>Ga0114920_10000106_pt1 | contig 39178 bp, 19 predicted proteins | sample ChitaG_FD_88683 | JGI IMG/M metagenome (GOLD analysis project Ga0114920, IMG submission 88683) | Deep subsurface microbial communities from South Pacific Ocean to uncover new lineages of life (NeLLi) - Chile_00310 metaG | ecosystem: Environmental > Aquatic > Marine > Oceanic > Sediment ...
CGCCGAACGTTTAGATCCGGCCGGGGAAAGCGTTGCCCCGGCTGAACCGCCGGTAAGGAAAGTTTCCACCAGGAAGAGCGGACGGCCCTTCGAGCTGGTTTATGGCCCGTATGAGGAGCCTTCCGCCAAAAAAGCGACGTTGGACACCGGAATCCGAGAAGAATTGAACAAGCGGTTGGCCAGGCCCGTGGCGCAGTACGATTCACCGGCGGGACCGGTGTGGGAAGGGCCTCCGCGTGACTTAGAAGACGAGGGAGAAATCATCTCCGGCGTCGTCGAGGAGCAAGTCGAGGAATTTGTATCCGCAGTGGGGACCAAACAATCTGATAAATCCGGCGAACCTGCAGTTCCGCAGAAAGGGCTCTTACGACCAGTGGCGCAGTACGATTCACCGGCGGGACCGGTGTGGACGGAAAAACCGTTGTTATCCGCAAAAGACATAGGTGATTTCGCCTCTCCCGTTGCCCAGGCAGAGCCGGGAGAAATCGAGCCTGTGGTAGGGGCGGAACAGCCCGAGGAGCCGATCATACCTGAAGACTCCACGATTTTTTCCGCTGAGGAGTACGTTGGAGAGCAACCGCCGACGGCAGTTGCGGAAGAACCGGAGAAGCTGTCGCTGCTCGCCCGACTCCGGCAGAAGCTCTTTAAGCCGGCGGCCAAAGAGCGGACCACATTCGACGCCGGTGCTGACTCGGCCGCCAGGACCCGCGTTCGCGCCCTGGCCGGTATACTTGACGAAACTGCTCCTGAATATCAGGCCGAGGCTGCAGAGTCAACTGAGACGTCATCGCGCCGTATCGATCGCGCGGAACTGGAACGCAAGATTGCCAGCGTTGACCCGTCCGCCGTCAAACCGGGATCGGTTTCAGCCGCAGAGGAGCCCACCACGGACAAGGGCCGGCCGGTCCAGATTGAGCCGACCCGGAAGAAAGTGGCGTATGAACGGGCGGGCCGCCGTGACCCATTCGAGGCCTTGATTGAAGGTCAGCGGTCGGGCCTGTGGACGTCCGCCCTGCCGCGGGTCGACGCCTTGCGCCTGGTCGGGATCCTGCAGGATTATGACGGCGCCATCGCGCTGTTTGAGGATATGGAAGGGTACGGCTACATCCTGCACGAGGGTGACCCGGTCAAAAACGGCTATGTCAAGACCGTCGGCGAAAACCGGGTTTTGTTCCATGTTGAGGAATACGGCTGGGTACATACAGTAGTGCTCGAACTGCGGCAGAACGCGTCAAGTCTGAACCACGACTACGCGACGGAATTCGATGATGAATAATCCACGGAGAGATACGATGGCCAGGTTTTGGAGTGTAAGAAAGACGGCCGCGGCGCTTTTAGTTTTAGGGATTGTCGCCGGAGCCGCCACCGGCGGATGGGCGCAAACCGACAAGCCGATTAAGTCGCTCAATTTTCAGAACGCCGACGTTCGCTCGGTGATCAACTTTATTGCCGAATATTCGGGGGTCAACATCGTGGCCAGCCCGGCGGTCGAGGGTGACGTCACCCTGAACCTGCACGACGTAACCTGGGAGCAGGCCCTCGAAATCCTGACCAAGACTTACGGCCTGCATGCCGTGCGGGAGAAAGGTTACATCCGCATCCTGCGGGCTGAGGATCATCAGCGGGAAGAGGACGCCCGCGAACAGCACGCGGCCAACAAGCGTCGGCTGGTGCGGCTGGAGACCCGCATTATCGACATCAACCACGCCTCGGCCAAGGACCTGATCAGCCCGATCAAGACGATATTGACCGACCGGGGGAAGGTCAACATCGACCAGCGCACCAATTCGCTGATCGTGACCGACGAACCGGTCAACGTCAATCTGGCCGAACAATTCGTGCATGACCTGGACCGCGAAACCCGGCAGATCAAGATCTCGGCCAAACTCCTGGAAGTGTCGACCGATTACCTCCAGGAAATGGGTGTTGACTGGTTTGTCTCGGGGGTTGGCGCCAGCGGGAGTAACAACGAAAGGCGGTACGAGAGCACCGCTGAGATCAATGCGGCTGGCGGGCGCGTGTCCGACCCGCTGGCCACCTACAATTTCTACACGCTGCAGCGGGGGTGGAGTCTCGATGCCACGATCCAGGCTATTGTTTCCTCCGGCAAGGGAAAACTGATCGCGCACCCGGAGATCACCACCGTCGACAACAAGGAAGCGCGAATCCAGATGGGCCAGCGCATCCCGATCAAACAGTTTGACGAAGCCGGGAACGTGGTTATCATCTTTGAGGAAGTGGGCACGATCCTGCGGGTGACTCCGCACATCACCTCGGAGAACCGCATCCTCATGCACCTCCGGCCGGAGCGGTCATCCTACACGCCCGATCCCGCCGGGGTGGTCATCAGCACGAGCAATGCGGAAACAAACGTGGTGGTCGAAAATGGCCAGACCGCAGTCATCGGCGGCCTGACCACCCAGGACGAAACGACTGTCGAATCGGGGGTGCCGCTTCTCAAAGACATTCCCCTCCTGGGCAACTTGTTCAAGTATAAAAGCAAAAGTGTGGAGTCACGTGACCTGATCATTTTCGTGACCCCGACGATTGTCGATCTTGAGATGATGGGTTCGGTCGAGACGGGTCCGTAATGTCCGGGCGGGCCAGGCGCCCCGCCTGCTGCAGGATAAAAGGAGAAACAATGAAAACGCGCAACGTACGGTGGCGATACGGATCGACGGCGGCCATAATCGGAGTACTAGTTGCCGCCTTAGGCATCGGGTGTTCGGCACCGAACACGGCCAACCAGACAGCAGTGATTGACGTGTTTTCCGTTTCGCCGACCACACTACAGCAGGGCGAAACGGCGATCGTCGAAATCCGGCTGACCAACAGCCGCGGTGACCCCCTGGAGGGTGTCACGGTGACCCTCGCCGCCGATCCGGCTTCCGGTGGGTCGTTTGACAAGCAAACACTAACGACCGGTGCCGACGGCACGGCGGTGACTGTGTTTACCGCCACGACGACCGGGACGGTAACCCTGGAAGCGTCGGCCGAGAACGCCGTCGCGCAATACGTGACGGTCACCATTGAGAGTTCTCAGGCCGCAGGGAGCATGACAATTACGGTTAACCCGGGGATCATGGCGGCGGACGCCATTTCCCAGGCGGTGGTCAGTTGCCGGGTGTATGACGGAAACGGGGAAGCGGTACCTGACGGTACCCAGATCAGACTGGCGGCCGGCGAAAAGTTTGTCGATGTCGACAAGAGCGGGTATTTCACCGTGGGCCTCGACAATCTGGTCTATGATTTTGACGAAGACGGGGAATGGGATGCCATCGGAGAGATTGAATCGCAGGTGTATACGGCCGGTGGTCTGGCCACGGCGAATTATACAGCGGGTGCAACCGCGACGACGGTTTATATCAAGGTGACGGCCTTCCTCAGCGCGGGTGTTGTGCAGAAGGACATCTCGCTCTCCCTGTCGGCAAGCGCCGGCTGCCTGACCTTAGAAATCGAACCGCGGCGTATCCGGGCCGACGGAGCATCCCAGGCTCAGGTCATCGTCCGCGTGTGTGACGGCACCGGCCAGCCCGCGCGGGACAGCAGCATGGTCAAGCTGGCGGCCGGCGAAAAATTCCTCGATGGGGACAAGAGCGGTTATTTCACTGGCTGTTGTACCGACAGCGTTTTGACCGACTACGACGGTGACGAACTGTGGGATGCGATCGGGCTTATTGATTCGGTCGTTTACACAATTGACGGCGTCGCCATGACATATTATACGGCGGGAACGGTCGCGGAATCGGTATATATCAAGGCCACTGTCGGTGAAGGAGACGGGTGTCTCCAGATAGATAAGGGCATCCTGCTTTTAGCCACCGATTCCATCGCCTCAATTAATCTGGCCCCGGAGAGGCAGCGGACGCAGGTGCGCGGCACCGGGGGGATCGAGTGGACGATTATTACGGCCACGGCGTTTGATGCCTATGGCAATCGGGCACCGCAGGATTTACCGATCGACTTTCTGATCACTGCCGGACCGGGAGGTGGGGAAAACATAAACGGCGACCCGGAAGGCCCGGTGATGGTGTTGACCGACGAAAATGGCGAGGCCACCGTCACCTTTAATTCGGGAATCATTTCGGGCACGGTGCGCATTCGCGCCACCGCCGGCAACGTCGTCTCGGCGGCCACGCAGGTCGCCATCGTTTCCGGCCCACCGGCGCATGTTTCAGTAGGTGCCGACGACTGCAACGTCCCCTCCTGCGAAGTGGTCAACTACCAGAACCCGATTGTGGCCATCGTTAGTGACACATACAACAATGAATGTGCTGACTCGACTGCGGTGTACTTCGGGACCGAGCAGGGTATTATCGAGGGGTTCGACGGGACACACATCGCGTTTACCGAGCGCGGCTTGGCCGTATCCGTGTGGAAGTCAGGCAATCCGAGAGACGACGGTTACGTGTGGTACTGGGCGGAGACCGAAGGTGGCGAGGTGGCCGATACAAGTTTCTTCTTCGAATCGTGTCTACCGGGGACCACGACCATTGTGATATATCCATCTTCTCTGTTGGCGGATGGGAAAGACAAATATCGGGTATTGGTCGAAGTGGTTGACCTCAACGGTGTCTTTATGGACACTGATTACCCGATTGAATTGAGGACCACGTACGGCTTTATCAGCTCGGGAGGTTTGGGCGACGGCTGTCACAGCAGCTACTATGAAACCGAGTTGTTCAGCCAGACGTTCGATCAGGATCGTTCGTACACGATTCCTGATGACGGGATCGTTGGGGTTTCGTTGGTGGAGGCGATCGCCGGCGGATTTTACGGAGCGTACGATTCGAGATATGTCATCTTCCATTCCGTCCCGGCTTTTGCGGACAACTGTAACATCGACGTGGAGACCACCATTCCCCATGGCTATTCCGTTCCGGTGGACGTTGCAATTAAGGACCGTTATGGCAACCCACTGGGAGGACACAAGATCGTCCTGACCTCCCAGAACGGTCAGATTGCCGGTTCGCCGCAGTATACCGATCCCTGGGGCGTGGCCTACGGGTTTACGTATACCACGACGAGCAATTTCGGTATTGAAATCGATTTCCTTACGGCGGAAGACCAGGACCCGGGATACGGCGGCATAACGCTTACGCAGAAAATCACGGTCAAAGAGGACGAGTGATCCTCAACCGAAATGTGAGATACAAGCCGGGTGGAATCTCCACCCGGTTTTTTTTAGTGGGCACGGCAATATTCTCATTCCACATGTCATGTAGGTCGGAGTTCCGAGCCCCGCGCGAGCGCGGGGCGAGAAACCCGACACAATTCCGTAGCGCCGCCGTCCCGGCGGCCAGACTCCCGTCACGCGGTGACGGGATGGGAACCCGACGTACCACTCATTACGTTGCAGCTACAAAGACACACAGCCGGCGGCGGGGGGTGGACCGCCACGATACAAATAGTTGATGAGGATGACTAAATCGACAAGGCTGATCCTGCAGTCGGTGTTAACGTCGGCGTTGCGCGGGTTGACCGGGGGATCGCCATTACAAAAAAGGTAGAAGATCATCAACACCATATCTACGGCGTCGACGCGGCCGTCGCCATCGAAATCCCCCGGCCGGTTGACCGCGTATCCCAGCTCGGTAACGATGGCGTGCAGGGCCTGCTGTGCCCTGCCTTCTTTCATCATCGACAGGGGGAAAGTGAGGACGGCTGCCCGGCGAAGTCCGTCGTCAAAGAAAAGCCCCACTGTCTTTCCCTGTGAGGAGGAGGTATCGGGGTAGAGCGATTCATATGTGTACAGGCACCGAGTAGCGTCGGGATGGCCCTCGATCCAGCCGACAAACCCGACGCCCGGACCGGCCGGCTGTAACTGTTCGGGCACGCCCCAGTCGGTGCGCGCCGAATCAACCGGCAGATCGGGCAGGCCGGCGCTGCAGGAGTTGGCGCCGACAAACTGTGCGTTAATCCGGGTGGGATGCGAAAGCAGGGTGGGCGGATAGTGCACTCTTGTTACCCCGAAGTAGTCATATGCAAAATCACCCGGCCCGAAAAACCGACTGCCATACGCCAGGTCATCGGTGTTAAACAGATCTCGCCCGACGAACAGGACGTTTCCCCCGGCGACGAAATAATCCAGCAACAGGTTGTGTATCTGCTCGGTCTCCGAGAAATTGCCGCTGGATACGATAATGGCAACGGGATGGGGACTAAAATCAGGAAGCGTTAGGGTGGGGGGGAGGGCGCGATCCTGGTCTTTGTACGTCGCCTCGGGCAAGACGCGCTGCCAGAAAGCGCGCACGGAGTCCTTGTCAGTCAGGCCGCTGGGGTCGGCGAGCGTTTGATCAATAATCAAAGGCCCGCCATCAAAGGCCATAACCATCCCGCGCACGCGGTTGGAGAGTGGGCCCATGACTCCGCCGCCGGATTCGGCGGCTACCATGTATTCGTAGATGATTGCCTCTTCGGGATCGGGGTCGGTGAAATGCAGGTTGGTGGTCTGGCCGAGCAGTACCGAGGTCGTTTCTCCCGGCGCTGTTTGGTAGGATCGTTCGAGGTGATAGGCGGCAACGTCCGGGTAAACCGACGGATTCCAGGATAAGGCCAGCATACCGTTTGCCGGGAAGGTCCCGCGCAGTTTGACCGCCATCGGCATCCGGAGGTTGGCCTGGACATCGGTTGATCGTGGGCCACGGCGCTCACCGGTGTCGAACGCCCGCAGAGCATACCAATACTGGCCCGGCTCCAGGCCGGGATCGATAAAGGCAGAATCGCTCGCCGGGACGACGGCCAATGGAAGCTCTGGATACTCACCCGGGACGTTACTTCGGAAAATCTCATAACTGGCCAGATCGAACGTTCCTTTCCGCCGCCAGCATAATGTGGCCCGGGTTGTTGTCCAAGAAGTCAGGTGTATCTCTTGCGGTGGGCCGGGTGCAGCCGAGGTAAACTCTGAAGCTTCAAGCTCACCAGCCGCGGCAATGGTGGTTGCCCAGCGGCCGAAATCCAAACCGGCGAGAAATAATTCGGGTTGGTCAAATGAAAACGTATTGGTGAAATGGTCGGGGTCGGTATGTACGCCGTCTCCGACAAACCAGATGAAATTCAGCATAATAGAATCGCCGGGATCAATCGTGTACGGCCCGACGGAGTACAGAAAACGAATGTCAAACCCGGCGGCGAAAAAAGAGTCGTCCGGCGGCGGCGCCCAGCCCTCGGCGGTCATATCCACGCCGGCAAAAACCTGGTCGTAGTCGATTTCCCCGTTCGACATCATCAGATACCGTGCCACATCACCCGCCGGCTGGCCGCAAAGATCGGGCAGATGCGGATCGGGTGAGGGATGATAAGGGCCCCAGTTGAGTCCCAGGGAATAATGGCGGACCCACCAGTTGAACGAACGGACAGCCGGATCGGGGCAACCGGACAGAAAGGCCAGTCCCAGTGCTCCGAGGGGAGATTGTTCGGTGAATTCAGCCAGCGAATCCGGGTCACCGTCATTATCAATAGTATATACACCTTCGTATGGATATGAGTCACCCATGAATGACGCGTTTCCACGCCGATAGCCCACCAGATCGTCGGCGTAACCCCCATGATTATCCAGATGATGCACGTCGGGATCGACCTGCCACCCGACAAAAGCGTCCGCGATCGTTTTGTGGCCGATATTGGTGACGGTTATTTGCACCCAGATCAGGTTGCGGTAGTTCGTGTCGATCCAGGCGCGGCATTCCTGGCGTACGGCAATAAAGAGCGGCCGGTGTATGCCATCGATCCGGTCGGGCGTGGTGATATTGGGATCGATGAACGTATCGGTATAGGCAGCCATGTAGCCTTCGTCAGAGAGGAAATCGTCAAAGCGCAGCAGCGCAACCGCGCCCGTGTCCGGATAGAATTCGTGCCGTGCCCCATAGGAGAGCGAACCACTGGACACCACTGTGTCTCGATCAACAATGCCCCCCACCCATAGCCCGGCGTCGTAGAGATATGTAATGCGAGAGCCTGCAGGGTATTCCAGGGGGATGGCGGGACCGCCGGTGGTGGGATCCTGCAATTGGCCGCCGCGATTGCCGACATACCCCCAATTGGTGACGATCATGCGCGGGCCGCCCTGGTCGAGGAGGCGAGAGTCGATCGGCGGAGGCTCGAGAAGTTGTGCTTCGGTTGCCTCTACGATAGCTGACTCTTCGGAGAGCCCGGCCCGCGCGGATACGCTGAGAATGGGGAAGAATACCAACGTCAGCCAAAGGACCCATCCACAGAACATGTCCGGCCCACCTGCTGTTTGGACACCATGTTCAACAAAAGATTGTTGCTTTTGAACATTCATCGATTTTATACTAACTAAATGCGCGAGGAAGTCAAGGAAAACTATTCTCGCGAGATGCCGATCATGGTGTCGGCCAATATGTTACATATATCACGTAAAGAGGCGCATTAAGGCAGGTCAAGTAGGACAGCAGAAGTGATTGCCAAGACAAGTTCACCGCAGCATTTTTAGCGCAGGAGGTCGGTATGCCGTTGTATTCCCATTCGCGGCTCTCGTCATACGAAAACTGTCCCCGTCAGTTTGCGTTTCGCTATATCGAAAAGCCGGACATTGAAAAGAGGGACACGATTGAGGCCTTTCTCGGTTCGCGCGTGCATGAAACGCTGGAGAAGCTCTACCTGGACGTTGGCATGGAGCGGACCCCCAGGTGGGAAGATATCCTGAACGACTTTGAGCGGCGATGGGAGAGAGAATGGTCGGAGCGGGTGACTATTGTCCGCGGCGATTATACTCCGGAAGATTACCGCAACGTTGGCCGGCGCTGCCTGAAGGAATACTTCGTGCGGTACTTCCCCTTTCGGGAGGGCAAGGTCATCGGGCTGGAAAAACGAATCCTGATCGATCTCTCCCTGGGGGGAGATAACGGTTACAAGTTACAGGGATACATCGACCGGCTGGTCGACCTGGGAGATGGCGAATACGAGATTCACGATTATAAGACGTCGCGCAACATACCCGATCAACAAGAGCTCGATAAGACTCGGCAGCTTGCGCTGTACCAGATCGGTGTCGAAGAGCGATATCCCGAGGTCAGGAAGGTACACCTGATCTGGCACTACCTGCGCGCCGACCGGGAGGTGCGTTCATATCGCACGCCCGAACAGCTCGAGGACCTGAAGAGACAGATTATCGTGCTGATTGAAGAGATTGAAGAACAAACACGCCGGAATGAACTGCCGCCGCGCGAGTCAATGTTGTGCGATTGGTGTGAGTTTTATGCGATTTGTCCGGCGAAAAGACACCTGGTAGTTACACGGGAACTATCGGCCGAGCAATTCTCCGCCGACCATGGTGTCATCCTTGCGGATAAGTATATCGACGCCAAACGCAACGCTGATGCGGCCAAGGCCGATTTGGAAAGCACCAAGCAGCTACTTTTGGATTTTGCCGACCACCAGGACATAACCACTGTTCGCGGGCACGACGCAAAAGTACGTATCACCCACGCCAGTAGATTCCGGTTACCTTCGCAGAGAACTCATCCCGATGAGTTGGCGCGGCTGGAGACGGCCGTACGGTCGAGTGGAAAGTGGGAAGAAGTCTCCAAGTTGTCGGATAGGAAACTGCGTGACGCGCTGCAGATCGATTTGTTTGAACCCACCGTCAAAGAACATATCGCCTCGTTGTTGGTATCATCGACCGAAACAAGGGTGACGGTCAGCCGGCTTTCTCCCCGGGAAGTCGGGGACAACGAGTGATTAAAAAGCCAGGTCGGATTTCGAGCAAGCAAGGTGGGCAATACCCACCATTGAAAAGACTCCCGAAAGCGGTGGGCGGTGCCCACCTTACATTTCAAAGAGTTGGAAAAAAAACCGGCGGCCCAAAAGCCGCCGGTTGATTTTGCGAGGAGCTATTTTGCTCGTCAATCGGCCGGCTGTTCTCTAATGTGATTGGCGGCGAGGACTTTTTTGTATTCGCTCCTGTCGGCTAAGACTTCAAGCGCTTTTTGCACATAGGGGTCGTCGCGCAAGAGGACACCCTCGTACCAGCCACGTTCGCCGTAGACCTTGTTGAGCAGGGCGCCGCGGACCGAACGCCGGATGTTTTCCTTTGCGTTTTCGTATTCCGTCACTTTTTCCTGGTCGATGAGCGACTCCAGTTCAGCGAGATACGGACCGAAGATCAGCTGCTTGGTTGAGTCCTCATCAAGGATTTCCCGGATTTTGTCGATTTGCACCTCGGTGGCTGTCTTGTAGGAGAAATCGCGCCGCTTGAGGAACTCCTCGAACTCCTTCAACATCTCGTCGGTGACGACCAGGTCCTGCGGAACGTCAGGATGCCGCGAGGTATATTCCACGGCAAAATTGAAGTACGTTGACTTGCGCAGCAGGTCGACTTCGACCGGCGTGTAGGGGTTGCGTTCGATATTGACGTCGGGGGCGATCCCCCCGCCGCCGTACACCGCACGCCCGGCGCGGGTGGTAAAGGCCTCTTCCGGTGCCGCTTCCGCCAATTCATCGTCGGCTTCCTTTTGCGGATGCTTCCTGGAAATATGCGGCTTCTGGATACACCGTCCGGAGGGTACGTAGTATTTGGCCGTGGTCAGCTTCAGCCGGATATCATCACTTTCCGGCAGGGAGAAAATTTGTTGGACCAGCCCTTTGCCGAAGGTTGTGTTGCCGATGATCAGGCCGCGATCCCAATCCTGGATGGCCCCGGCGACGATCTCCGAAGCGGACGCCGTCGCCCCATCGACCATAACGGCCAGGGGCTTTTTGTTGTATAGCGGCTTGCCTTTGGAGAAATACTTCTTCTGCGAGCGCGGGTGCTTACCCTGGGTATAGACGACCAGCTTCCCCTCATCCAGGAAAAGGCTGGCTGTTTCCACAGCCTGTTCTAAAAGACCGCCGCCGTTCCCGCGCAGATCGAAGATTAAACCGTTAAGATCGTTTTGATTCAAGTCGGTCAACGCGCGGCGCAATTCATCAGCGGTCGTCTCGGAAAACTTGGACAGCCGCAGGTAGCCGATCCTGTTTTCCGGGTCGGCCATCCCATAATACGGAACCGATTTCAGCTCGATGACGGCTCGTTCGATGGTGAATTCCAGGGCTTCGGGTATGCCGACGCGCGCGATTTTCAGGACCACGGTTGTCCCCGCCGGTCCGCGCATCCGCTTGGAGGCTTCTTCGGTGGTCATCCCGGCAGTGGGAACACCGTCAATTTCCACCACTTTGTCCCCGGCTTGCAGGCCGACCCGTTTGGCCGGGGTGCCTTCCATCGGGGCTACGATGGTGATGGTATCGTCACGCATGTCGATCGACATGCCCAGCCCCTCGTAACGCCCGTGGGTTGTTTCCATCAACCGGGTGTAATATTTCAACTCCATCAAGACGGAGAAGGGGTCGAGAATATCGAGCATTCCGTCAATACCGGCCCGGGTCAGCTCCTTGGGGTCGATGTCCTCCATATAGTTCTGCGCCACGCGCAGGGCGATCCCGTCGAGGAGCTTGATGTTGCGGTACAGGGTCTCCCGCCGCGGCTTCTGCGTGGTGATTTCCGGCTGGTCGGTTTGAGTGTCCTGGATCTGGACAATGTATACGGGTTCTCGCGGTGTGGCCTCACCCAAGCCGACCACCCAGACAAGCCCCACGGCCACCACAGCCAAAAACAACAGATATGCTTTAAAGCGCCGATCAACCATTGTTATTTCCTCCATCGATTACCGGGTGCGCGGCATCACGCTCCCTAAATAAGGGTAAATGTACGCCGTGTCAAACGGCTTCCGGCCCGTTTGGTTGTACGCAAACCGCGACCAGAGGTGCGAAAAAAACTGCATATAATTACACTTCTCCTTCCGCTTCTACACGTTCTTGCTCGTGCATGATACGCTCGTAGCATTATACAGCAAGAGCGCTGCCTGCGTGAGTGATGTCAAAACCACCCTGATCCCTGGCATGAGCCTGCAGTGCCGGAGCTGAACCTGGCAAGCCGAATCACTCGCAGGGAAACGGCAGGTCAAAGTAGACATAATTGACCAGGAAGACCACATCCAGGGGGTTGATTTCTCCATCGCAGTTGGTATCCGCCGCGCCCGGCCAGGGGGGAGGCAAGCTGCTGTAGTAAACATAGTTCACCAGGCCGACGACATCCAGCGGGTTGACCGCATTGTCCTGGTTGAAGTCACCGATCAGTCCGTCGACGATTATCCCGCCGGGAGAGAAATTGGGCGTAAATGTACCGGCGTCGTTGGAGAATTCAAGATCGTATGAACTCATCGGCATTGTGCTCAGTTCGATCATGTTTCCCGGGGTGGCCTCGGCTCTGATCTTGAAGTACGCCCGGGCGATCGCGCCGGAACCGGGATCAAGCGGCGGTGAGCCGCCTCCGTTGTCCGCCCTGAGACGCAGACAGATTTTTCCGCGGAACTTATCGGAGAACACGATCTGCCGACGTTCAAAGTACTCGGTACGGCAACCGGTGGCCACCAGCGAGTCAAAATACGCGTCTGCGGTCACATTTGACGCAAAAATCGGGAGATACATCTCGTTGACCGGTACGTTGTTTTCCAGGTTGATCTCGATGTACACGGTGCTGCCTCGCAGGGCACTGAAAGTGGGGATGCTGACCTCTTCGTCGAGGGCCATGATGTAATTGTCTTCCCGGGTGTACCCGTTACTCACGCTGGTGGTAATAGTCAACGAGACGCCGTACAGGCCGGCCTCGTACACGTGGGTGGGGTTTTGCACCAGCGAGGAGTCACCGTCGCCGAACCGCCAGAGCCACGCGGTCGGCTCATCGGGAGACTCATCGGTAAACTCCACGGTAAGGGGCGCATCACCGACGCGTGGGGCGGCGGAAAAATCAGCCACCGCCGCGTTGCTCAAGCAGTTGTAAGCATTGATCCTGCCCGCACCCAGGCCACCGGCATAGGAAGGATTCAGGTCATCGATATCATCAGCGTTGAGCAGGATATTGTCAAATACTTGCTGCCGGGTCAGGGAGGGGTTGACCGATTTCAGGAGTCCGACCAGCCCCACGACATGCGGCGCGGACATCGAGGTCCCGCTGTAATAGGCGTACGTGGGGGTGTAGTGGTATGAGACGGTGGAGCGGATCGACGATCCCGGCGCCGAGATATCTACATACGCTCCCCAATTGGAGAAACCCGATTTTCTGTCTTGGGAGTTGGTCGAGGCGACACAGAGGACATCGCTTCGTTTTTGGAGGTATCCGAAATAGGCGGGATTGCTGGTTCCATCGTTTCCGGCCGATGCAGCGATGACCAATCCCGCAGCGACGGCGTCATTGGTTGCCGCCTCGATCCCCCCGCCGCTGGAGGAGCCAAAGCTGTAATTGATCGCTGAGGCGCCGTTGTTTGTTGCATAGTTGAAAGCCTCGGCGACAAAGCTCATATGCGTGCGGCCGTTTTCCCGTCCGTCATCGTTAAACGAGTATCCCATACGCAGACACATGATCCGACAGCCGGGCTCCACCCCCGGCCCGAAGCCCCCGGCCACGCCGGCGACACCGGTGGCATTGTTCGTGGTGGCCGCGATCGTGCCCGAGGTGTGGGTGCCATGCCCGTGGAAGTCTTTCGGGTTATTGTCCTTGCCCGAGCCGTCCTCTCCCGGCCAGACATCAATCCCGTAAGAGACGAAGTCATACCCGATTAAATCGTCTACGTATCCATTGCCGTCGTTGTCAATATCGTCCATGTCGTCCATATCCCATACGACGCCGTCACCGTCCAAATCCTCGCCGGGGTTAATCCAAATGTTGTCGATCAGGTCCGGGTGCGTATACAAAACGCCTGTATCGGTATCGGCCAGGACGATGCTCGAATCCCCGGGCGAGATGTCCCATGCTTCCGGGGCATTGATATCGTGGTCCTGAGCCTGGTTGAGCGCCCACATCGTGGAGAAGTAAGGGTCGTCGGGCACGCGCATAATTGTGGCAAAGTAATCATACTCCACGTGCTCGATGTTGGGATCTTCGGAATATGCTTGATAGGCGGCCTCGATATCCACGGTCAGGGGGAATTCCAAGACACAGTAGCCGGTTAAGTCCTTGCGCGGAGAGCCGGGGGCAGGCACACGTGCCGAGGGGAAGAGCCGACTGAAAGCCCGCAGGCGAAACGAAGAATTGAGCCGGTCCACCGACGGCAGGCCGGTCACGGCATCGCCCGAGAGACCGCGCGGATACCCCGGCCGGGCGTGGTCAGCAAACTTTACAATGAGAATATGGGGAATGCGGTGTTCACTCAACACGGCAAAAGGCCGCTGGGGAACGAACCGTGCCGTTGCCGGAATCGCAGCCCCCAATATAAAAAACACGGTAAGTCCGGTTACAGTGAGTTTCTTTGCATTCATGGTTGTCTCCCGGGCCGGTGGGTGGCAGGCCGCTGACTTGCCACGCGCGGTGAAAATGGGACTTTTTACAACTCAATTTATATCATACATCGCGAAAAGTCAAGCATAAATCCATGACTAACAACGCGTTCTTAGTGTTTTTCCCTCTCCAGACCACACGTTTTGACCGCCGAGCCATATTGGCAGAAAACGGCGGCCTTGATGCCAATTACGTGCAATACGCTGCACTGAGGTACCCTGACGATGGGCACAGGCGACAATTTAGATGCCGTATCAATTCCTCGTGCCGGGCGGTATTCCGGGGTAAGGTGTCTGGGGTACCGGCACCTGGCCCAAAATTTGCAGCTCTGGGGAACAAGATTTGATTTTGGCAATAAAACTCAGATTGGCACCTGCACCATGACCGTTGGGCATTGACATGAGGCTCAAGTAGCCATATAATGTAAAGTTAGCCGGAGGGTCGAAAGGAGGCTCTTAGCGCACATTCGGTAATGACGTGACCCGCAGAGAGTTGAGCAGTTGCCCGCGGGTCGCCGACAAACAGTATTAGCGGTGTCCCCTAGACTATGCTGGGGACACAACTGGCAATGGTGCGCAGAAGCCTCATATTAGCAGCAGGCTTATTGGGTTATCTCTCTGGCCCTTGGTGCTCTGTCTCCGGGAGCGCTTCCTATCCTGATATCGAAATTCTCCACGAGAGTTCCCGAACGCTGGAATTCGTATACCGTCCGGCGGCGGTTGAGTGGTCCTCCGTAAGTGAAGCGCCGGGTGACTTTTCACGTGTTCGTGTAGCCCATACAACTTTGTATGAGGTCTCCGGGGAGCCGCAGTTGCCCGTGCGGTTGATTTATTTCGGCTTGCCGCCCGGAGGGGATTTTACACTCACTGTTCAAGATCAAAGGCGGCGCTGGCGGCCGAACGTTCGCCTGCGTTCATACGTCCCACTTTTTCCTCAAGATCGCCGGAGCAGGACGGCTGCCTCTGTTGCGCCCAAAGAGCATGATACCGTTGGGCAATTCCCGGACCGTTTCGTCCGACGCCTGCCACTCGGCTGGTTGCGCTCCCAGAGGATCGGCGGGATTGCTGTTTTCCCGGTAATCTACCATCCGGGGGAGAGGCGTGCGGAGGTGTTGGAGTCGATCACCATCCGGCTAAGTTTTACCGGTGGGGATGACGCTGTGGTCGGGCCGGTCGACGAAGGTGTTTTTGATCGTATTTTCTCGCGAGTATTGCTTAACCATCAGTCCTCTGTCTTGCTGCGCAAGAAACCGGAGCATTCAGGCGTCCTGGGTCGGCGGATGACCGAGGATCCGTTTGGTCAGGCGCATATCTGGCATAAGCTGCGGACGGGGCCGGAGGGGATTTATCGCCTTACGTATGCTGTGGCGGAATCCTTGAACATAAACCCGCGGGGAATTGAGGATCCGCGGCAGATCCGCGTCTTTTACGGCGGGGGAAAAACGCTGCCGGTCAATAACGCCGACACGCTCCCCACGCTTCGCGAGATCGCGTTGTTGACCTGGGGGTTTGACGATGGGAACTGGGACCCCGGCGATTACCTGGAGTTTTACGGGCAGAACCTGCACCGCTGGGAAGTGCAGCCCGAGACAGCCGAGTTCGTCAATGCCCGCCATCCGTTTGAAGAGTTCAATGTGTACTGGCTGACCCCCTCGGCCAATCTGGGCACGAAGCCGCACCGAATTACTGAACAAGACGCCTCCCTTTCCGATCCGACGGCGATGCAGGTCTTCGCGGTTACGGCCTGGGCGCACCACGAGGAAAACTCCGTTTTACGCCTGCAGGGAGACGGGAGTGTGGGGGATTACTATATCTGGTACTGGCAGAACGGGCAGACAATCTCTATTTCCACGTACAACGCCGTCGATGCCGATACGGGATCGGCGTTGCTGCACGTGTGCACGTATTCCCGCGGCAATCCTCTGCAATTGTCGGTTAATGGGGTAATGCTTGATCCGATTCGCCAAAGCCAGAACAATGATAGCACGGTGTTTCTGCTTGGCTCTTTTTCCGGGGCGACAGATTTGCGGATTGTTTTCGAACAGGACATGGCCAGCAAGACCTACCTTGATTCGTACGATCTTGAATACCGGCGCCAACTCAAGTTGCGCGGTGGGCGGCTGAAGTTTGCCGCCCCGGATACCACGGCCACCGTGGTTTTCTCGGTGGCTAACCTTGGTGGACCCGGACCGGTGGTGTGGAACATCACCGATCCGGGCAATCCCGCGGTGATGACCGGCGTTACCCAGGACGGTACGGTAGCGCGTTTCCAGGTTGAACTGGCCGCGGGCAGGCGGCAGCTTTTCTGGGTGGCGGACAGCGGGGAAGTGAAGCGGCCACTTTTCGCCGAACGGCGGAATCCAGCGGCGTTGCGCACGCCCGATCATCCCGCAGACTTTCTGGCCATCGGTCCACGGCATTTTGTCGAGGCCGCCGGAGAATACTTACACTTCATGGAGGGCCTTACCGACCTGACGGCCGAAACGGTCGCCATCGAGGACGTTTATGATAATTTCTCCTGGGGGCTGGTCGACCCCCTGGCCATCCGGTGGTTTCTCAAGTATGCCTTCGAGAATTGGCCGGCGCCCGCGCCGCAGTATGTGCTCTTAATTGGGGACGGGCACTATGACCTGGCCAATAACAAGAAGAGCGGCGCGACGAGTTACGTACCGCCCTATCTTGCGCCCGACGAGACCCAGCCGGCCGATGAGAACTTCGTCTATTTTGGCGCAGAAAAGGTCCTCACTTCCGCACCGCCCGATGGGGCTGACTTATACCCCGACATGATCGTCGGGCGCTGGCCGGTGAAAAACACCGAACAGGTACGAACCATTGCCGGGAAAATCAGCCGCTATTATTCTTCGGCGACACGTGGCCCGTGGCGTAATCGCATCGCGTTGGTCGCCGACGATGTGTCTACCGGGGATTGCGTATACGGATATGGAAATGAGGCGCACATCATCGGCGCCGAATATATCAGCGGAGCGGTCATTCCCGCCGGGTTCGAACAGCAAAAAATCTACTTAACCGAGTTCCCCTTCGGTTCCACCTGCCGGAGCAAGCCGGAGGCACGGCAGGCGATTCTGGACGTGATCAACGAGGGTGTGGTGTTGATCGATTACATCGGCCACGGGAACCCCGACCTGTGGGCCCACGAGCATGTTCTCGAGCGGGCCGCGGACATTCCGAAAATGCAGAACAAAGACCGCCTGACGGTAATGTATATCGCCTCCTGTGAGAACGGGTTTTTCGATCATCCGTTCAACGAGGGGTTGGCCGAAGAGGCATTACGCTGGCCGGACGGCGGGGCGGTGGCCACCATTTCGGCCACCAGGCTGGTCTTTGCCGATCCCAACCTTTCGTTGAATGCCCTTGTTTTCGAGCTGCTTTTGGGTGGCGAGGTGCGCTCGATCGGGGAAGCGTTTTATGTGGCGAAGCTCTTGCGGCAGTTCGATCCCGGTTGGTGCTTCGACCCGCCCTGTGAGCAGCCCAACGATCGCCGGTACGTGCTCTTTGGAGATCCGGCGATGCGCTTTGGCATACCGCGGCACCAGATCGTTATCGACGTAGTTGAACCCGATACACTTCCGGCATTGGGCGTGGTCACCGTCACCGGGCGGGTGACCGACGCCGGCGGCGAAACCCTGACTGATTTTTTCGGGCCGGCGGAGTTTCTCGTCCGTGATGCGTTCCGCGATCGGCGTTATGTGGCGCAGACCGAGCCGTTCGTCCGGATTGATTACAAACTGCCGGGAGGAACGATTTACCGCGGAACGACGCCGGTAGCCGCCGGTGAGTTTTTGTTCAGCTTCATTGTTCCCAAGGATATCACTTATGGGGGAAGCACGGCAAAGATCATTGGGTACGCGGTTTCGGATGCCCTCGATGCGGGCGGCGGGATCGACCGGCTTAACCTGGGGGGCACAGTGCCCGGGCTCACCGATACTACTGGCCCGGCGATCGAACTGCGTGTTGCCGCTCAGCCGCTGTCCGCGGGGATGCTGCTGCTGCCGGAAACTGAAGTGACGGCCTTTATCGAGGATACCTCCGGGGTCAATCTGACCGGGGAGCCGGGCCACGCGATTACCGTCACCTTTGCTGATGATCGGGCAAACATCGCAGATATTACCGGGACGTTTGCCTATGATCCGGGCGACTTTCGCCGTGGAACCGCGCGCTTTGCCCTGCCGGCCGATCGCCGGGAAGGACCGCTGACTATCACGGTCAAGGCCTGGGACAATGCCAACAACTCCTCGCAGGTGACGACAGAGATTACGCTGGGGACTGAAGCAGGATTCCGCGTGTTCGAATTTTTGAACTATCCCAATCCCTTCCGGGCGCGGACCACGTTTTATTTTAGGACGAATGGGGTGCCGGCACGGGCGGCAATTCAGATATATACAGTGGGGGGGCGCCTGATCAAGACCATCGATCCCGTGGTCGACGGCCTTACGGTGTGGGATGGGACCGATGAATTGGGGCAGAAAGTGGCTAACGGCGTGTATTTGACCAAGCTTACCGTCGAGGGCTACACCATAGAGTCGTCCGATTCTCAGGCCGATAATACAATAGCAGAGAAGGTGCAAAAGGTTGTATTATGGCGCTAAGCCCATTTGACGCAGGTGATTCGAGCCGGCCGGGAAAATATCGGTAACAGAAACGCGGTCGATGGGCGGGCGTGTATAATGAGACGCGGTCCGGCAGCAGCGGAGGTCTTCTTATGTTGAGAAAAAGGGCAATTGTAACTTTGTGTCTGTCGCTAATCCTGGGGGCGACGCAGTCCGCGTCGGCAGTTTCCGGTGCGGGAGTGTTGTTCTTGCGGATTGCGGCCGGCGCGCGCGCGGCCGGGATGGGGGAGGCGTTTGTGGCGGTGGCCGATGACGCTGCGGCGACGCATTGGAATCCGGCAGGATTAGGCCAATACCCGCTGTACAGCAGGTGGCTGGAATTTGAACCGGCTGATGGCCGGATGATCAGTCAAGCGGTCGTTGTACGGAGTGTTTCTCTCGGCGGGGGCGAGGCCACCTATGACGTGTGGGCGATTTCCGAGGGTAAACTAATTCGCTTTTCCGGCGGCAAATGGGAAACCGAAGTCCCTCTTCCGCCGGAAGTCACCGAGATCTATTCTCTGTGTGCCCAAGATGAGAATCTCTGGCTGGCCACGGATCAAGGTCTTTTCCGCAACTCACTTACGGGTTGGAAGCCAGTCGTCGCGCCGACGGATGACGGGTGGATCGTCGAAAAGATCAACGATATTCACGTTACCGCCGGACCGCGAGTCTGGCTGGCCACCGACGATGGCGTAAAGGTGTACAATGGACGGCAATGGGTTCGGTTCGGCGTCGAGTCCGGCCTGCCGTCACCAAAGGTCCTGAGAGTTTATTTCGTCAACTTGCGGCAGGGCTGGGCGGTTACCGCTGCCGGCCTGGCGCGCCTTGATGGAGAAATCTTCGATGAAGCTGAGCAGGTAACGGCGCTGATCGGCGAGACAATTCCCCGGCTGGCCGCGCGGTTTATCGGTACCAAGGATGAGGTGCGCATCGCCCGGGCTGCCGAGGAGATTCGTCAGTTCAACGGCCTGGAAGGCGACGAGTTAGCTCCCGGTACGATCTTACGTATACCGTACCGCCTGGCTTTCGAGTCGGAAATTACCTGCCTCACGGTGGACGTTCTGGGCCGGTTATGGGTGGGTACCGAGCAAGGTCTTAAGTCATTCGGAGGGAAGAAATGGAAATCCTTCGGGTATCGTGCGCACACGGTAGCCGAGTCGATGCCGCTTTCCGCGATCGCCGAGATGTATCTTGGCCCACGCAGCACACAGACAAGGACAGAAGCCTTCACCAACTGGACTGCCCGGTATAACAACCTTTCCCCGGACGAGACAATCCAGACCGGCCGTACGATTTATCTGTACAGTAGTCCGGCCGGCGGCCCGATTCGCAGCCTTCTGGCAAACGGTCGTAAAGTGTACGTGGGGTCAAAGTATGGGTTCTTAGTCTACGATGACGGTCGGTGGGGCCGGGTATACCAAGCCGGGTTGGATCACGTTGACGGTGTGGCAGTGGCTCTGGCCGGCCGGGATCTATGGTTTTTTGCCCCAGGTAAGGTTGTTTCACATGCGCATGGTTGGTCAGAAGTGACCTTCATGCTCGCCAAGTGGCTGCCCAATCTCGCGCCGGACATGTACTACGGCTACTTTTCCTTGGTCACCCACATGGAGGGCACGGGAACGATCGGGGCCAATGTCACGATCCTTTCTTACGGAAGGGTGGATCGGACCGAAGAGGGGAGCCCGGACGTTGTCGGCTCGTTCTCCCCAATGGATTTCAGCTTCGGACTTTCGTATGGCACACGATTGACCTCAAATCTGGCGGCGGGTCTCACGGCCAAGGTGATATACTCTCACCTATCCGATCAGGGTGCCGGACGTGAGATGGGCTCGGGCACGGCGACTGCCTTCGGTCTGGATGCCGGCTTGCTCTACCGGACACCACTCTCGCGGTTGACCCTGGGCGCGGCGTTAACCAATCTCGGTCCGGATATCACGTATATTGACGCGGATCAGTCCGACCCGCTGCCGCGCAACCTGGCCTTGGGGCTGGCCTATCGCCTCGTCGATTCACCCTACAACCGGTTGACCCTCACCGGGGAAATCAATAAAGACCTGGTTGACTGGGGTGGCGACGCCTCGACCGAGTTCAAGCAAGTCATCTATAACCTCGGGATCGAGTACTGGTACGCTGGCCTGGTGGCCTTACGCGCCGGTTATATCTACGATGAAGATGGTGATATCAAGACGCCCACCGTCGGCGGCGGGCTGTCGTTGAAAGGCGTGAGGATCGACCTGGCGTATATCCCCTCGGTCCGCGAAGGCCAGGTAATGGCCGACATCCCACGCGGCTCCTTGACCGTGCGGTTTTGACCGAGGCAGATCCCACGTATCCCCCAATCCAGGAAGAGAACCGACCGGTGCGCATACTAAACCAAACAGCATGTCTGGTCTGCATGCTCCTTTTCGTTGTCGGAAGTGCGCGATGGGGTGAGGTATTGGCCGCCCCGATGACGAAGACTGCTGCCGGTACCGTCATGCCGCTCACGCGGCCGCCCGGCTACCTGGCCCAACCCGGCGACATGATACCTGTGCGGCCGCCGATATTTATCGGCCGTCCCTCGCAGAAAAACCTGCTGAAACTGGAACGTGACACCCCGTTCGGTCTGCCGAGGATGGTCCTGCAGGAGAACACGTTACGCATGCTGGCGATCCGGGTGGAGTTCGTCAGGGAAGATCCCGACGATCCCACCACTACCGGAGACGGCACGTTCGATCTGCGGGATTCGACGCAGTTCAAGGAAGAAACGGGGCATCTCTTCGACGCGGCACCCCACGATTCGGCGTACTTCGGCAAGCATATCGAAGCCCTGAGCCGGTACTGGCATACGGTCTCGAATGGAAAGGTCAGTATTGAGGGTACGGTTTATCCTCCCGAACCGGAGGCAGCATATACTCTGCCGCACCCGGTAGCCCATTACGGTGAGCAGCCCCCGGAATACGGTCTGACTGAGTTCTATTTCGATGCATTTCTGACCGCCGATAGTGCAAATCCCGAAATCGACTTCTCCGTGTACGACGTTTTTTGTGTTTTTCATGCCGGTTCGGACCGGCAAAATGATTGGATGCAGAACACGACCAATGACCTGTTTACCGGATTCATCATTCTGGGTCAGCCGATTCCCGTCGACGGCGGTACATGTCTTATCACCGAGGGATTGATCATGCCCGAGACGGCGAGCCAGGATAACCGCATTGTGGTGATTAACGCGCTATTTGCTCACGAGTTCGGCCATCAACTGGGCTTGATCGACTTGTATTCGACGGAGACGTTCATTACCCAGGTGGGTGATTTCTCCCTGATGGACAACAACGCGGCCAACACCGGGGGAGAGATTCTTGTCAACGGCCGCCTGCGGTTGTTGTTCGGTTCTCTGCCGGTATATCCGGATGCCTGGTCGCGGGCATACCTGGGCATGGTTGCGGTAGACACCGTACGCGTCGATCCGCAGGCATTCGTGCACGCCGCTGAACTTGAGGAGAAATCACCGCAGGTTGTATTGGTGCCGATTACGGCGTCGGAGTATTTTCTCATTGAAAATCGCCGGATTGATATTGACGACGAACCGATCACCGCAATTCTGGCCGATTCGGTAACCAACGTCATCCTCGGCCCGGTCGACAGCGAGCGCCAGTTTACGCGCGAGTATGATTACCTGCTCCCGGGAAACGGAATTTTGATCTGGCATGTCGACGAAGCCGTTGCCTTCGAAGACGAGATCACGACCGACGACGTACCCAATAATTTCGCGGCCAATACGCTGCAGTGGAACTTCGCGAAGCGTTTCGTCTGGCTGGTCGAGGCCGATATGATGATCTCCTTCCGCGGGGATGAGTTCTCCAATCTTGGCACGTACACCGACATGTTCTCCGCGCCCCACCGCCGGCTCTTTTCGCCCGATACGCCCATCCCGTCGCACAGCAATTCGGGTGCGCAGACCGGGATCACTATTGTCGTCAATTCCGAAGCGTTTCTGGTCATGGACTTCTCCGTAGAGAATGACCAGATGCTGCCCGGGTTCCCGGTGTGGTGCGGGAAAAAGGCGCCCCCCTCCAGCCCTTCGGTTGTCGACATTGATGCCGACGGCACACCGGAGGTCTTCCTCGGGTGCGGCAAGCGGATTCTTGGCTGGCGCTTCGACGGCTCGCCGCTTTTTGACACCAATGTCATCGACGTTGTCGACACCGTCATTTCCTTCAATGGTGATACCGTATTTCATCGCGTAGCGCTGCTGGCGGCCATGCCCGCGCCACTGGTGAGCACGCCACTGGTTTGGTCGGTTTCCTTTATCGGCGGGATCGCCGAGACGATTGTCGCAGCCGCCGACACGACCAATTCCATTCAGATCTGGGAGCTTGCGGAATTCAACGAGGACGGTTTTTTCGATACGATCTTTGCGATCTTTAACGTGCAGTTGGAGTATCCGATTGCCGGGCCCGCGGCGATCTGGGATCGTGAGGTGGCGGTGGGTTTGGTCGGCGGCGGAGTTTTGACCATCGATGGGCGTGGTGATATGACCCGATACTCCGATGCCGGCCGGGTTGCCGGTTTGGCCGGTACCGGGGCCGACAACGCGTATTACCTTCGCGCCTGGGACTCGGACATCTGGCATCTCAGGAAGGTAACCGAGCCGGGCGTTGCGGCCAGGCTCATTTCCGATACAGTATTCGGCCCGGTGATTGGTGACCTCAATCGGGATGGCCAACTCAATGTGATTTGTGCCGGGTCAAACGGGGCGATCTGGGCCTTTGACACCTCGCTGAATGCCCTGCCCGGTTTTCCCGCCCAGTTGGGGTATGAGATATACTCTACCCCGGTATTGGGCGACGTCGATGCCGACGGATACTTGGAAATAATCGTCACCGGCGATAATCTTGTGCTGGCGGTGAACTACAACGGCACGATGGCGGAGGACTTTCCGGTCACCGTCGACCGGCACCAGCCGACCGGACCGTTGAGATGTTCGCCGATTGTCATACACTGGCCGGGCGATCCCCCGGCCGAAATCCTGGTGGTCACTGCGGACGGCGAGCTGTTGTCGGTTTATCCCGCTGAATTCGACCAGCAGAATCCTCCGGCCCGACCGCTGGGCGCCCCGGGACTCGGATCACCGGCGTTCGGGTATGACGCCAAGTCCGGTACGGCCGCGGTGTGGGCTGTCGGCGGGGACGGCTACCTCTATGGCTTTGCCCTCCTGGTATCTGAGTTCCCCCCGAACGGAGCGTTCAGCCAGGAGGGATATAATGCCGCGCGAACGTTCGTTTTTCCGGCTGAATTGTTGCCCGAGATTCCCGACCAAGAATTCCTGGACGAATCGTCGGTGTACGCATACCCGAACCCGACAAGCGGTGACCGGGTGCATATTCGCTATCGGTTGGGAGCGGCGGCAAGCGTCGCCATCGCCATTTACGATGTTGCCGGCAACTTAATTCAAAGGTTGGATGGTGACGGCCTGGAGAACACGGAGAACGAAATTACCTGGCACTGCGGCGACGTGGCGTCGGGGGTGTATTTCTGCCGGGTGGAGGCGCGTTCCGGTTCCGGCGAATTGAAAGTGGTCTTCTGCCCCGTGGCCATTGCCCGGTGAGGATATGGGTCTATCTCGAGAATTGCGATCTGAGAGGTGTTCCCGGTCTGAAAGTATGGTGAAATAAAACAATAAGTTGTCTTGGAGAATGGAGCCCCCAATGTTAGGCAGAATGCACAAAGCGACTCTCTGTACGGCACTGCTGCTTTTGTTGTCGGTGGCGCCGCCGGTGAATGCGGTGGCGGATACAGCCCCGGAACTTACTCTTGACCAGCGTTCCTCGGCAATACACCTGCGATCGATGCAGCCGCTGTTGGAGCGTGAACCGCTCTGGGCGAACATTGATCAAGACCCGTTCGGCAGTCCCGAGGAAGAACCGGAAATGTACGGGTTTGAACCGAAATCCTCCCGTAAGGCATTTATTTATTCTTTACTTATCCCGGGCGCCGGGCAGGTGTATACAAAAAGCACGATTATAAAACCGATTTTGTTTCTGGGATTGGAAGCGGCCGGGATTTTTGCTTATGTCCGCTTCCATGGCAAAGGCGTGGACAGGCGGGACGAGTACGAGGCCTTCGCCGATGAACACTGGTTCTACGACGATTACATTCAGTCCCTGGAGGATGAGTATCCCTCGGCGGATTGGCGATATGGAGACGAGGCAAAGTGGTGGGATCCTGGCCAGGGCGATTCGGTCAATTTATTTTCCGAGCACCTGGATGTCTGGATTGATGAAGAAGCCGATTCGGCGCGGCCTTACAAGAACCACACCTACTACGAGAACATCGGGAAATACTATCAGTTCCAGTATGGCTGGGAAGACTGTGAGTATCCCAATCCGGATAGTCTCGTGTTTCCCCTTAGAGATAAATATCTCGGCATGCGGAAGGCGGCGAACGATGAATTCGGCAAGGCGTCGACGGCCATAATCTTGACTATTGTCAACCACCTGGCCTCAGCATTTGATGCCGCCCTTTCCGCCCGGCGATACAACCGGCAGCAGGATCAACTGTCCAGCGTGTCGGTTAAAATGCGTTATGTCATGTATGAGGGCAAGCCCGTGCCAAGACTGACGATGACCTATCGGTACTGACCGGATGAGCAAGAGTTCTCCGGTCAACCATCGCCGGTATCGTACGGCGTTCACTCGATGGCGGAAAGGCCAGGAGACCTATCAGATGCCCTATTGGAGATCCGCAGCATTTGTGATGTCTTCCCTCTTTATCACAGGGTGTTGCCTCTGCATCGGCGGGAACTGCGGCGCGGCTACTCCGGAATTCCTGCTTCATAGCAAGAAGCCGTCCATCACCGAGGTTTTCGCGCACAACCTCGCGATCAATAACCCACCTGGCTTTTCGGATCCATCTTTCCAATTCGATGATTTGCCGAGTGACAATATCCCCGGGTTGAAGTCTCCGGGCAAAGCGATGCTCCTGTCGTTTGTGGTCCCCGGAGCCGGACAGAGGTACGCTGGCGCGAAGACGAAATCCCGCATATTCTTCTCGGCCGAAGCAGCGGCATGGGTGGCTTTCGGCGGATTTAAAGTGTGGAGCAAGCATAAGGAAAAAGAGTTCCAAGGTTGGGCGGCCCAACGTGCCGGGATCGACCCGAAAGGAAAGCCGGATGATTTCTGGCAGATGATGACCTACTATGATTCGCGGCAGGAATATGAAATCTACGGGCGCGGTGACGATCTCGAGCGGCCCAGTTACCCTGACCTGGTGGGATGGGATTGGCAGTGGGACTCGGATGCCTCGCGCGCCCATTACCGCCAACTGCGTAACTCGGCCAAGACCGCCGACCGGCGCGCAACATTCTCCATCGGCGCGATGGTCATCAACCGCGTTATTGCGGGCATCGACGCGTATCGTACCGCTAAATCGTACAACCACCGCAGGGCGATGGAAATGGGCCGGACCAACTTGAGGCTCAAGGGAAGTCCATTCGGGAAAGACCCGAAGATCATGCTGGTCCTCGAGGGGGTATTTTGATATTGTCGGGTGATGTTGCCTGCGGGTATAGATGTGTTTTTGGCCGGACGGTGGTTCGGCCTTTTTTTGGGCTCGGGTGGTCGGGGACCTCTTGCGCGGAAGGGGGTGTGCAGTTTACGATGAATGAATCAAGACAGCCAGGGCCGTTGAACACGGCGATAAGCCTCATGGCTGAGGGGTTGATTTCAGGTGTGAGGTGGATGTTTCTCGGAGCGGGCTTCAGGTTGAATGCCACTGCTCAGGCAGGAAACGTGAACGCACCCGTTGCGTGCGGCGCCCGTAACCTATGTACCCGGCCGTACAGGTGTTTTGCCGCGATCCCCTTGGTGATGTCTCTGCTTTTGTTGATGTGCGGCTGCGGGGCCGGGCGCAATCCTGGCATGGGAAAAGATGATTCTCCCCGGTATCGCTATGACCAGGAGCTTGAGCTGCGGTTAGAAGAGATTATCCCCGGTCCGTTAGGCGTGGCCCAGTTGGTGGACCCCGTATCGGTGGCCGTGACTGCGGGGGGCGAATTGGCGATCCTGGAGCGGAAAGTCCCGCGGCTTGTCCTGCTGGACACGAACCGCCAGGTGGTGCGGGAAGTCGGTGGGTTTGGCCTGGGACCCGCGCAGTTGCGTGAACCGCGGTTTGTGCGTTCGGGCTTCGGGTTAACCCTCAATGTGGCCGATCTTGGTGGGCGGCTTCTGATTTACGATTGGCAGTTGAGGTTTCTCGATTCCTTCGAACCAGCGTACGAAGCGTCCGGTTTTCCGGCAGGAAGCCCTTCGGGTCTGGCGGTGGCCATGTTCGGCGATACCTACCTTGCTGATCGGGATAACGACGTCGTTTACCATTTCGATCCCGGCGGCAAATTTGTCGAGACCATCGGTGGCGCGGACGCCGGACCGGGACGGCTCACCCGGCCGGAAGGGTTGGCGGTCACCGGCGACGGCAAGCTCATTGTGTGCGATACCGACGCGCAGAGGGTAGTGGTTTTCGATCGGGCAGGAGAGTACCTCGAATCGGTGGGTGAGGGGGAATTGCCGGGACCGGTGGCCGTAGCTCTGACCCCGGATGAGCAAGCCTTTTTTGTCGGGGGTCCGCAGAGCCCCCACTTGGCCTTATACTCCCTGGAAGGGCAGCTGCTCGTTTCGTGGGATGGGCGTGAACTTGCTCCCGGGGGGTTTGGCGCGTTGGCTGACCTGGTTGTTGCCGATTCGTTTTTGTATATTGTTGATTCGGGCAACAAGCGTGTGCTGAAGTTCCGCCTGGTTCCCGCGGTCGAGTAAGCCGATTCGTTGCCCATCGCTCCGCTTTCGCCCAGCAGCGCCCCGGCAGGGAGGGACCGAACCAGATAATGTTTGCGGAAAAAAAAATAGATCTGCCAAGGAGGGTTTGTCTCTGGCTTCTTCTGGTTATTGCCGGCCCGGTTTGTCCTGGTAGGTCATGCGCGGCGCAACCGCCTGGTGATACAGCCTATGTGACCGGCAATGGCACGGCCGGACCGTATTTTCTCACCGGGCGGCCACTGCTTTCCGATATACTCAAGATTTCCGGTCGAGAGGGAATGCTCCGGTCTGATCTTTCGTACAGCCTATACGCCAATCCCGGGCGGATGGTGTTTTCCCGGGCGATCCCGGCCGGAGATACGATTATTGTTCTTTTTTCAGCGTTGCCTTTCTCCCTGCGCTCGACGTACGAAGCTGCACGGCACACCAGGGCGGCAATTGTTCCCCCGGCGTCGACGACTGCACCACACCCACGAGCGGGATCAGCGCACCGGGTGCCCGCCCCGTTTAAGCTGGAGATCAGCGGCGCCAAGACGTTCGGGATCACTGTCGGCAGCAAAAACGACGTGCGGACCGAACAGGGACTGCAACTGGCGGTAAACGGGCAGTTAACCGAAACGGTCAAACTTACCGCGGCAATATCCGACCGTTTTTCCCACCGTCTTTCTTCAGGGGCCACGGCATCGCGGCTGAACGACCTCGATGATTTTTTCATTGCCGTTAAGAGTCCCGGGTTCGGTGCTCGGTTGGGCGAACTACTGATTGATCCCTCCCGGAAGAGCGCGCTGACGCCCCGCCGTCTGTCCGGCGCCGAGGCGAGCCTTTCCTTTGGCGGGCACCAGTTTTATACCGCAGCCGGGAGACTGGCGGGGATTGCCCGCCGGGTGGAATTCTTCGCGGCCGCCGGCCGCCAGGGGCCGTACGCGCTCACCGCGGGGCGCCGCGCGGTTGTTCCCCATTCGGAGACGGTATACCTTGATGGCCGGCGGCTGGAACACGGGGCCGGCCGGGATTACACCGTTGACTATTTTACCGGCGAGATCACTTTTACCCCGCGAGTCGTTCTCGCCGAAAACAGGCGGGTGACCGTCGATTTCGAAGAAAGCGTACACACATATCTTCGGCGCGCGGCCTTTGCCAGCTGGTATACTCAAAGTCTCGGCGGACGGTTGGCCAACCGCCTGGACTTGCAGTGGGAAGGGGATGATCCGGACGCGGGGATCGGGTTTAATCTTTTGCCCGAAGACCGGGACACTCTGCGCCGCAGCACAGATGATCAACTCTTGCGAGACGGCGCAGAATATGTTGGGGCCGGCCGCGGTGAATACATTGCCGTCGATGGGGATAGCGGTGTCATCTATGAATATGTCGGGCCGGAAAATGGCGATTACGACGTGCGTTTTGAATATGTTGGTGCCGGTAAGGGTTCTTATGTGCACCTGGGAGGTGGTGCCTTTGGCTATCTCGGCGATATGCACGGAGACTTTGTGCCGCAGATTACAGTCAGCGCGCCTTCCTCGCGGATGCTTTTTACTGATGATCTGCGGTTTTCCCGCACGCTAATCGGGATAGTAAACCTCACCTTGAGCGGTCAGGTCTTCCAGCCCAATCGCCTTAACCGTACGTCACGCCGCGCGGACTGGGCGCACGATGTATTGTGGTCTTCCGCAGATGGGGTTGACCACGATTTGGCTGCCCAAAGAGTGCGAGCCACAGCACGCTGGCGTCGATTGGGTGATTTCGCGAAGGCGGACTTCGAAGTTCCCGTTGATGACATCGCGCGTGAGTGGTACTTACCGACGGGACGTCTTCCGACCGATGTGGACGTTTTCGAATCATCGGCTGAGTTTTCTTTTGATCCCCGGCTAAGGTTTGCCATAGAAGGCGGCAGACTCACCGGTTCGTTCTCCGGCTGGCGTGACGCCGAAAGAATCGAGTTGGATATCACGCCGGCCGTCTCCAGCCGGTTTTCGCACCGCCGATCAAAGGCTGTGCCGGGGGCACGGGAGGCGCAGCGCTCGCGCGAGGTCTGGTCGTTGGGTCAGACGTTGCGGCATGGCTGGTGGGAGCTTTTCACCGGTTTGCGGCGCGAAGATCGACGGGTCGCCTTTAACCGGGGAGACAGGATAGAGGGATATGAGCTGGGGTTCGGCTTTTGGCAATTGCAGCTTACCCTTGCCGGTGATCGCGTATATGATGTTGTCGGTTCACCGACCCTGACCGAGAAACGCCGTCGCGTGGCGCTTGACGGATCGTGGGCCGTATCCCCACTGGGGATCACCGGTTCTCTGAGCGCCACGCGGGCAAGCAGGCGCCGGCTCTCGAATAACCGTCTATACCGCGATTATCTCGGCCGGGCAGACCTGCGCTGGAGCTGGCCAAAACTGGGCTTGGCCGCGTCATTGAATTACTCACTGAATAGGATCGGCACGCGCTGCCCGATCGAGTCTTTTATTCCGGTCGCCGAGGGATTTGGGGATTACCGGCGGGCGGACAGCATGTTTGTCCCCGACCCGACCGGCGATTTTACCCGGGTGACGGGATCGATGGGTGAACTGCAGCCCGCAGCCGCGGGACAAAAAGAGTTCATCCTGCGCCGTTCTTACGGCAGCGGCCGGACCGGGGGGCTGCGCCTTCTTGAGCACTTCTCCGCGGAATTGCATCTGGCCCGGCGAGAAAGGATCGACCCGGAGCATATCTCTATTTTTGGTTGGATGTTGCCCTGGGGTAAACTGAAAGCCAAGGGGGCCGGCGTGGATTATACCTTACTGCAGCAGGAAACATCAGCGAGCGTGGAACGAAGGTTCCCCAGCGGAAGCGGGTTCTGGTTCATGCGCGGGCGGTATCATCAGCGGGGCCATCGTTACGGGGCGGCCTCCTCGACGGGAGAAAACTTGCGCCGCACCTGGGAGATCTCGGTGCGGGGAAATCTCCGGGGATCGACCTGGAAAAACTGGGAAGTATTGCTGGCTCGCCATGAACGTAATACTGCGGGGTATATCGGCGCGATCAACGTGCTCTCCCATCGCGGGCAAGCCATCGCCAGTTGCCACCTTTCGGCAAGGGGGTATGCATCGATGAAATCGTCACTGGAGTATCTGCACGACCGGGCCGGCCGGGGACGGGCGAGAGTTTACGGCCTTTCACCCTCAATGACGTTTCGCTTCGGCCCCCGTGCCGGCAGGGGATCGCTGAAATCCGGCGTCGAGTATTACTTTGCCGAGTCGGTTTTGCCGGGAATGTTTGTCCCGGGATTCGGCGGGATTTACTCTCCGGGGCATAATGCGCGGTTCTTGCTGGAGGGGCAGTTGGAAATATCCGGTTCGGTTTCAGTCAACTTGCGTTCGAGCATGGATTATTCTGGCAAACGCCGGCCGCTTTACCGGTTGAACTTGCGGGCGACCTCGAAGTTCTAAGCAGGCCGGCGGAAGAGGCAATGATGGTTCTCGGCAACAAGAAGATTAATTGGCGGGAAAGTTGGCTCCTCGCGGTGGTCTGCCTCTTTGTGCTTCTGGCCGAGCAGGCGGCAGCGGCGAAGGGGAAGGTACACTTTGAGGGCAATCATTCAATCTCGTCGCGAATAATTCAGCGCTGGTTGGCCGAAATCGACGGCTGCCCCGCAAATGAGTTGGCCCAACGACTACGCGATAAGTATCGCCGCAACGGGTATTACGATGCCCTGGTTACTGTCCTGCCGGGTAGACAAGGGCCACATGATACAACCTTGCGCATAACCGAAGGTCCTGCCGTCCGGCTCGGCGTTATCTCGGTTGTTCTCCCCGACGACTTCGGTGATCCATTTGATCGGTCCCTTGTGTCGGCCAACCTCTCCGGAATCGCTTCCGCGGAAAACATCGACCGCTCGTTGACGCGGTTGGTTCAGGCAATGGTGGATGCCGGTTATCCCTTGGCCCGGATTTCGCCAACTGATTTTAAGCGGGAAGGCAACAAGTTGCACTTCACTGTCCAGGTCAATCCCGGGCCGCAGGTGCGAGTCGGTTGGTGGAGAATCTCGGGCCTGGCGCGCACCGACACAACGCGCATCCGCAAAACCCTGGCTCTGCAGACCGGTGTCGTATGGAATGACCGGGAAAAGTCGCGCATCAGGAAACGTCTCCAACGTCTGGATTATCTGCGTTCTGCGGGTGATATGTGTATTGTCGACGGGATCGAAGATACACTGGTGACCGTGGAGATCCCCCTGGCCGAACGCCCGGCCTTGATTGCTGACGGCGGATTAGGCATTGCTGGAGGAGAAGCTGCCGGCGGCCTGCGGGGCCGACTGCAATTGGCCGTGGAAAACCCGTTCGGCGGTGGACGGCGCGCAAGACTGCTGATTTCACGGCCTGGGGGCAGAGTATCTCAATCGCGCCTGCGTTTTGCGGATCCGCACATTGCGGGCTCACGGGTAGGGGTATCCCTGGAATTGGAGCAACAGAGGCAGGCCGCCGCCTACGACCGCTTCTCCGGTGCCGCGGGAACATCCGTTTTGTGGGGCTGTGGCGTGCAAGCCGAATTCGAAGTACGTTGGACAAAGATAACACCGCTTAAAGGGTTGGATAACGTTCTCCCCGGCCGGCGATACGATTTCTCTCTTGCCGCAGGTAACCGGTTTCCTTACGGGCCTCATCTGAGCACGGGCTGGCGGGTGAGCCTGACAGCTTCTGTCCGGCGTGATTTTGGGCCGGAGGTCGGAGTGAAATCTCAGTCCAACACCTCCCGTATCCGATTCTCAGCGGGGCTGGGACAGTATTGGAAACCGGCAGGAAGTTTCGCTTTGCACCTTGCGGGATCGGTCGAAAGCTGGCTGGGGCCGGATGAGTATATCACGTGGGGAGATGAGTTGTATCTCGGCGGCCCGGAAACCGTACGCGGGTTTGCCGAGCGTTCATTCATGGCACGCGGGTACGCGTTGTTCTCTACAGAAGCGGGCTACTACCCGACATCGCCGATCGGGATGTTCATTTTTGCCGACCTGGCATTTCTTCGTCCGTTCGCCCTGAGTGACCCGGACCGGTTCGAGCACCTGGTCGCTGGGTATGGCCTGGGTTTGGAAACGACGAACTACCTCGGACGCACACGGCTGGAGGTGGGGTGGCCGGAGGGCGGCGCCACGCGCGATGGTGTGATCTACCTGCGCTGGCTGCGGGGGTGGTAGAGCAAGAATGGATGGGCGGTGAGGATGGCCACATTGACCGCATTGATAAATATGATCCGTCCGGTGAATGCTCTCATCACCGGGGCGGCGGTGCTCCTGGGGTTACAACTGGGCCGGGGAGAGGCAAGCCTGGTTGCCTTGATCTTTGGTCCTCTCTCGGCGGCGTTGATTGCCGCATTCGCCAACATTAACAACGACATCGCCGATATCCCCATCGACCGGATTAATCGTCCCACGCGGCCGTTGGTGTCCGGACGCATATCTCTCAAGAGCGCGTTCGTTTTCTCCCTGGCCACGCTTACCATCGGGCTCTTGAGTGCGCGGGTATGCAGCAGAAGCGCACTCGCCGTGGCCGGAGGGGTGACTTTGTGGCTCGTCCTATACAACCGCTGGGGGAAAAGCCGGCTTCTGGTCGGCAATCTGATGGTGGCCCTTGTTGGAGGAATGCCGCTTCTTTACGCCGGGGTCATCGCTGAGCCTGCGCCCGGCCGCTGGAAGTTTCTTTGGTTAGGTTTCGTGTTGGGTTTTGCCTTTCACCTGGCCCGCGAAATATTGAAAGATATCCAGGACGTCGAGGGAGACACACGCGCCGGGGCAAAAACATTGCCCGTTGTCATTGGCGTTCCGCTTGCCGCTCGCCTGAGTGGAGCGTATCTCGTGCTTATAGCGCTTCTTGCAATAGCGCCGTTTATCTTACTGTGGCTCAATGAGATATATCTGTACGGTCTTATCGCTTTCGTCATCATCCCGTCCGCTATTGGGTGCTATCGCCTCTGGAAAAACCCAACTTCAAGAGAGGCCGGAAGATGGTCAACGGTGACCAAGGCGATGATGGCTGTCGGCCTTGTGCTTTTATGGCTGGGAGCGAAATAGCCCGTGCTATCGAACACTGTCACCTGAGAGACAGGGCAGAGCTTAATTGGCGGGCGGTAGTGTGGCTCCGGCCTCGGTTCTAGTATCCCCGAGTAATGTTCCTATCGCTCACTTGTCATGATGAACAGGGGTTGCATCTCGAAGCTCTTGTAGTACGGCCGCAGCCGTTCCGTATTATAATATCTTTCTACGTTGACGGATTTCTTGGTGCTGGTGACCAGGTCAATAGGCACATTGTCGTAACGTCCGTTTTGCAAAACCACCAGGCGGCCGTGAATTCCCTTGAGGATTAGATCCAGGGCCAGGTTGCCGTAGGCCATCGGCACGATAGAATCAATGGCGTCAGGATCACCCCCGCGTACGAGGTAGCCCAGCTTCTGATTGATGACGTCTATCGGTCTTCCGTTGTTGAATTTTGGGGAGAGTCTTTTGAGCTCTGCCGAAATAAGGTCGCCGATACCGCCCAACTTGGCATGACCGAAAGCGTCTTTGTTCATATCCACGTAGACCATCTCACCGCCTTCGAACATGGCTCCTTCCGAGACCAGGACAACTGAGTATTTACTTGGGTTGTTACGGCGATCCTCGACCAGGAGCTCAGTCAGTCTTTCCACGTTGAACTTATACTCCGGAATGACACAACGATTTGCTGCGCCGGCCATCGTGGGCAGCATGGCCGTAAATCCGGCATAGCGGCCAAAAACTTCCAACACGAGGAATCTTTCGTGTGAACCCGCTGATGTCCGCAGGCTTCCGGTCATCATTATTGTTCGGGTAACGCAGGTGCTGAACCCAATACAGTAGTCCGTTCCGGCAACGTCATTATCCATCGTTTTGGGGATGGCAACAGTCTTGATTCCCTCCTTATACAGGCGGACGGCATAGCTGAGGGTATCATCGCCACCAAGGGGAATGAGATAATCAATGCCCAGGAAATCCAGGTTCTTTAACACCTCCGGGGTTAAGTCATTCATCTCGGCGGTGTATTTGTCCTGTAAGTGTGCCGGTAGATTGTCCTTAGGCACATGACCGGGGTGGGTGCGAGAGCTGTGTAAAAACGTGCCCCCGGTTCTCCCTGCTTTGTTGACGATTTCCTCGGTCAGGATTTGATAGTTATCGCTATTGTCGGCTTCTCTGTCGCGTACTATATCTACCGCACCAGCCCACCCTCGACGAAGGCCAACGACCTGATAGCCCTCCCTGATCGCCCTGATGGTGATTGCCCTGATGGCCGGGTTTAGACCGGGGACATCTCCACCACCGGTTAGAATTGCGATAACACCTTTCTTGTCTTTAACACCGGCCAAGATTGCACCCCCGTCATGTCCTTATGATGAAGAACTCTCCTGTGTTGGGCAGCCTATTCACCAATGTAACGTCACCGATGGGATTCAGCAAATGCGCAAATCTCCAGTCCACTGGCCGTCTTACAGACTCCAGCTACTCCCTTAAGCCGTCTACGCATCCGGTCTGCCAGATTTTGGATTTCTTTTATTCCCCAATTCCATTTATCGGCGGAAAGCTCAATGGGGTTCACGTCAATCAGTTAAACGCGTTTGGGGCAGAAGCGTATGGCGGTGTGGCCCACGAAACCCTGATTGAAGGGGCTGTTGAAAAAGCTCCAGAATCGTCTTTGCGAGGAGTCCGTCGCGAAGCGGGACGACAAAGCAATCTCAGCCGTCGATGATGCTTATGGCCGACAATGAGATTGCCGCGCTCCCTCCGGTCGCTCGCAATGACGACACGGTGACGTTGTTAGCGTAGCATTTCGTCTCAGCACTCTTTTTCAACACGCCCTGAAGTCAGGGGCACACGCGGGATGAGGCGGTTAAGGGTGATAGGGAGTGGCCTTGAGTGCCTGTATCAATCGTTGTAGGCCCTTGCCTCGTTTGGACGGCGGAAACAGGTTGACATACTCCAAGCCATCCAGGGTTGTCTTGGCATCGATCCCAAATGGAGGAATTTCACACTTGGACAGGCGGACAGGAATCAGAAAGATGCTGCCCGGCTTGTATTGGCGATACGCATCGATCGCATCCGAGATTTCCGGGTAAACCCCGGAGGTGATTCGCGCTTCAGTCTCCTCCGACAGACACAGCACGACGGCGTAACTGTCTTTCATCGCTTTCCGGATTTCCAACTTCCAATCCTGGCCGGGAAGGATGTCTTTATCCCACCAAACTGATTCTCCTGCGGCGATGAGGTCATCCCGCAACTTCGCAACGTCATCGGTATTCTCGTGGCAATACGAAAGGAAAACATGCTTCTTGGCCATTGGCTTTTTCCTTTCTGCAACCGGTTCAGCTTGGGGTGCGGGGGTAGTGGCAATCCATTCCAGTGGATATGCGGTCAACACACCGCCTTCAAGCTCTTTGATAATATTTTTGGTGTCTGCGATTTTGGGGTCTTGAATCCGTTTTCGCAGGTCACGGCATTGGGTTAATTGCTCCCGGGAATCGTTGATGAGTTCCTTCACGTCGTCAGGTAGCGAATCAAAGCGGGCGGGGGCGAAGTCCGTTTGGCCCAGCTTTTGGGCGGCTTCGAGGAGGTGGGCTTCGGCGAGGAGGTGGCGGGCTTCTGCTTCGCCCCAGGCGTAGCCGCACTCCGGATCAGTTGCGGCTAACAGCGTGGGCATGCCGGATTCCGGTTTTGGATGGACGCCTTCGTTTAGGGCGATGAGCACGTCGCGGGCGGCGTTTTCAGTATTGCCTTGATACAAGGCCACTTGTGCCTGTAGCAATAGCAGGTCGATGTGGTAAATGCCATAGCCGCAATCGCGGGCGATGCGCAGACCCTCCTGGAGGTTTGCTCGGGCTTCCTCCAGGAGTCTGTCTCGTTCCTGCTCGCTGCCTTCTGTATCCTGTCTATTAGCATCAAGTGCGATGCGGGCTTGTACGAGGGCCGACCAGCACAGCGGTTCCTTCGCGTCGCGGGCGATCCCCCAATCGTGGGCTTGCTCAAGAAGGTCGCGAGCAGAGGTGAGGTCGCCTCGCCGGCGGGCAAGGTCGGCCAGGAGAAGGTTGCACAGCGGCTCCTGAAAATTCCTCGGGCCGGCCTCTTCGACCAAGATTCGTTTATTTACCTCAGTGAGTCGCGTTGCTTTTTTATCTTCGCCGAGGGAGGCAAGGAATTGCGCGTGCCAAATACCGCGCAAGCTGTAGAGTGGTCGATTGGTTTTGCCCTCAAACTTGTGTTGCCATTGGAGGGCATTGCGGAAGTCGTTTAGTGCGGGATCCGTCTCACCCCGTAGCGCGCGGCCGTTGGCGCGTTTTGCATGGAATAAGACCGTTCGCGTGGAGTCTCAGCTAGCTCGGCAAGCGACAGCGCCTCCTCCGCGGCCCGCAACCCGGCAGCTAGGCGTCCAGCCAGCAACATTACTTCGGCCAGGTTTCGGTTACCGATGGAGGCATTCTCCCACTTCTGCTGCTGCACATGCATTTCGATGTTACGTTCATGGCACCGTGCGGCAGCGTCAAGTCGTCCGAGGTTAATAAGATACAGTGCCCACTCGTTGATGAAGATCGGCTGATCATTCTCGGACAACCCTTTGGGCAGTGGGGCGGTTTTCGGAGACTGGCCGCTGGCAAACGCCCGGCAAATCCGCTCGCCCCGCTCGTAAGCGCCCAAACGCCATAAGAGGTTTCTACATCTACCTATCCGATCCCAGTAAATGTCGAACGCCTCCTGCACAAGGCCGGCGGCGAGAGTGTGATAGACAATCTCCTCCAACGTGTCGAGGGTGGCGGGGTCGGAAGGGTATGTGTTGACGCCGGGCAGCCCTCCCAGCGATTCTGTCAAGCCCTCGCGAGCGGCATCATGACCGCGACGCGCGGTCTCGGCGTCCAGGCCCCTCAGGAAGCCGTCACGGACGGCAGGGTGAGCGGTGTATTTAACCGGCGATTCGGGTTTATCAGCCTTCTGCTCGCTGGCTTCCAGGAGGCGCATCCGGACAAGTAGATCGAGCTTGTCCTGAAGTTTTTTCTTATTCAACCGAGCGAGCGGCAGACCGGAAATTTCGCCCTTGCCTTTGCCCGTGAAAATTGAGGCGAGCATTCTTGCGCCGGCGCCAAGGCGGAAAAGGCAAACACGCTCCAGGAGGGCCAGTGCGGCGGGGTCTTTTCTGGCGAAGGCCTCGTGGTAGCGTTCGGCAATGCGGGCGAATTTGTATTCCTGTTGCAATACGCGTCGGCGTCGGGGATTCGGTTCCTTCTGGAGGGCCGCCTTCAATTCATCGGATGTGCCGAACTCCAGCTTGGTGTCTCCGCCCAGATCGGCAATATAGCCGCCGACCAGGTCAACCGTCAGCGCGTGATTACCGCACTCTCTGACAATGCGCCGTAGTTCGACGTCGGGGCCTTTCACGCCCCGCTGGCGCAATAAGCCAATGCCGGCGGTTTCCGAGATTTCCTCGACGCCGACCGGAAAGTAGTGCGGGGGTAGTTCTTCTTCGAGTTCGGCAATGGGGAAACGTGTGGTGATGATCGTAGAGACGCCTGGCAAGTAGCCAGAGGCCAATTGCAAGACGAGATCACTCAGGCGGCGGTCGAGGATTTGACCGAAAATGCCGCCGCGTGCGCCGTCATCCTGTACTTTTTCCAGGCCGTCAAGGACGAGCAGGCACGATCCGACTCGCTGAAGAAACAAAAGCGTCTGCTGATAGGATGGGGGCCTGGCCGACTCATCCACGGGCGAACCGGTTAGCCAGGCGGCCAGTTGGGCAAAGAAGCTGTCCGGATTGGGCACGTCGTAAAACGAAAAAACGAACAGGCCCTCGGGTGTCGGGAGTTCGTCGTTTTTGGGAATGTCCGGAGCCTTGGGCAGTACATTGGGGAGCACACGCAGGAAGCGCTCGGCGATTGCAGTCTTACCCGCACCACCGATGCCGACCAGTGCGCAGACGCCCGCTCCGCCTTCTGCCCACCACCGGCACAATTGGTCAAGCTCGGGCCGATGCTGCCAGTCGCGCGCACGCAAAAGACTGTGGGCAAAGTGAATCCCCAGTTTAGGCAATGCCGGACGTTCCATATCAGTATCTCATATTAAAATACGGACAAATATGGTTATTGTGGTGATACACAGCATGTAAGATTCCGATGTTCCAGGGGAAAGTCAAGAGCCTCGTTTGCATTTTGTTTGTATCTCTCAGATTTGCCACCCGGTTGCCAAGCAGTCTTGGACGGGTGACATATGATGGCACGAACCCACCCGGCGCTTCGTCCTGGGCGGGGTACCGGGTGCTAACCTGTTGATCCGTAGGGGCAGCCCCGCGTGGCTGCCCTGGGCGACCACACGGGTGTATCGTACCAGTACATGCAGAGCAGAATGTACCGGGACATCCGCTACAGTTGGGGGTATGTTATTCTCTTAAAGAGGAGGGAATCACATGCCCTGGCGAGAGACGGATGTTATGGACCAAC
>Ga0114920_10000108_pt1 | contig 38474 bp, 31 predicted proteins | sample ChitaG_FD_88683 | JGI IMG/M metagenome (GOLD analysis project Ga0114920, IMG submission 88683) | Deep subsurface microbial communities from South Pacific Ocean to uncover new lineages of life (NeLLi) - Chile_00310 metaG | ecosystem: Environmental > Aquatic > Marine > Oceanic > Sediment ...
GCAATCCCCTACTATTTGCCAGAATAATACTTCCTTCTTCTACTCCGATGTCGCTGGCAATAACGCGGCATTTTACTTTCAGAAGAAAAAATATAGGCTGCTCCTCATCCGAGAGGGCTTCATAGTTGCCCTGTCCTTTACTTATTATTAGATCTGCAGAACGGTAGACCTCTAAAAACTCATCAGAGCAAAATTTCAATATGTTTCCGGGTGCATCACAGCCAGAAGATATTATTTCTGAAACCTTATCTATCCCCGCAAGGAGAGCATCTTCCCGGGTGGCATCGTTGATGATCGGTTTTTCACGTACAGCATAAATAACCGGCTTGTGAAGCTCTTCAATAAGAATACGGTCAAAAACAGTCTCTCCAGCATTATCCGCAAGATATAGAACATTTTTAGCGTTATCCAGAACCTCACAAAATTCCTGATAATGATTTATCGAAAAATCCTGGCAAAGGATAGTCTCGATATCCCGGGGTAAATCAAAATCAGCATTGGCCCCAAAATCTATGACATTACCTGCAATTGACAGCCTTACAGCTGTTTTTAGTCTGTTTTTTGAGGAGTTTATCAACTTTTTCAGTTCAGGATAGAGAGCAAGTGCCTGCTGAGTACATCTTTCTTTAATTTTTTTATACGGGTCTTCTACTCCTGTTTGCTCTGAGATTATCCTATAAACTTCCCGGCCTATTTCTGCAGGAGTTGCTCCAAAAGGAATTTTCGGAATTGATAAGCTTACTTCATTTAATATTTTCCATATTTTTTTCTCGTCAGACGTAATCATCCTTGAGGTTTTGAGAGCCTGGTTAAAAAAACAGGAATAACAATCCAAATATGCTTTCATTTTTTCTCTTTTGCTAAGCTATCTCGTATTGTTTTTCTATGACTGGAGAACACAATATCTGGAAGTTCGTCTGGAGGAAAAAATTCTGCTTCCAGAGAATCTGAACCTGGTGAAAGATCCCCTCGGGCTTCAACTTCATATCCAATAATAAGGACATTCCTGTACATCAGAGATTTTTGGGAATATACTCCGATCAATCTCACTATTTCTCCTTGAAGTCCTGTCTCCTCTTCAAGTTCCCTGAGGCAGGCCTTCTCAGGAGTTTCATCGATCTCAATAAATCCTGAAGGCAATGCCCACCTTCCTTTGCCCGGTTCGACTCCCCTTTTAACCAGAAGAATCCCACCTTTTTTATTCTTTACAAAGGCGGCTGCGCTGGGCAAAGGATTTTCATAATTTACCCAACCACAATCTGGACAGACCAGCCTTTTCTCCTGTTCTATTTTCCTTGACTTTAATTTAGAAGCACAAAAAGGGCAATACTTAAACATTCTTCTCCTTATTTTAATTAAAGTCTGTCACTAAAACCAGCAACTCTGAAAAAAACTTTTTCCTTATTCAGGAATTTCCCACAAGAGGAGAAAAAAAATATTTCTTAAGAAAAAGATTTAGCGATTGAAACTCAGCATGATAGTTGGAAAACTTTATTTATCCTGATAATAATTAATTACTTCTAATTTGAGCTTACCTATAATCTCAGAGATGGCTTGTGCCATTTCTTTAAAAATATTCTCGTCAAGGAGACTATGACCAAATTTTATATGGGTGGCATCAGTGTAGTATTCGCCACTTTTTTTATCCACAGCCAGCCACTTGGCATCAAGACTGATCCATCGGCCAACATAAACTTCAGGCCACATGTGATAGGCAAATATTTCATTAGCATACATAATTCCTACAGCTGCCCTGGCCGGAATGCCAACGGCTCGACAGAGTGTTACTGTAAGTACTGTATGCTCAGAACAATCCCCTTCCCGGTTTTTTAATGTTTCTTTGGCTGAAGCAAAACCTACATCATAATTGGAAGTCATTACCTTCTTTACCCATTCTGCAATCTTTTTTGCAGCCTTCCATGAATTCTTCTCTTGGCTAACAATCTCTCTCGCCACTTTTTGGATTTCTGAGTCATCAGACTGGCAGAAAGAGGTCGACTTTAAAAATCTTTGGATTTTTTTTTCCTTAGCTGGAAAAATAATGGCATCTTTCTCTTTAAACACCTGGGACGAAGTCTGAATTATGATATAGTCTTCTCCCAGCTCCACAATCTTTTGACTTCTTTCATTAAAGGGCAATTTTTTTATCTTCTCAGGGGGAATTCCACTGAGTTTAAACGTCACTTGTTGAATTTCTTGAGGATTCTCGAAAGCTATGTTGGATTTAATGACTGTGGAAAAGGCAATATCAAAGTTCTCCTCAGAAACCTCGAGGGCTTTCTCCTTTGGCATCAAGATGGACGTTATAGTTGCAAAACTGGCTTGGCTTTCACTCTTCCAAGAATTTCCACTCTCATCTATCCATTCATTAATGGAAATAGGAATAATATAAGTGATTTCCTCCTTAACATGCCACAATTTTTTCTTTTCCCCTAAGATTAAAACATCTTCCTTGCCAAAAACTTCAAAATTACAATCTACAAGAGAATAAGAAATGGGATCCAATATTTTAAAATTGTATTTCTTCCCTGGTTTTAAGCCTCCTTCTTCAATAATTTTTTTTATCGGAGTATCAAGGAAGAATTCCCCTTCGTAAGGCAGTTCTTTTATAACCTTATCTGCTGACTTGAATAGAATCTTTTCAGGTCCTATCTCCGCTTTTAAAACAGTTTCAGTTTCTGACATTTTTATCCTTAATATACACTCCAAAGGTCTTCCGTGCTCATCATATAATGACTCCTGGATAGAGATTATCTCTACAGGATTTCCCCCTAAACGGGAAATTTTCATCGTGGATTCGTCTATACCTTTCTTGTATTTTTTTCCGTTTTTGATTAAGGAAAATTCTTGACTAGAACTGTAGCCAACTTTTATTCCATTCATATAAAGTCCCATCCAAAATTCCGATATCTTTTCTTCTTTAAGTCTTGAAGACTCCACGCAAGAAAAAACTGTGTTCAACTCAAGGTAAATTTTGTGCGGATGAATCTCTGATTTAATCGTGTTTACAAAAAAAGGAAAAACAAGAAAAACCCAGAAAAAGAAGAGTGGCAATAATCTTTTAATCTTCATCAAAACTTCTCCACTTATCCAATATTTGACTTTTTATTTTTATTTATTTTGGAGGAAAAAGTCAAAAGGTGCGTGTTTTTGAGCCTGCTGAGCTGAGCTCTCCTGTTATATTCTATTCTCTGTGACTTTTTTTGGATTTAAAAGATAATCTATTGATCGATTAAGTGCTTCTAAATCTAATGGCTTTACAAAAAAATGAGAAATGGAGAGTCTGGCTAACTCATCAATACTAATCAGATCTGGATAGGCAGAAATCAGGATGACCTCTCCTTTGTAGCCTGCTTCTCTAAATTCAGCAATCATTTCTATCCCATTGAGATATGGCAATTTTATATCGGCAATGATTAGATCCATCTTGGCCTTTCTAAAGCGCTTTAAAGCTTCTTTTGAATCATTGGCCAGATAGACTCTATAATTCTTATTAAGAATTAAGAAAAAAGTCTTTCGGATTGTCTCATCGTCATCGATTACAACAATCTTCTTTTCTGACATTATCTATTTTCACCTCAATTTAAGTTAAAAGCTTTTATACACAAGATTTAATCTGCATATTTTGTGCCAATTGAAAAAAACTAATCCTGACACTGCAAAAGTAATTTTCTGAATAATAACAAGCGACAAGTTGAAAAATTCATTAAACAGAGATCACAAAAAGAGATTAATTCCGCCTATCTAATAGATATTAAAGAAGTTAAGAGACGTGGATATTTTCTTCCTTCAAAAGCATGTCTATAGTTGAAGACTTAAAGACAAAAGGGCTTATTCACAGTCTAAATCTTAATTAACTCAGATGATAAAAATATTTACATATGGTAAAAAGCGTTTACAATAAAAAATCAATCCTATCGTTTGCAGGCAGGATATAGGATTTAAACATCGAGTTCGTATTCCTTGATCTTTTTATCCAGAGTGGGGCGTGTTATTTGTAATATTTGGCTTGTTCGGGTTTTGTTGCCTTTGGTTGCTTTCAGGACATGCTGCATGTATTCTTTTTCAACTTCTCTAAGAGGAACAAGTTCTTTTGAAAAGAGTCTCTTCTCCCCGGTCTCAATAGGCAAATTTTCTTCGAGGACGACATCTCCTTTGGCTAGGATAATTGCACGAGTTAAAGCATTTTCCAACTCTCTTACATTTCCTCTCCAGGAAAGATTCACCAGAATCTTCATCTCTTCAGGAGGGACTTTCCTCACATTTTTTCGTAGTTCACGGTTTATTTTTTCACAAAGATATGCCACTAAATCCGGAATGTCCTCTTTTCTCTCACGAAGTGGAGGCAACACTATTTCAACAACTTTTAGACGATAGTAGAGGTCTTCCCTGAGGTTTCCTTTATCAATCAAAGATTTCAGATCCTGGTTAGTTGCGGCGATTATTCTTGCTTCTGTCTTCAGGATTTTCTCCCCTCCAACTTTCATGAAATCTCTTGTCTCGATAACTCTTAATAGCTTTGATTGGAGATTTGGAGAAATATCCCCGATCTCATCCAGAAATAAGGTCCCTTTTCCAGCTATTTCAAACTTTCCTTTAGTTTCACTAACAGCATCCGTAAAAGCTCCTTTAACATGGCCAAAGAGTTCGCTTTCCAAGAGAGTATCCGTAATTGCTGAACAATTGATGACAATAAAGGGTTCATCTTTAAACCGGCTGTTATAGTGAATCGCTTTTGCGACCAGTTCTTTTCCAGTCCCGCTTTCTCCCTGAATCAGAACGTTTGTTTTTGTGTTGGCTACTGATCCAATAAATTTAAACACTTCTCTCATCTGTGGAGAGCGGCCGATGATGTTGTCAATAGTGTATTCTTTTTGTTTTTCTTCCATTAAATAGCTAACCTTATCCTCCAGGCTTCTAATTTGAAAAGCTTTTGCAATCGTCAAATCAAGCTCAACATAATCAAGAGGTTTAACTAAATACTCGAAGGCTCCTTGCTTTATAGCTTCTACAGTTGTTTTCATATCATCGTAAGCAGTCATAATGATTATATTGGCATTCTTATCCTTTTCTTTTATTTTGCATAAAACCTCAAGGCCATCCATATCAGGAAGACGTATATCCAATATAACTAAGTCAGGTAAGTTCTCTTTATATTTTTCAAGCCCTTCTTCCCCATTTTCAGCCATACTAACTTCTTGACCTTCTTTGGAGAGATGGGAAAAAAGAGTCTTTCTGATTAAAGGATCATCGTCTATTACTAAAATTGATTTCATTTTCCTCCCTCACAAGGAATAAGGATTTCAAAAGAAGTCCCTTTTTCTTCTTTTTCTTTAACTCTAATGGAACCCATATGTTGCTCAATAATCTTTCTGGCATTGGCCAATCCCAAACCGATTCCAGAGGATTTTGTTGTGTAGAAAAGCTCAAATATAATCTTTCTATCTTCCTCTGGAATTCCAACTCCATTATCAGATATTTCAATCTTGATTTTATTCCCTGACCGTTCTTTCAGAAGAGAGAGAGCAATAATTATCTTCCCCCTTTCCTCAACGGCCTCAAAAGCATTACGAAGAACGTTTAAGAAGACCTGCCTTAACTTGTCACCATCCACGTAAATTTGAGGCAATTCCTCCTGATAATTTTTCTCAAGTTTAACTTTTTTTATTTCCAGAGAGTCAGCCAATGTCTTGATAGATGTTTCAAGTATCTGTTCAATAGAAAACCAGTCTAAATTCAGCACAGAAATCCGCGTAAAATCCAGAAGCTCCTTGATGGATCTTTCCATCTGATTTATCCCCTCCTGGGACAAGTTCAAGTGCTCTTTTTCTGTCTCATTCAATCGATCACTTTGAATAAGTTTCTGGATGTTAAGTTTAACAGATGTTAACGGATTTCTTATCTCATGGGCAACGCCAGCAGAAAGACGGCCTATGGATGCCAGTTTTTCGGCCTGGATCAATTTTTCGTTCGCTACCTGCATCCTTTTCCTTGTCAGAAGAAGCTTGCGGCTCATATCGTTAAAACTCTGAGCCAAGTTCCCGATTTCATCCTGAGATGAGATATCGATCTTGTAGGAAAAATCTCCTTTGGATATTTTGACTGTCCCCTCCACTAACTTTTTCAGAGGGTCGGTTATCCTTTTTGCCAGCCAGGTCGCTCCTATTATTCCTATTAACAATCCCCCGCAACCGATCAAGAGCAACATAAGACGAGTTCTTTGAATTTCTGCATGTGCCTCTTCCATAGAAAGGCCAATTTTAATTGACCCCCATTTCACCTGAGAACCTTTCACAAAAATCGGAACTTCAATCTCAAGTATTTTCAGAAAACGCCCTGACTCTTTCTCCACTAAATCTTTCCTTTCAAAAAAGTAGCTGTTTTCATCAACCTCTCTGCCTAACCGGCTGTATAAATAAACTTCTTCGTAATCTCTTATAAAACGCGTACCCACAAAAGGATTATTATAGCGAGTGTAAAATATGGCATATATAAGCTTATCATCTATACTCTCTTCGATATTCCTCCCAACGCCTTCCTCATCGTATTGAAGAAATCCTTGTAAATTTAACTGAGCAATGTTCTTGGCTCTTAATACTCCCTCTTTTTTCTGCTCTTCAAAAATGGCATTCACTTCTCTCTTCTCGATAATAAAAATAATTAAGGTTGCCAGTAAGATAAGCAAAAAAACCACATAAAGCATAAACCTTGTTCTGAGGGACATGTGCCACCGCATTTTCTTGCTCTTACTTATCCAGCCATATTTTTTTAACGTCTAAATAATAGAATCCCAAAGGAGGCACTTCGACTCCCTTGACATAAGGCTGCATTGCGACTCTGTTTTGATGAGAAAAAAGAGGGATAGAAGGAACATCGGAGTATAAAATCTTTTCAATTTGATGAAAAAGATCTATCCTCTTTGTCCAGCTCCGTTCAACCTCAGCTGCCTGTAGAAGCCTGTCCAGCTCTGGATTGGCATAACCAAAAACATTAAACACAGATTTTGAAAAAAAGAGAGGCCGGATAATATCTTCAGGATCAGGGAAACTCATTACTCTCCCGGATAGAATCAAATAGGGATTTTTAAAGTCTTTGACCTCCTCCAAAGATCTATAATAACTCAATCTTATTCTTATCCCCAAAGTATCAAGCTGCTTTTTGAGGGCTCTATAAATCTTGAATTTCAGCTCTGTCCTTGGCAAATCAAAAAGAAGAGTAAGAGTAGGGAATTCTTTCTCAACCGTAAAGCCAGCCTTCCGAAGCATCCGTCTCGCTTTATCAAGATCAAAGGTCCCTTCGTAATCTCTTGGAAAAAATCCTTTTAACCTGGAAGGGATATAATTATTCATCACTTGACGCGAGTACTTCAAATCATACGTCTCTCGAGCAATTTCCCTTCTGTTGAGCGCGTAAGAGATGGCCTTTCTGACAATGGGTTTATCAAGGGGGGGAATGTGGCAGCTCATTCCTAAAAATATTGGATTAAGCAAGCCATCCAGGAAAATCTGCAAATCGAGCTTGAGCAACTTATCTGAAAGGACAGGGATAGAGTCTATCTCCTTGTTTAAAAAATGGTCAAGGGTGAAATAAGGGCAGAATTCCACTGCGGCTAAATAAGGCCTTCCGCCAAAATACTGTTCATTTCGTTCCAGCCATACTCCAACAATTTCTCCTTTTGGAGTTCTCTTCCAATAGTCAAAAGCAAAAGGTCCAGTACCAGATGGCTTATAAAAAAATCTACTTTCCCGGCCAGCCACGCGTTCTCGAGGAAGAATCTTACAGAAATGCATACTCATCACATATAAGGCAGAGACAAAAGGCCTTGTCCAATGAATCTCGAATGTGTGTTTATCAAGAACTTTAAATCCAGCCACATCTCTAGCTCTTCCTTCCCTGAAATCAACGGCTCCAACTACCCTCGGGAGGAAAAACTGGTAATATGGAGAGTTCGTTTCTTCATCAAGGAGCCGTTCCAGAGAAAACTTCACATCTTCTGCTGAAAGCTCGCTTCCATGATGGAACCTGACTCCCTTTCTTAGATGAAACGTATATCTTTTACCGTCCGGAGATATTTCCCAGTACTCAGCCAGAGAAGGCACAATATTTAAATCTTTATCAAGTCTGACCAAACCATCGTAAATTTGTTCCGAGAGAAAAACAAAGGACTCAGGGCTTGCCGGGTCAATCTGCATCCTGAATACATTAGCAAAGGATTTAAGTCGAAAAACTCCTCCGTATCGAGGTTTTTTACTGCTAATTTCTGCAGAATTCAACAAAGGGAAAACCAAAACTACAACAAGAACAAAGCTAAAAACTCCCTTCAGATAGGACTTTTTGAACATTTTTGCCTTCTTTTAATAATAAATTATCATTAAATTAATAGCAACTAAGGCGCAATTTTTATACCAATTTGTCTGGATAGATAACTTATTTGCTATGAATAAGTTATAGGGATTTGGCTTGATTTAATAGATTTTATTTGTAAAAATTATTTACAAATTCTAATTAATATTTCATTTGAGGCTGATTTATTTTAATTGAGTTTTTTCAGCTATCTGCTCGACTTTCCTGAATACACGCATGATGTTTCCTCCCCAGATCTTCCGGATTTCATCTTCAGAATAGCCGCGGCGAACAAGCTCCCCGGTAATATTGGGCATTTCACTGACATTGTCACATCCTTCAATATCCCCTCCGCCATCAAAATCTGTCCCTATTCCCACATGGTCCGCTCCAATCAGCTTAACAACGTGGTCTATATGATCAACAAGGTCCTTAACTGTTGCCCGATCCACTGGATATTTCTCAAGGATTGCCCTGTATTCCTGGCGAATTTTCTCCCTTTGAGCCTCATCCCTTGTTGTTCTCAACGAACCATATTTCTCTCTTAATTGACTCAAAGCTTTATCTCTTACTGGATTTGGTTCTGCCTTCTTGACAAAACTTGAAACAAAACAGATCTGAATGACGCCTCCGTTTGAGGCTAAGGCTCTGAGCATTTCGTCTGTAATATTTCTCGGATGATCACAAATGGAACGCACACTGGAATGAGAGGCAATTACTGGCGCCTTTGTAACTTTAAGCACATCAAAAAAGGTTTTGTCTGACGCATGAGAAAGATCCACCATGATTCCTAACCGGTTGCACTCTGCAACAACTTCTCTCCCGAAGTCACTCAACCCATTATCCTCTGGATTTCGTCTGTCCGTGGAGGAATCACAGATGTCATTATCACTTGAGTGACATAGGGTAATATAACGCACTCCTCTTTCATAATACTTTTTTATCAAGGAAAGGTCTTTTCCGATAGGATACCCATTTTCCATTCCAATAAAAGCTGCTCGCTTTCCTTCTCGTTCCAGCCTGTATGCATCCTCCGGTGATGTCGCAAGTTCTACCATATCCGGGTAATCCTCACACATCTTATGAATGGCATCCAACATTCGTGTGGCTCTCTCTCTTGCCCTGGCGTAACCTTCAGGTGTTCTTTGCCCTTGACCAACAAAAATCGCAAAAAACTCAGCATCCAGGCCGCCTTCAACCATCCGTGGAAGGTCGATTTTTCCACTCCCTCTCTGCCCGGGTTCATGGCGCTCTCCTATCTTCCATTCTCCTCCTAACAATCGGGAAGGAGTGTCACTGTGTGTATCTACTGTAAGAACTTTATCATGAATCTTTTCTATCTTGACTTTTAAAGTTTCTTCTTCCAGTTTTAATTCTGGAGAACAGGAAACCAGCCAAATAACAGAAATGAATAAAATAGAGATAACTGCCGTTAATCCTTTTCTTTTCATAATAACTCCTTTCCAAAGGTATCTAAACATAGTGCTTAAAAACAATCCAGGTTATTTTTTTACGGTAAAAACAAGCTATTTTTTTGCCTTTTTCCAGGCTTCGATAAACTTGACAGCATAAGACGCCATTCCTTTGACCTGCTTCTCTCCGCGCTCTTTTGTTGCCATTTTCGGATCACTTAAAGACCAGATTCCATTGCTGGAGAGTTCATGACTCGCTCCGCCCTTTTTTGTTTCAACAGGGACTCCTCTTAAAGCATTAAAAACCATTCCCAGTTCTGGATGTTTCTGAGAAAGCATCCAGAGCTCCTGTAATTTTTCATTATATGTCATTTTCGATTTTTTTGCCCTCTCCATCTTCACAAGTCCAGGCTTGAGGTAGAGCATCATGGATGTTTCTCCAATCCCGGCATGCTCATCCTGAACCTCATATTTCTCCTGGTACCTCCCTCTCTGGATAGGGCTGCCTGCTCCTATAGCAACAGCTATGGCTTCGGTTGTGTGATTGATTCGATGAATAACTTTACTTTCTACGATACGGTTTCCTCCATGATAATTGAAGAACATAAACCGTTTGAATCCATACTTCATAAGCATCTCTGCGGTTTCAAAAAGAACCTGTTCCATGGTCTCAGGCTTAAGGCTTAATGTTCCAGGAAACCCGGAATGGTACACACTGTAACCAGCCAATAGAACCGGAGCAACAACAACACCTGTTTGGGCAGAGATCAACTTTGACATGCCCATTGCCTCATAATAATCCGTACCCAGAGGCATATGAGGACCATGCTGTTCGGTAGAACCCAGAGGAATGATCACCATGTCGCATGTTTTCAGGTATTCCTCAACATCTGTCCAGCTCATTTCCTGCAAAATAAGAGGATTCCCTTGTTTCTGGGCAAATGAAAAGGTCCCGAAAAAAAGAATAATTGTGATAACAAATAAATGCTTGATAGGACTAAAAGTTCCATTTCTGATCATGATCTTCCTCCTTGATCTACATAGCTTCTATAAAGTTCTTATCCTTCAAATTTATTGATGAATCACTTTAATTCAACCTGAATTGACTAAAAACTGATTTTTATTCCTACTCTTAAGGAATACCCGTTAAGATTGATCTCTGCTGGGCGTACATTCTTTATTTCTACATCAGCTTCGGGTTTTTCCTCCAACAAAGAAATACGTTTATACTGTTTTAATGTGTCATAATCATCATATTCCCAATACCAAATTTTCCCTTCCCATAACTCAGTCTCATCTCCACTTTCATTAGTAAAACCCAAGTCTGACCAGCCATATTCCCAATCCCAGCTCCAATCATCACTCCCATTTCCTTCCCAGTTTTTAAAATTAACATATCTATAATTACCTTCAACTACCAAAAAAATACTTGAGGTAAGCCTGAAGTTTATGCCAATTCCTCCATGAAATCCTATTGTTTGACATTTAGCCTCATAAGAATAAGTTCCTTCATATGAATAATCATCTATCCAGCTGTACCAGTAAGTGTCATCATCACCGTAATAATCCTCCTGGTATCCTTCAACATACTCGTAGGTTTCATTATATTTAAGCTTTCCAAAATAATACCCAATCCCTGCTGTGACAAAAAGCTCAGACGTCCCACTTGAAGGAATGTAAAAATAAACATTAAAGGTAAGAGGTATAGCTGTTAATGTATATTCAGGCTCCCATAAATCATCAGCTTCAATTATCCAATCATAATAATATCCGGTATCATACTCTGTTCCGCTTTCCTCAAAGCTGTAGGTTAACTCTCTAATATGGTCCCTGGCTAAAAACTCATGTGTTAAATACTCAATTCCAAAGCCAATACTCCAGGAGGGATTCAGATTAAACAGGAGTTCTCCTTTATAATTCTGAAGCTGTTTTATCTCCGCCCACACAGCGCTAAAATCAGCAGTGGGGAAATAATCATCATAATCTCCGTAAGCTTCATTCCAGTCTCCAATCATCCCATTTAAATCGCCGCCATTAATATTAAGCAATCCTCCCCCGAAATAAAGGCTTATCGACTTTTTTTTCCACCCTCCTGCTGGATAGTCCATATCGTAAGGATCTTCCTGTCCCGAAATCTCTGCTACAGCTTTCTTTTTCTTTGCCTTAATCTCAAGCGGGGGCTCGATTTTTTTGATTCTTCCTCTTGAAATCTTTACCATTCCAACCAGTGGGTCTTTTATGTTCACAGAAGTGTCATCAAAATCAATTATTTCACCCTGAATTATAACTCCGTTTTTTAAATAAATTTTAGCAGCGATAGAAACACCTGTAATAATCATCACAGTTATTGATAGAAGGAAAAACTTCAGCAGTACTTTTTTCATCCCAGATCTCCTAAAAAATAATAAAGTTTAAAAAGCCTTCATCCCGGTTCTAAAGGGAAAAAAGGAATCGAACCTTAATCATACAGCTAAACAAAGAGAGCTTTTTAGAGAACTCTCTTATTTTTTTAAAATATAAAAATCTCTTTTGTGCCCTTCTTTTTTTATCTGCTTGAAATCAATAATCTTATACTTTCTTTTAAATAGTGTCTTGAAAGCCTGTCTTGTCTTCATCCTCCATCCAATGGGAATATTCCTGACTTTGCTCTCGGAAACATCTGTCTCTTTTAACATTTTATAAAAATCAACAGGAATCTCGACCAGCAGGAATTCATGATCTAAACGAAGATTTAAGTCTTTGACCACTTCAAGCTCAACAGGTCCTTTCGAGCCTCCGACTTTCTCGATTTCTGCTCTGACAACCATATATCCTGAGTCAATCAAATATTCCAAATCATACTCAGGCCTTTGAATTTCCTTTTTCAGATCCCAGGAAACAAAAAACCTGTCGCAAGGAATATCAACTCTATTCAACAGCCCTCCAAAGTCCCCGTAATAATCTTCTCTGTATTCAACAACATCCATCCCGAAGTGATGAATATTTCTGTGAGCGTTGACTCCTGTCAAAGAGTCATAAGTACAGGTCACAGTACAAATTCCAAACATCTCTAAAAGTATTTCTCTCTGAAATTCTTTTATTTTCACTCCCAATCCAAAATGCTGAAAACCCTGCCTGACACATGTGTACTGGGAATAAAACTGGAGATTATCAGGGTTTCTGAAGGTTGTTTCTTTGTCTATAATTCCAACAAATCCGTAAGAGAATCCGATAAGATGGTCTTTGTCCTGCTTAATGTGTCCTTCTTTATCTTCAGCATAAAGACCGATAAAAAGACTACTTCCGTCATGTATAAAATTTTCACACATCATGTTTCGAGTGCCAGATAGATTATCTTTTGGTTCCCCCCAGATTTTTTGCCTCAGCTCTTCATACTTCTGGTACTCGCGGTGTTCATCTGATGTTTCTACTGCTAATAAAAACTTTTCCCCTTTGACCTCGTGAATTTTTTGCAGTCTCTTTTTATCCAAAAAAGTTAGCCTCAGAAAATCCTAATTAAGAGCAAGCTGATTTTATCGAAACACTCTTTTTATTGCAAATAAAACGAAATCTTCTGGAGGCCTGGCGTTATCTTTGGATATATTAAGATTTGGGAAATAGCGTAAGCGACCATTGAAGATTTAGCCTTCGGATTTTGGCTTTCGAGGGAAGTCGACAGAGTCGACCTGCGAGTATGTTTGAGCGTAGCGAGTTACGCAGCAGCCGAGAAGGCCAAAAGGAGAATGGCGTTAAAAACCTGATTGGGAGCCGAGCTTTTTCCCAAATCTTACTTGAGCCGCGAATTTGGATATATTTTCGGCAGATGAAAATCATTTGAATTCATCTTTTTTTTAGTATAATGTAACTATCTTTACTGCTTGAAAACCATAAAAAAAATTTATATACCCTTAAGGGAGGCATCCAATGAAAACTTTTTTTAAAGCCATCTTTATAGCGTTTTTTCTCCTTGTTCCTTTATTTCTCCAGGGAACAGAGTTTCAAGTCAAAGTCATAAAAACCGTGGATGATTTACCCGAGAAATTTTGCAGTAATTGGAAAATCGGTGATATTCTTGTTTCCGACGGGAAAATCCTGGCACTAATCGGAGGAAGTAAAAGGACCTGGAATACTTCAACAAACTATCCAACCGCCAACGCTATGGGCAGTATTATCAGTTTTGTTCCTGCGGGGAAAAAATTAGAAAGCAGCCTGAATATCGGCTCACCGGTTTTCAGAATAAAGAAAAAAAGAGAATATCTAACCTATTCCTCTGTTACACCCTTAAAAGAACTAACATCGGAAGGAGCCCTGGCTTTTGAAGCTACTGCTTCATATAAAGGGAAAAAAGGGGTAAAAGCCCAGGTTAAAACTCTCTACAAATTTTTCCCTCATGAAGGAAGAATAAATATCACTTCAACTGTGACCAACACAGGAAAAAAGGAATTTGAAGAGCTGGAATCTTATCTCTATTTTAATGCATTCAACAGATACTCTTTCAGCCCGTTCCACAGGAAAAAACATCCTGATTTGACCTTCAGAGTCTACCAGAAAAATGGACATTACCTTGCCTGGATCAATCTTAATCCTCTCCCAGATGAAGAAGAACTTCTACCAGGAAGATTAGCTCCCAAGGAAAATTTTGAAGTTCGTCATATTCTACTCGTGGATACTCAAGGCGATATGTTACTCCGGAAAATCTATAACCTTTTTAATATCGAGCCAGAAGAGGCAACCATTCATTTCAAAAACTTCAGTGGAAACTTGATGGAAGTAGTTGTCAGAGATGCTTTTTCTTCTTCTGTTTTTTTCCGCTCCTTTCTGGAAAATCCATTTTTTCTAAAAGTTCCTCTTCCAAAAGGAACATACCAGGTGAGAGCAAACTTCTTCCCCGCCATAAGCGAAAAACTCCTGGCTGTTGGAATAGAAGAGGAGAGCTTATGCGTGCTTCAAGCTCCTTCACTTGGAAGAGTGAAAGTAAAAATTCAAAACAGCAAAGGAGAATTTGTGCCGGGGAAAGTCACTTTTATCGGGCTTGCCCCAACCAAAACTCCCTATTTTAAACCTGAAAATCCAACCAAGAACGGAAAAGGCTGGGAAACTTTTAAAAACTCCTGTTTTCCTCAAGAAGAAGGTCTGGAAGTGAAATTAGCTGTAGGAACCTACCTCGTCCATGCCTCAAGAGGGCCGGAATATTCGATAGATAAAAAAATCGTAGAAATATTAAAGGGCGAATTGCAAGAATTGGTCTTTTGTATAGATAAAGTATTAAAAACGCCAAATCTTATCTCGGTCGATCCTCACATGCATACCCAGAAATCAGATGGGAGAATGCGCATTCCAGAAAGGATAAAATCAGTCGTAGCCGAGGGGGTAGATGTAGCTATAGCGACTGACCACAATTACATCATAGATTACTATCCAACACTAAAAAAACTTGGTCTGAACAAATATCTGGCTGTTATTGTCGGAAATGAAGTGACCACCGGCGGGGTAATCCACTATAACACATATCCTCTCAAACAAAGGCTGGAGGAAGAAAACAACGGTGCAATAAATCCTGTCTCTGAGGAGGCAGCTCCCCTTTTTGAAGCCAGCCGGAAAAAAGATCCTGAGGCTATCCTTCAGGTGAACCACCCAAGATCCGGGACCATAGGATATTTTAACAATTACCTACTGGACATTGAATCCGCAGCTTTTGCTCGAGAGAATTTTGATACTTCCTTTGATGTGCTGGAGATCATGAATGGTCCCTATTATTATTCATCTAATTCTGTAGCTATTGAAGACTGGCTTCATCTTCTGAACCGGGGTTACTATTTCCCTTTAATGGGTTCTTCAGATTCCCATTCAATAGACAGAGGAGAACCTGGGTATTCGCGTACTTACGTTATCTATGATGGAGAAGAGAATGACAACTTGGACTGGAACGCTCTTGCTGGGTCTATTAAAAAAGGGCACTCCTTTACAAGCAATGGTCCCATAATAGAGTTTAAAGTTAACAGCAAATACGTGCCTGGGGATTCCTTCACAGCCTCAAAAGGGAAAGTTGAGATTAGGATAAAAGTTCAAAGTGCTCCCTGGATCGCAGTAGATGAAGTCAGGCTGATCAAAAATGGAGAGAGGGAGATCATCTTCCCTGTTAAAACCAAAAAAGAGGTTATTCAAAAATTTACATACCGATTCGACTTGAGGCTGGAGAATGATTCCTACATTGTTGTCGAAGTCCTGGGTAAAGATTCTCTCTATCCAGTCCTACAGCGATATTCCCGGAATGGCCTGATACAGAATGCAACCCTCCCTTATGCTTTAACCAATCCGATCTTCATTGACGTGGATGGAAATGGAAAATTTGATCCTCCTCTTCCCGAGAGAATCAAACTGCTCCCAAACATTCCGGAGCCTAAAGAATTGATACAACGCTAATAACCTGAATTATTCATAAAAACTGCCGACACTATTATTCATTTTTGAAAATATTAGCTCGTTACTTTGATTATTTCTTAAAATTAACATTTAAACCTTCTCCAACAGGTCTATTTTAACTTTATGCCGGCATTTTTTACCTTTCAGGCGAGCTGATATTGTGAGATTGCATAGCCTGTTGCGAGCGAAGCGCGGCAATCTTCTTCACTCCTCGCAACGACATCTACAACAATATCAACTCGTGAATAATCTGCGTCCATCTGTATTACGATATGCTTTCCAACTTTATTCCATATATTATTTTTGATAGAATCAATATTTATGAAAGAAATAGCTGTTTTATTAAATCCAGCCTCAGGAGGAGGAAAATCTCTGCATATTAGGAATAAAATAGAAAAGTACTTTAATAAAAATAACATTAAGTATGATTTATTTGTTTCTAAAAGTGAAAGTCACCTGAAGGAACTGACTCAGAATAAAACTACTAAATACCCGGTTATTATTGGAGTAGGTGGAGATACTACTTTTAATATTATTGTAAAAGAAATCTTGAGGGGTGGAGAGAAAAATACATTTGGAATGATAGGAACTGGTTCTACAAACGATTTTGTCCGAGGATTGAGAATTGACAAAATCAGGTTGGCCTGTGATGTCATAAAAAGAGGGAAAACAAGAAAAATAGATATTGGGCAACTCAAGTCACCGGGAATTTCGGAACCACTTTATTTTCTTGCCGCGTTAAGCCTTGGACTGGGGGTCACAGTCAAACAATATGTTGACGATTTTAATAGAAATTTTAAGATAAGATTAAAATCCAGATTGTTGAAGCAGACAATTCCTGGAACATTGGGAACTTTTTATTCTTTTACATCAAATAAGCTGCCCATAAAATTGTCAATTGAATATAATAATATAAAAAAAGAATGTATGGTTTCCGGTCTCGCTTTTTTAAATACTCCCTTCGTTGCCCATGGATTAAAACTAATCCCTGAAGCCTCCCCTTTTGATGGAAAAATAGATGCATGTATCATCACAACATCTGCATTTTTTAAAACTTTTATAATCGGAGTCACGGCATACAAAGCAAAACATCTAAAAATGAAAGAGGTTGAAATAATTCGAGCACAATCAATCAAAATATACCCTGAACATCCAGTAGACATTCAAGCTGACGGCTTCATCTTTTCCGGTTTTAAGGAATTCGAAATATCAGTAGCCCCAAAAGCATTAAATGTACTGTTATAATTTTTGACTATTTTTCTGAATTATTTTTGCTTTGCTTGTGACACGATCCTTTTTATATCTTCAAGCATTGTTGGTACAAAATAGACAAAACCGTCTTTGATCGTCCATTTAACACCGCCTCTATAGATCAACTTTCCATCTTTTAAATCCTGAACTCCTGTGGGATATAGAAACTTCAGATTTTCAAGGGGGTTCCCATCAACAAGAATAAGATCTGCTAGATAGCCTGTCCGGACCCGGCCAAGTCTTTTTTCCATCCCTAATATTTTTGCGTTATTGCCTGTAGCATGCTGGATGACATCTATAGGATGGAATCCCGCCTCATGATGGAGCTCCAGTTCCCGGATAAGGCTGAAACCGTAAAGCATGTAAATATAGCCGGCATCCTCGCCAGCCCCTACAACGCCACCCATATTGGCAAATTTCCGGACTGCAGACATCCAGATCTTATAATTATTTCGCCAGAAGACTTCATCTGTTGTGGTCCAGTTCCACTGATAGGAGCCATGATAGGCAGGGTTAGGCCTAAAATATTTCTCAACAGCAGGGTGGAGATAATCCTTAAACCAGGGTTGATTCATAGCCCGCTGCAGATCCCGGTTAGCTTCATAGATGACAAATGTGGGGCACCAGGAAACTCCTTTTTCCACCAGAGTCTCAAGAACCTTATTCAGCTTCTTCGGGTCCGCTTCACGCCAGAGATGCCCGGCATAGCGGAAACGGTCACTTTCATTGCTGTAATTGTACCAATAAGGAAATTTCTGGGAACCATGCAGAGCTGCATCTGGAACGCCGTACCAGTGTTCAATAGAAGTCACTCCAAAGGCAGCAGCATCCCAGGCGTCTGTCTCCTCAACACCAACATGATGGGCAACCCTGAAACCCAGCTTATGGGCTTCCTCCAGAGCTGCCTTCATGATGTCACGGTCCATGCCAAAAATTTTAACTCCATCCCCACCCTGTTTTTTTATCTCCTGGATACTCCTCCGCGCTTCTTCAGGCGTCCTTCCCCACGCTCTCATATAAAGGAATATCCGGGGAGCAACAATCGATCCTTCCTGACTCTTTTGGCGCTCTTTGATAGTCTTCTGATAGTTACTTCCTACATCTCGGACTGAAGTTATACCACAGGCCAACCAGAGTTTATAAAGATACTCAAAAGGAAGAGGTTGACCCGCACGTTGGTCATGGATATGGGCATGGATATTGATGAGACCTGGAAGAAGATACATCCCTGTTCCATCAAGGACATGCTCTTCATTCTGGTAGGCATTTTCTCTTCTGTTTGCACCACGGATTGACTTTATCTTGTTTCCTTCAATGAAAATATCCATAGGGCCTCTTGCAGGAGTTCCTTTCCCATCAATAACAACAATATTCCTTATTACCAGGCGCTCATATTGCTGACCACTCTCCACTCCTCTTGTCTCACCCATTAAACCCTGGATTAATAAAAAACAGAACAAAAGAATTAAAACAGGCTTAAAAGTTTTTTTTACGTGGTTCACAAATTTCTCCTTTCTGTTTATTTTTTATCTTTTTTCCTCTCGTTTCCCCAGAGCTTCTGCTTGCCATGGGCCTTCCGCCAGGCATCCCGCCATCTGTGAATTTCAACAGGCCCAACAGCTGGCATGTTCTGCCGTTTCTCTTTTGGTTTCAACCCTGGGAAAGACCTGTGAGGTTCCTTTTGATACCAGTAGGCCACGGTGACCAGATCAAGAGTTAAACAATTGTTATGGCCGTGCTCAATGGTAGCTTTTAAGGATTTCTTGAAGGCAACAGGAGATTCCAGAAAAAACCGGTAGCAGTGCGTCCTTCCCAACCAGCCAATATTGTTATTTACACGGGCATAACCAAAATAAGGATGCATGTATATTTCTTTAGGGCACCAGGAAGAATTGAAAAAATCCTCTGTCCCTGTTCCGTGAAGCGAAGGCGGCCACTTCTCTCCATCTATAAAAAACATATCATCTCCCTCTCCGTACCAGATAGGCGAAGGGCTGTCCACATAATAATTAACGCCCACAAAATGACCCTCACCTTTGATATCAGCAATAACATAGTTACTCGCGCCATCGGTGTTTGCCTTCTGAGGACCTAAAACACTCCATTCATTTTCTCCTTCTGGCAGTGGCTCTGTCAGTTCTCTGTTCCAGAAAGCGTGAAACCTTCCCAGGTTTGGGCTTATGGAATCATGTTTTTCATAATTTATGTAATAATAGAATGCATCGATCTTCTCTTCTGATTGGTTCTCCACAGTGATCAGTGCTCCATTGCTGAAGGGCATCGGGAAATAACAGTTCAAAGCATTCCCTTCTTTTGGAGCTACCGCTAGAGGAAGAGTTATAAGTGGATATTTCTCGCCCCATCCCTGTCCAAAGAAGTCTCCTATCGGACATTCAACACTGGGATTTTCCTCTTTATCCCAGTACATCCGCAGAACAGCATTACGCCGCAACATAGGATCTTTGCAGGAAATTGTGACCCAGATGTGTTTAATGATTCCTGCTCCTTCGATACGAGCAAGTTCTGCAGTCTCTCCGGGTTTAATCACCAAACGGTCCGCGTTTTTCCCGCTTCTATCATAGCTCGAGATCCGCTTCGATTGATAATTCTTCAAGGCTTCAATTCCGTCCAGAAGAGAAATTGAGCGAGGCTTCTCTGTTGAAAACAAAATAACTGCTGCAGCCAAGGTAAAGATAACCATAAAAAAAACTAATCTTTTTGAGCTCATAATATTATTCCTCCTTATTTAATTATCTTTATCCATTAATACTAAAAAAACCTGGCTCGGTCTATAAAAAAAGGAAAAAAACTCATAAGCTAATCAGAAGGAATTGTATAATTTCGTTGGGCCTGATGAATCAAGCCCCTACATAAAAAGCGAGATTGCCACGTCACTCCGCTCCTCGCAACGACAATAGAAATGGGGTCTGTCCCTTTTTATTCTCCAATTTTGGCTTCCACTTCAAAAGCCGGTGGTTTTAACATATGCTCCTTGACAGAACATCTATCTACTGCTTTGATAACAGCCATTTTATATTTCTCAGGGAATTCTGGAGGAAGCTGGATCTTTATAAAAATTTTATCGATCATTTTTGTTGCCGGATTCCTTTCTGTTTTCATCACAACAGCCGCTTTTTCCGTCGAAATTTCCCGCTTCTGGCAGAAAAAAAGAACGTAAATGCCAGCACAGGTAGCAATAGAAGCTAAAAACAGATCAAAAGGAGCAGGCGCAGAACCTTCGCCACCTTGGTATACAGGCTGGTCAGTTTTTATCAAAAAACCTTTATATTCGGCATCCACACGGCTTCCCCCAGGGAAAGTAACTCTTATTTCTCTGTCCATTCTTTTCTCCTTTCCACTTAAATAGTAAATATTTTACTCCTCTCTATATTGTATGGAAAATATATTACCAAGCAGTACTTAAATTCGAAAAGTCCGCAGTTTATTTTAATAAAAATAAATGAGATTGCCACGTCACTTCGGACTCGTTATGACACTCTTTGTGTGAGATTGCCGCGTCACTTCGGACTCGTTATGACAATTTGTTTTGTGAGATTATCACGTCGTTGAGCTTCTTACAATGATTTCTTATTTCTTCCAGAGACCTTCCAGCCAATCCAGTTTTCCTCCAGTCATTTCTTTATTGCCTTGGAAAAAAGAGCAAGCAACAATTTTCTATCCTTTGAGGTTAAAACAAATCTTCCAAATAGGTCAAAAATCATCTCTGTCATATGGCGCTTGTTTGTTTTATGAATAAACTTACTTTTCTCCAGTTTATTAAGAATAAGACGGAAACATTCCTCCTGCTCTTTCCGTGATAGAGGCTTCTCGTGAGTTATCTCAATCTTATTGCGATCATCATAAGCATATATAAAAAAAAGGGTAAGGAGCACAGCCGAAGCAAGGTTATAAGAAGGCTGTCTCACTGCCTGTGGGATCATAAACCGGAAATTTGAGCTGTGCAGATCCTTGGATGTCAGGCCGGTTCTTTCATTTCCAAAAAGAAGCCCGATCTTTGTGGGCTGAGGAAAACGAAACATTTTTATCACTGCCTCTTTTAAAGAAATGGCGGGAAAGTTTTTTCTCCTCCTTGACGTAGCAGCAAAAACAAGTTCAAGCTCTTGAGTTGCTTCAGCTGTATTGGGATAAAAATGAGCTCTATCCAGTATATCCCGGGCATGAACAGCGGTTCTGTGCGACCTCCGGTTTATGCCTGGAACATGGACAAGTCTTAATTCTTCAAACCCAGTATTTTTCATATTTCGCGCAACAAGGCCAATATTTTCTGGATTTTCAGGCTGGACCAGGATAACTGCGAATTTTTTATTGAGGTTTACTTTCCTTGCCTGGTTTAACACGCTAATCTTTCTCATTATAACAAGGCTAAATTAAAAGGTGAGACAGATAAAAGGAGGCTTTAGTGTTTTGAGCCATGGATTGAGGAACTTTAATACAGAAAGTCAAATACATATCAAAATACCAAACATAATCCCTGTCTTATTAATACTTGCCTGTACTCCCAAAACCTTTCTTGCCTCGAGATGTCTCCTTCAGGCCTTCTGATTCGACTACTCTCACTTCAGTAACAGGCTGGATTAAAAGCTGAGCAATCTTCATTCCCTTCGCAATAACAAATGGTTCATCCCCGAGATTCACCATAACCACCCGGACCTCACCCCTGTATCCTGAGTCAATGACACCTGCCAGCCTGTGAACTCCTTTTAAGGAGATACCACTCTTATCCCAGACCAGTCCTACATATCTCTCTGGAATAGCCACTTGAATTCCTGTGGGAACTGGCTTGACTTCTCCTTTCTCCAACACACAATCCACTGATGAAAAAAGATCCAATCCAGCATCTCCTTTATGTTGATAAAGTGGAAGTTTGGCATCCTTATGAATTCTTTTAACCTTTAGTTCCATATCTTAAACTCCTTCTATTCTGACTTCTGAAAAATACGGCTCTGCAATTTTTGCAAATTCCTGGATTTCTTCCCTGCTGTAAGGCTTCTTCTTGAGGTAACGACTATCAATAGGATTCACTGGCGAAAATTGCTGAATCTGGTAGACCTTCGCACCGTCGAGCATCTGAATAATTTTCTTTATATCTTCTGGTCCTATAAGATCGGGCACAACCGTGGTTCGGAAGATATACTCCAGGCCTGAATTCTTAATGATGTTGATACTCCGTGTTATCTTTTCTTCTTGAATGTTTGACCCCGTTACTTCCTGGTATCGCTCCAGGGGAGCTTTTACATCCATTGCGATCTGATCTACAAGTTTCTTCTGAATGAGTTTCTCAAGCCTTGAAGGAAAGGAACCATTACTGTCAATCTTCACTAATAAGTCCCGCTCTTTAATAAGAATAAGAAGCGATTCTAAATCATTATGAATCAGGGGCTCTCCTCCAGTAATGCAGATACCTTCAAGCCAGCCCTTTCTCGAATCAAGATAGCTGGTGAAATAATCCATAGGAAAGGTCGGGAGATCTTGAGGCCTCAGAACTAGATCTGCGTTGTGGCAAAAGGGGCATCTAAAGTTACATCCACCCAGAAACACGGTCGAGGATATAAATCCAACAAAATCCTTTGGAGCGAACTTTTCTAAGCCTTTGATCTCAACCAATCCTCCAGCTCCTTTCGGTTATTCAACACTGCAACAACCTCTCTTTCTTCTTGAAGAACCAGAGTGGGAATAATGATCGCTCCTTTATCATCACGTTTGATAACACTTAAAAAATCCCTTATCTTCAGCTTGCTCTCTTTTAAAACAAGGTTGTATTCCTGCCCTCTAAGATCTGTTTCACTCAAACATTTCTTGAGCTCCTCGCATTTCGGACAATTGGGATAGCTAAAAAGGAGGTAATTCATCAACTGCCTATTTCAGAGTAAGGGGTTCTTTCTATAAATTCCTGTTGTTTACCGTCATTCCATGTTCCAACAGGCCTCAGGTAACCCACGATCCTGGAATAAACTTCTGTCTCTTCACCACACTCCGGACATTCAGGAGATTTCCCATTGATATAACCATGATTTATGCAGACGCTAAAAGTGGGTGTAATACTGAAATAAGGGAGGCTTGTTTCAGCGATCTTTCTGACTAATTTTTTACATGTTTCTCTGTTTATAGCTTCCGGGAGAAAACCGTGAAATATGGTTCCTCCAGTATAAAGAGGCTGGATATCTTTTTGATGCTGTATAGCTTCAAAGATATCTAGCGTTACATCAACATTAAGCTGAGAGGAATTTGTGAGATAAGGATACTTCTCTGTTCCTGCCGTGATGATGTTGTGATATTTTTGTTTATCAAGTCTTGCCAGACGGTATGAAGTGGACTCTGCCGGAGTTGCTTCTAAATTATAAAGGTTGCCTGTTTCCTTCTGGAACTCTTTGATCGTCTCTCTCATAAAGTTGAGGACATCAATAGTGAATTCTTTCCCTTCCGCTGTACTGATCCCTTTCTCCAGAAAGTTCAAACAGGCTTCATTCATGCCTAAAATACCGATTGTGGAAAAATGATTGTCAAAATGACCAAGGTAAACCAGCGTATAAGGCACAAGCCCTCTGGCCAGCATATTGTTGACAATCTCTCTTTTTGTTTCAAGTGATTCTTTAGCTAATACCATTATATTTTTTAATTTGGCAAAGAACTCATCACGTGTGCCTGATTCATATCCGATTCTGTTCAGGTTTATAGTAACAACTCCTATTGAACCTGTAGAATCTCCCGGCCCCCACATATTTCCTGGTCTTCTTAAAAGCTCCCGCTGGTCAAGGTTCAAGCGACAGCACATAGCTCTTACATCTCCGGGATCCATATTTGTGCCGATATAATTCTGAAAATAGGGAATTCCATACTTTGCTGTGACTTCAAAAAGAAGATTAGCATTGGGGGAATCCCAGTCAAAGTCCTTGGTTAAATTATACGTGGGTATAGGAAAAGTAAAAACCCGCCCTTTTAGGTCTCCTTGGATCATTAACTCAAGAAAAGCCTTATTGATCATGTCCATTTCTTTCTGGTAATCTCCGTAAGTTGAATCCTGCTCCTCACCCCCAACAATAACAGGTTTATCTTTCATATCCCCGGGAATCGTCCAATCAAAGGTCAAATTAGAGAAAGGAGTCTGCCATCCCCATCGAGAGGGAACATTTAATCCAAAGATAAGTTTCTGAATATCTTGTTTGACTTTCTCATAGTCAAGTTTATCAGCCCGGATAAAAGGAGCTAGAAAAGTATCCACACTGGAAAAAGCTTGCGCGCCTGCAAACTCTCCCTGCATTGTGCCGATAAAATTCACCATATGCAGAGTTGCTGTTTCCAGATGTTTAGCGGGAAAAGAGTGGACTTGATTGGGCACATGACCAAATCCCTTTTTCAGAAGGTTCTCCATTGACCATCCTGCACAATAACCCACAATAGGGTAGGAAAGGTCATGGATATGGAAATCTCCCTCCACGTGGCATTCTTTGATTTTTTCTGAATAAAGATGGTTCAGGGCAAAATTGGTAAGGACCTCACCTGAAATCCTGGCATTTAATCCCGAAAAACTCGTCACACCTTCGTTACTGTTCTCTTTTACTTTCCAGTCCACATCATTTATATAATCTTTAATCAACCTTCCTAAATTAAGCCCTGTCTCTTTTGCTTCCCTGATCCCTTTATGCTTTTCCCTGTAGAGTATGTATGATTTAGCAATCTCATGATGTCCCTGCTTCATCAGGATCATCTCAACGATGTCTTGAATCTGTTCGACTGAAGGAATAGTATAGCCACCGAATTTATCTTCCAGCATATAAGTAACGATATCAGAAACCGTTTTGGCGGCATTTGGTTCCGTAAGGCCATGAGACTCCATAGCTTTGTAAACAGCGTTTGTAATTTTTTCCTGAACAAAGTCAGTAATATTGCCGTCTCTTTTTTTTATTCTCGATACTATCCTCTCCATTCTAAACCTCCTTTCCCTATATACAAATGAATTAAAAACTACTCAATATGTCTCATTCTCCAGCAAAAAAAGCCTAAACGGTTACCTTTTATTCCCTTAAAAAGAAAAAGCTGTGGATAAAAAGAACAACCATATGTTGTATATCCTTATGATGAAGAACACAAAATATTGTATCTGCAGAAAAAATTTATACCCAATCCCCCACTTTGTCAAGCTTTTTTTTATTTTTTCATTCTTCCTCTATTTGTCATTTATTTTTCGCCAGACTCTGCCAAATATCTCTGTGAAGGAAATAAAAAAAAGACAGTAGTACGAACGCTTCACAGTATGCTAATCTAATAATTGAGGTGAAAAATGAGAATAATTGAAGTTAAAACTCAGGCTAAGGAAGAATTAATAGATATAACAGCAAGAGTCAGGGAGGAAGTTTTTTCTTCAAACATTAAAAGTGGAATCTGCTTTGTCTATATCCCTCATACAACAGCTGGGGTGACAATAAACGAAAATGCTGATCCATCTGTCATGGAAGACATTCTAATGACTCTTAGAAAAATTGTTCCGGATTCTCTTCCCTACCGACACTCTGAAGGCAACTCCCCTGCCCATGCCAAAGCATGCCTTGTGGGTACATCAGCCAACATTTTAATCGAAGAAGCGCAGCTTTCTCTCGGGACTTGGCAGGGAGTTTTTTTCTGTGAATTTGATGGACCAAGAAGTCGAAGGATTTTTATAAAAACTTCCTCTTCTTAAATTTTTTTTTAATCAGAAGGATAGGTTCATCCCAAACAGAATAGCTTCAAGGTCAGTCTGAGGTTCCATGAGTATTCCGTTTATTCCTAACTTTTGGGCAGTTTTGATATTCTCTTCTTTATCATCGATAAAAATGCATTCTTCAGGCTTAACACCGGCCTTCTTTAAAGCTTCTTCGTAGATTTGAGGATGAGGCTTCATCGACCCAACCTCATAGGAGAGGACATATTCATCAAAAATCAAAATTTCTGAAAACCGCCTCTTAATAAAACCAAATCGTTTGACATCTGTATTGGAAAGCAAGATGAGCTTGTAGTTCTGTTTTAATCTCTTCATGATTTCCAGGATAGGCGGATTAAGAGTAAACACATCATTATAGATTGAGAAAAAGCGATCATAGTCTATTTTGGCTTCGAGTTTATCTATAACTTGATTGAAAAACTCCCCGGGCGTTATTTTCCCTTCATCAAAAGACTGGATGATATTTAAATGGGAAAAAGTTAATTCTTCAATCTCTTCTTTTGAAAAAGAACAGTAATCAGCAATTTTTTCAAAAAAAATATTATTGTCAAAGAAGATAATTACCCGGCCCAGATCTGATATCACACAACGAATCATGAAGTTTAAATCCTTTAAAAATGACTGTATAGGTTATAACAGAAAAGAAAAATTAACTCAACTGGCTGAAATTGACTTTGATATTTTCCTAAAATATCAGCGGGAGTGGAATTTCGCCGGTTGGACAAAAAAATCGTACTTGCCAAGCTCGCATGTGAGTATTCACTTATAGTGATCAAGGCAAAAAAAATGAGTTCTCCTCTCCCATTTGTGTGGGTAAAATACACGGGGATGGATGAAGCGACCTTGAAGATTTAGCCTTCTCGAGCAGGCCATCGAGGGAAGCCGCTCCAATCGGCCGCCGAGTATGTTTGAGCACGGTAAGATTTCATCGGCTGGAAAATGTATAAATTGGAACATCCGATTCCCCGCGAGAAAACTGTCATGCGGAGTTACGCAGGCGCCGAGAGGGGCGGTAAGGGAATGGCGTTAAAAATCTGAAGGGAGCAGAGCCATTTCCGTGTATTTTTCTCATATATCGACCCACACAAATAGGATAGGAGCTATATTTGCTAAATTAGCCCGGACTTTTTTACATATTTGACCTTTTTAAACAAATTTTGTTCTAATAGAGAAACTTCATTAAAGGAGAAAAATTCCATGGAAAGGTTAAGGAAAAAGAGTGGGTTTTCTACGGTGTTGACTTATGTTTTATTAGCTTCTTTTTTTCTGCTGACTATAGGAGGTGCCTTTGCTCTTTACTATTTTAAAGGAAAGAGAATTACGACTAAAGATATTGCCACTTCAGAAAAAATAATAGGGCTGAACTTCACAGCAAAGGAAAGAAAAATGATGCTGCGTAATATAAAAAGGAACCTATCAAGCTTTGAAGGATTAAGAAAAATTCAACTTAAAAACCATGTCCCCCCAGCCCTGTTATTTAATCCATTTCTCTCGGGCATAAACTTAAAAAAGGAACAAAAGCCTTTAAAGACCTTTAAAATCACGGATGTTCAGATTCCTGATAACTTCGAGGATTTAGCCTTTTATCCTGTAACGGCACTCGCTCAACTGATCAAATCACAAAAAATTACCTCCATTCAGCTCACGCAACTGTACCTTAACCGCTTGAAAAAATACGGCCCTGGCCTGAAATGCGTTATAACTCTAACAGAGGAACTGGCGTTAGAGCAAGCCAAACGCGCTGACCTCGAAATAACTGCAGGACATTACAGAGGGCCTCTCCACGGTATTCCCTGGGGAGCAAAGGACCTTCTTTCCACAAAGGGTATCAAAACAACCTGGGGTGCCATGCCATTCAAAGACCAAATCCCCAATGAAGATGCCACAGTGGTTAAGCGGCTCGAAGAGGCAGGAGCAGTTCTGGTGGCTAAACTTTCAATGGGAGCCTTAGCCATGGGAGATGTTTGGTTTGGCGGAAAAACCAGAAATCCCTGGGATCCAGAACAGGGTTCCAGCGGCTCATCGGCCGGTTCAGCAGCTGCTACGGCTGCCGGCCTTGTCGGGTTCTCCATCGGCACCGAAACCTGGGGCTCAATTGTATCCCCCTCCATCAGATGCGGAGTAACCGGTCTGCGTCCAACTTTTGGCCGCGTGAGCCGCTATGGTGCCATGGCTTTAAGCTGGAGCATGGATAAAATCGGCCCCATCTGCCGTTCTGTTGAAGATTGTGCGCTGGTTTTTAATGCTATTTACGGCCCAGACGGAAAAGATTTAACCGTAACCGATCTTCCATTTAACTGGGACCCTTATCTTGACCTCAGTGATATCCGGATCGGCTACCTGAAAAAGGCCTTCGAAAGAGATAAAAGGAACAAAAAAAACAATGAAGCTACCCTCGAAGTTCTCCGTTCGTTAGGGATAAAACTTGTCCCTTTTGACCTTCCGGATTTCCCAGTTTACAACCTCTCCTTTATCCTGAATGCGGAGGCTGCTGCTGCCTTTGATGAACTAACACGGAGTAACAGGGATGATCTTCTTATTAGACAGACAAGAGGATCCTGGCCGAATTCCTTTCGTCAGGCAAGGCTTATCCCTGCAGTAGAATATATCCAAGCCAACCGGATCAGAACCCTCCTAATGCAGGAGATGGCCCAGAAAATGAAGGGAATAGATGTTTATATCGCCCCTAATCGAGGTAGCAGCAATCTTTTATTGACAAACCTTACCGGGCATCCTGCGGTTGTTCTCCCCAATGGATTTAATAAAAAGGGAAGCCCAACAAGCATTTCCTTTATCGGGAACCTCTTTGAGGAAGGCAAAATGTTACAGGTGGCTAAAGCATTTCAGGAAACAACAGAATTCCACCTCAAGCATCCTAAGCTGGGGGAAAATTATTAAAATCAGCGTAAATTAGAAAAGACCACAAAAGAGGACATCGGCATTAAAGAGTTCTCGAGTTCTTCGCCTGACTCTCCAATCGACTGTCTCTTTGACATTAATATAAAACCAGAGTTTATCAAAAAGACTCAATTTTTCTATATAATACTGAGCATAATCTGTGAAGCTATCGGCAATGATTTTGCCGACTTCATTGTCTTTTTCATCCAGGATTATAATTCTATATATATCTTTTTGTTCTTCTCCTTCAGTTACAGTCTCCTTTTCTAGCTTCCCAAAAATCTTTACTCTTTCTACTCCTTCCCAGCCCTCATTTTTATTATAAGAAAGATTCCTCAAAACCTGAAATTCTTTCCTTGTTTTCAAGTCAATATAATCATCAATAACAAATTCTTCTGTTCTGGTAAAAACATTCCTCCAACTATCCTCTGCTTCTTTTACATCAATGCTCATGGCCACTAAAATAGAAGGTTTGTCCGGAGAAAATTCTCCTTTTCCTCTTATTTCCTTGCCTATAAGTGTGTCCGCATCTTCAGACTCTACCTGGCCTTGGATAATAATATCAAATCCACTTGCCTCAGGTACAAATAGATACTTTCCTACACCTGCTTTTACAATCCCCTCAAATTCTATTACTCCTTCTTTAGCCTCCAGCATTTCTTCTCCCGAAGCCGCTTCTTCTGACTTTTTACAGGCAGTACTACATACAATCACCATTAAAAATGCCATTAGACTCAGTCCCAGAATCCTGGTAATTTCCTTTGGTTTATTCTTTTTTTGAGTTAAAACCAATGTCCTAAAAGCCATAATCCATACCTCCAAACTGTAGTCAATTCATGGATAGAGTGATAATGAATCAGGGATGCAGAATCTCATCTCTATCAGGTAGAAAAAACATTCTTTTTAAGACCTTGGAACAAAATATTTTATACCATTAAAAACACAAAAGTAAAGAGGAAAATTCATTATCGCTGAAGAAGAAGAGGTGTTTTTCTGTTTAGAATAAGACTTTGTTAAAGAAAAAAACAGCAGTTTGAACTATCATTTCTTTATTTTTTTAACAGAAGAAGATCGAGAAGAAGGGCTCCGCTTTGAAGGACGACTGACTCTTGCACGAGAAGAAGAACTCTTTGAGGAAGAAATCCTTGAAACCCTAGAACTCGTGGAGTACGACTTTTTGTTCCTTTTAACAGAAGGCAAAGTTGATGAAGCAGAACGGGAAGATCGTCTGCTCTGAGAATAAGTTTTTACTTTTGTCCAGCCAGAAGAAATTCCTGAAGAATAAGTCCGACTAGAACTACGGCTATTACTTCCTGAGGAAAGATTTTTTTTCTTTCTTGAAGAAGAGGAGGAGGTGCGCCTTGAAGGATAGGTTCTAATTGTGGAACTGGAACGACTGCCCTTGGATAAGTTTGAGGAGGTGCGCTTGGAGGCCTGGGATTTCCTCTGAGATGACCTGGAGGGGTATAATTTGAGAATACGAGAGGAACTTCTTGAATTGGATACCTTTGTTGACCTTTCTGAAATGCTTCTTCTCTTTTCTTCCAACACTGTTCTTTGAGGAGCACGGGAAGATTTTTTATATGTGATACTTCTTGAGCGAGAAGAAGAGACAGCCTTCCCTGCTCCATAAGCTTTCCTCACTCCGCGCAGATGAGACCTTGAGAGGACTTTTGCTGCCATATTATTTTTGAAGCTGTCTTTTTTAACAATCGGTTTTACACCAGGCGGTTTGGGTGAAAGCGATATTTTCCCAACACGACTGATTCTATTCCGGCTCAGAGCAACCCGAGAAATGCGGCGGGCCTGCAGATTATTCTTATGAATAACAACCAGGGACCGGGAATTAGCAGGAAAATAACGGCCATAGTAACGGCCAAAAAAACGGTTGTTCACAATGACAACAGGATATCCGTAGTAACTCAATGGACACCAGCCGATATAATCGTATCCCATATGCCAGTGGACCCATGCAGGTCCCCAAATTCGGGTTGGAATCCAGTACCAACCCAATCCCAATCTCCAGTGCCATCTTCCATAACGATAAACACACCATCCCCACGGATCATACGACACCCAGGTCCAACCGATAATAGGATACCAGATCCATCTTCCGTAATAATACGGCCTCCACACATTATGAGAAACATAAGGAACCCAGACATTCCCATAAGGTCGTTCATGAACCCAACGCCCATTACTGGCTAATTCAACTTCGTATTCATCAAGCTCAGATGGAAGATATTTTTTTGCGACGGTTCGAGCATAAAGAGTTTCTCGCGAGCTGTTCCATAAAGAAAAATCATCTTCCAAACTGCCTCCAAAATAATAAGGGTCAGAAGAAAAACAGCCGCTTGAAACAACAAGTTTCTGATCCTCTTCGACAAGAAGAGAACCTTCTTCTCCAGCAGCCTCCGCACATCCTTCAAAAACAAAAAGTGTAGTCTCTCTATCTTCCAGTACATCAACTCGATAAAGCCCTTCTTCCAATATGTAGAAAGAAGCATCTGGAGTATGAATTTCAAAACCTTTTTCTTCCTCAAGGAAATTAATCCTTAAGTAAATATTTCCTGAAAGCAAATGAATTTTAATCAGGTTTTCGTCTTTCCGGGGAAGAGTAATGAGGTCGATTTGAGTCACTCTGTTTATACGGAGATAGTTCCTTTTTCCAAAATGAATTTCTGCCTGGCCTTCTCGAGTGCCCAGTTTATCTCCTTCAACAACGGGCAGGTTAACAACACCTTCCTCATATCCCAAATCCTGGGCTCTCTGGATGAAAACATCTCCTTTAACATAGCTCAACCGAGCATAACTATAACTGTGAGTGTTTCCCTCTTCAGAAGCCATGGCGAAGGAAACAAAAACAGCAAAACATCCCAAAAAAGCTAAAATATTTTTCATTTTTCCTTCTCCACAATCATAGTAAGGCAAAAAATATGCCAATTCTTCACCCTCTTAAAAAAAAGGAAGAATGAGTAAATCTTGTCCTTGATAAAGGACAGTTGACAACTTATTAAGTCAGGTTCCCTGGGTAAACAAAATAAAGTTGATTAACCGGGAAAACTTTTTATTTAGTACAATCATGGAGGGAAAATAAATTCTAAAAAAAAGCCCGATCTTATATCAGGCCTTAATTTTATATCTTACGTTATGTTCTATTAACTTCGGAATTTCTGTATAACTTTTTCCTTAACTTTTTTATCTCCACCTTCGCCATCTATTCATAAACCAGCAACCTCTAAAATTTCTACCTCTTCTCTCAAAACCAAGCATCATGCCACGATGAGCAAAGCGACCCGCTCGGGCAAATCCTCTCTGAGCCAGAAAACCACCTCTTATTGCGCCTCTTCTCTGAGCTATTCTGCTTTCTAATTTTTCCAGCTTTTCTAACTGCTCTGGAGTAAATATCTTTTTTCTTTCTTTTCTAAACTGGACAAATTCCGAAAACTGACTGGATCGGAGTTTCGCCACTTTATCATAGAGCTCTTTGATTTCTTTCTCGTTCCCTTCCGGATCCTTCATCAACTTTCTGATCTCTTCCTGTAGAGCTACCATATTTCTTTGGAATTCCCTTCTTTTCTCCATACGCATTTTTCTCAATTCACCTAATTTCGATTCCTGCTCAGGTGTCAAGTCAAGAAAGTTCCTCGATCCAGCAAAACCCCTTAATACGTCCCTGTCTGGCCTTTCCGAAGTTTGCCCTCGGGTTTTGGAAGGAAGAAGACAAAAACACAAAAAAACAAGAATAAAAGTCGCAACGCTAACATATCTCTTCATTTTAAACCTCCTGTTTAACTTCTTTAATCTGTTAGACAACATAAAAATAAAATCCTTTGAGAGAATAGAATCATGCAAAAGATGGGAAAAAATTGAAAATAATGAAGTCCGGTACCAGACTGAAACTCAGCCTGCTAGAGTAGGGAGACACTCGTTCTTAGAGAGAGACCTCCTCCCTTCTCCTTTGAAGGCCAACCAGCAGGTCTTTTAGCTTTTAATCCAAATAAAAAAGCTTATCCCTTTTTCAGGATAGGCATACCTGTTCTTTCTGTTTCGATAACAATGAAGCCATCCGGGACCGCATCCAGTGATCCATCTCTGATATCGCGAGCGAAAAAGTAGATCCTCTGTTCACGGCCGCCTTTCAGAATGACATCCTTGAAATGGAGATAATACTTAACCCCTTTTGAATTTGTGAATTCATACGCCATTTATTTTACCTCCGAATTAAATTTTAGAATCTAAAAAACAAAACCAATACTTACGCCGATAAGATGGGCTGTTATGGAATATGTACCTTCGCCAAGGTTTATTCCACCCACCTGATAAGCCGGAATTTCCCTATTCGGGCTTGTCCTGTCCTCAAAAGGTTCAAATTGATAGGCTACATCAATAACAAAACTACCGGCTTTATAGCCGAACCCACCTGTGATGGCCCACCGATTCGAGTCGGGAAGTATAGGATCCATTGTTTCAACAGGCTGGGGAGTCTGATCATAAAGTGCTCCTAACCGCAAGGCAAAGCTCTCATTAACCCTGTACTCAAGGCCTCCTCGGAGGACAAATGAATCCTTCCAGTTTTCCACGACTTCTTTATCCTCAAAAGCTGCGATATCAACCTCTACCGTGAATTCATCGTAGCAGCTCCAAAGGATATAATGAATATCAGCGGTAAATGTTAGTTTCTCAGACACATCAAAAGCTGCGCCTACGCCAAAAATATGGGGGTATTTAAAAGAAGGAATAGAAGCAGTGCCTGATGCTGGCAATGCTGCTATAATAATCGGTTCTAAGCCAAGCAGGTCATAAGGAGGAGCAATTGTAACTTGGGCATCAGTAGTACTCAAATCTAAATCTCCATCATATTTGATGTCAAATCCACCTCGCCAGTTAACACCCAAGGAGAAACTCTCACCCTTGTAAAGAATCCCGGCATTTAATCCCCATGCACTTCCTGTAGCATCTAAAGAAATTGGGATATCAATTGTAGCAGTTCCACCTACAAGAGCGGGATTAAAATCCTCAAGATTAAGATCTGCATGTTCAACAAGTTTAAATTTTACCATTGAGTAGATATAGGACACACCAGCAGCAATAGATAAATTGTCACTTAGCTTAAAGGCAAGTGTAGGATTGAAGATAAACGTCTTTAAGTCATCTTCAGTGGCGATATACCTGAGTGGGAAATTATCAGGGTCAGGCCATTCGGTTCCCAAGCCGTAAGGAACAAAGAAGCCAAATCCAGCGACGATCTTTTCGCTTATCTTATGGGTAATGTAAAATGTTGGGGGATAGAATACCTGACTTACCGCGTCGATAGACTGATAATTGGGATCCGGCCAGTTTGCCAGACTCAGTGAAGCCTTGGGTATAATTAAAGTTGACCCAAAAGAAATCTGCGTTCCATCCAGCCAGGCTATACCAGCCGGGTTATGGAAAATGGCTGTCGGATTATTGGCTACTGCTACAAACGCACCTCCCATAGCCATCGCTGCAGCACCATGCTCATAAATAAGAAAGCCGGCTCCATGAGTTATAGTACCAACACCCAAAAACAACAAAGAAAATACTGCGATTAAGGCTAAACTTTTTTTCATTTAAACCTCCATGAGGATGTATATTACAGCCTCTACTTAAAACCGCCGAAAAAATATAATTCCGCTCAATTTGTTAGTCTTTCTCAAGTATTTATAAGAAACAGATTATAATGTCAAGGTAAATTTCGCATTTTTTCCCTCAAATTTTAATAGTTTTATCCATCAATTTAATTAATAAAAAATATTTTCATTTTTTTTATTTTTTTTCTTTACATGTACTTTATTTCTGTTATAATGAAGTTGGTTCTTTTTTGCGGGCTGGGAAGAACCCCCACCTTTTTGGTTCCCATCATCAACCCCCCTTTTGCTGACAACAGCCCGCTCTTCTTCCCCGCACCAAAAGATATTAATTAATAGATTCTATTCCCAATAGTACGGACAAAACGTTTATGGGAACACCATAAGCAAATATTCGGGGATGAATAAAGCAATCCTACCCCCCCCCCACCGTCAAACTCATAAATAACAGAGCCATTCTCTATGTAAAGACAGCATTCTTGACTCAAGGCCTGTGCAGTGTTACATTGGCAACAGTTTTTTTGTTCCCCTGTTTCTCAACGGAGGAAAACTATGGCCAATAAAGACATTCTCAAAAATAGATACAAAAGAATCTACAACCAACTTCAGGATCTCCTTCCCCAGACTAATAACAGAATAGCCCGTTTAGCTACTGTCGCGGCCATTCTCCATTTTAAGATGCCCCAATTTTCCTGGACAGGCTTTTACATTCTTGTTAACGGCGAATTGATTATCGGCCCTTACCAGGGTCCTTTAGCCTGCCAGGTTTTGGATAAAAAGAAAGGAGTTTGCTGGGCAGGGATAGAACGAAAAAAAACTATTATTGTACCTGATGTCCATAAATATCCGGACCATATTGCTTGCGACAGCCGTACAAATTCAGAAATAGTTGTATCTCTTTTTGATAAAGACAACCAGGTTTGGGGCGTACTTGATATAGACAGCCGACAATTCGAAACATTTTCAGATATAGACAAGGAATGGCTTGAGAAAATAGTGGCTTTGATCGAACAATAACGATTATTTTTGCTCAAGGCAGCAGATTAATAGAAGAGTCTGTTTTAAAGCTAAAAACAGACCACTTATCTCTGCCTCTTCCCGAAGACTGTGTTTGTAACGGCCATATGTTCGGCCTAAATTTACAGATAGAATACCTTTTTCTATTCCTACATTTGCTTCTGTTGACCCGAGAGGATCCACTTCCATATCTTTGACTTCGAGATATCTGAGGATATCGACAACTGTTTTTACCAAGAAAGATTCCCTGGCTTCAGGAATCTGATAGGCTTTTGAATCCTCATTGAGGTCCATTTCCAGCTTTACGCTCAATTCAGAGGAAACATCCCGGCAAATCTTTCTAATCTTTCCCTGGGCTTTTTCAAGCTCATCCTGGTCAGCCGAGCGAAGGTCCACAGTAAAGTAAGACTCCTGAGAAACAGCATTCCTGACTTTTCCTCCCCCAATCATGCCAATATTAAGGATGGCCCATTTTTCCGGAGGCTCTGAAGGAAGCTCAATTTTATAAATTCGCTCAATAGCCCTGGCTACAGCTAAGTTTGGACTGGGAACATCTCGACTCTGCATGGTGTGTGCCCCGGGTCCACGGAAGGTAATCTTTCCGCCTCCAAATCCTAAGGCACCATAATGAACCTTCCCCAGATCCCCATCAAGCGCAATAACTAAATCGAACTTCTCTTCAGCCGCATCCAAAAAAGCCTGCATTCCAATAAACCCGGTTTCTTCTTCCACGGTTCCCAAAAAATAATAAGTATTCATGGGCTTAAAACCTGCTTGTTTTAAGGAGCGAATCGACCAGAGAAGATTTGTCAAGCTTGCAGTATCATCACCAATCCCAGGAGCTTTAAGAAGATTGCCATCTCTCTTAACTTTGATCTCCCATACTTCCTGAAAAACAGTATCCATATGAGCAGACATGATAATCTTTTTTCCGTGGCCTGATCCTTTCCAGATCCCGATAACATTGCCTGAAGAGTCAATAAAAACCTTATCAAGACCACATGCTTCGAACTGCTTTTTCATATACCTGGCTCTTTTTTCTTCGTGTCCGGAAGGTGCGGGAATCTCAGTGAGAAAGATCCACTCTTTAATGATATTTTCACGATTTTTTTCAATAAAAGAAAATACTTTTTGAACCAGATGTGAATTAACTATCTCAGGCTTAAAGAGAGACTCCTCTCCATAAATGTTTACAATTAATGAGAAGGATGAGAAAAAACATAAACAAAACAATCCAAATTTAAAACGTTTTTTCATCGACTTTTCTCCAAAATATTTATTTTTCCCTTCCAGACACCCTGCTGATATTTTTGATCCACTATAATTCATTCATCCCTGGCATCCTCGATGTGAAAATAATCATCTTTGAATAATAATCTTTCCCATAACTTCCTTAATGATTTTTACAGCAGCAGCGGCTGTTATCCCTGATACGTCTCTCTCAGGATTAACTTCTACAACATCCAGTCCCACTATATCAGCATTTAAAACATGAATAATATTCAGGACCTGACGGGTGGAAAGTCCTCCTGCCTCATGGTGGGATACGCCGGGAGCAAAGGCAGGGTCAAGAGCATCCATGTCAAAAGATACATAAAGGGGATTTGAAAACTCCAGAGAAAGATTCTCCCGGATGTCTTTCATCTCAATCATCCGAACGCCATGCTTTAAGGCCTTTTCTCTTTGCTGGCCAGTCGCTGCTCTTATGCCGACCTGAACGAGATTCTGGCCCAATCCCTCTTCCATGATTCTCGCAAAAGGACAGGCATGGGAGAAACGGTCCCCATAGAGTTCCTCATACAAATCCGGATGAGCATCAAAATGGAGAATATCCAAAGCCTTATACTTTCTGGAAAAAGCTTTAACAACAGGATAACTAATAGAATGGTCTCCGCCCAGAACAACCGGCACAGCTTCCTTTTCCAATATATCAAGGACATTTTTCTCAATTTGAGAGAATACGTCTAAAAAATCTCCTGAAACATCCATGTCTCCCAGGTCTACTAAAACTCCGTCCTTTTCTAAATTTACACTCAGTTCTGTCCAGGGATTGATAGCTCTCCCGGTAGAAGCAGCCCTAATTGCCTGCGGGCCTTTTGATGCCCCTTTCAAATAGCAGGATTTCTCATCAAAGGGAATGCCAATAATGGCAATATCGTATTCCTGACTCTTTTTTATTGCCCCTCCAAAATCAGTCAATTCCAATCTCCAGAAAAAACATTTCTAAAATTTGCCTCCGCATGGATTCAGAAAGCTAAAATGATTATACAGAAAAAAAGGAAGTTTGAAAAAGGTTATTCAGTTTCAAATACGATAGCTGCAAAGCTTACAGCTGATTGGGTAGGCTCCTCCTGCCAGATGTCATAATCAAGAAGATGACCCTGAGAACTATCAAGAATCTCTAAAAGACAGGCTATAGCGGAAAAGCCGCAGACATTAAATCTTCCCTTGGTTCCCTGTGACTCTGCCCAGAAACTCTTTACATCCTTATTACAGATAGCTTCGATTAAAAGTTCATCATGGCTTTTTGTTTCTGTAAGCATTGATAAGGCATGCTGGTTATGTCCAAACTTTGGCCCTATATGCGAAAAATCAACTCCCGCAATAATCAAAGTCTCCGGTCCATCCTCTGCCCAAGAAAGCTTTAAAGCTTCCAGGAAATTGTCCATTCCTGGAATGTCTAGAGGCCGTGAGAACTGCTCCAAAACTTTATGAAAAGAGCCGCAAAGAATGGGAACAAGAGAAAAATCAGAGCCAAAAAGACTTTGGAGAAAAATTAGCTGGAATTCAATAGAGTGCTCTTTGCGGTGGGCAATATCATCA
>Ga0114920_10000110_pt1 | contig 38137 bp, 38 predicted proteins | sample ChitaG_FD_88683 | JGI IMG/M metagenome (GOLD analysis project Ga0114920, IMG submission 88683) | Deep subsurface microbial communities from South Pacific Ocean to uncover new lineages of life (NeLLi) - Chile_00310 metaG | ecosystem: Environmental > Aquatic > Marine > Oceanic > Sediment ...
ACGTCGACGCGGCGGTTAGCGAAGCGGCGTTCGTCGCGGAGCCGCACGACGTGGAACTCCAGATCCAGTTTTGGATCGCCCCCGGCAATGAAATGCACCGACAACATACTGGGCGGCAAAGGCCTCTCGAGGCTCCGACCGGACGCGACGAAGGCCTGCGCCATCATCTGACCACCAAACGTGCGGATGGGATTCTTGCTTGGATGGGCTCCGATGAAGGTGTCACGGTCGAGGCATTCGAGGTGCAGTATCGACAACAGCTCGTCGAAGTCGCTACGCGGCGAGTCTGAGTTGGATACCGACTCGAACAAGAATTACCCCCTGATTAGATGGCTGGACCCCTCAACGTGGCTCGTCGGCCGCTTGAGCGTCGTCCGACTAGCTGGATGGTCGGACTTCTCAACGCGGCTCGTCCCTCACCGCTTGATCGTCGTCCGACTAAACGTCGTCCTCCCCTATTCGGTGGACATGGATCAGATTTGTGGAGCCTACTGTGCCCGGCGGAGCGCCAGCGACTATGACCACCAGGTCACCCCGCTTGTAGCGGCCCATGTCCAGCATCGACTTGTCGACCTGCCGGATCATTCCGTCGGTGGTATCGATGTGGGGAACGATGAACGTCTCCGTTCCCCATGTCAGCGACAACTGGCTGCGCACCTCGGACAGCGCGGTGAACGCCATTACCGGCAGCGGCGAGTGCAGCCGGGCGAGCCGACGCACGGTGTCACCGGATTGCGTGAACGCGACCAGCGCTTTGGCGTCGAGTCGTTCGCCGATATCGCGGGCGGCATAGGAGATCACCCCGCGCTTGGTGCGTGGCAGGTGCGTCAGCGGCGGAGCGGCGACCGAATTGTCCTCGACGGCCTTGATGATTCGGGCCATCGTCTTGACGGTCCCAAAAGGGAATTTGCCCACAGAGGTCTCACCCGAGAGCATCACAGCGTCCGCACCGTCGAGCACGGCGTTGGCAACGTCGGACGCCTCGGCTCGGGTGGGTCTGGAGTTCTCAATCATAGATTCGAGCATCTGGGTGGCGACGATGACGGGTTTTGCGTTCTCCCTTGCCATTTGGATGGCGCGCTTCTGCACCAGGGGAACCTCCTCCAGCGGAAGCTCCACACCGAGGTCGCCTCGCGCGACCATGATCGCGTCGAACGCGAGCACGATAGCCTCAAGATTATCGATCGCCTCGGGCTTCTCGAGTTTGGCGATGACGGGGACGCGACGGCCGACTCGGTCCATCACTTCATGAACCAACTCGACGTCGGTGGGCGAACGGACGAACGACAGCGCGATCAGGTCTACGCCGAGTCGCAGCGCGAACTCCAGGTCTGCGATATCTTTCTCCGACAATGCGGGGGCTGACACCGTCATACCCGGCAGTGACATGCCTTTGTTGTTACTGACCTGGCCACCCTCGCTGACTGAGCACACCACGTCGTTGCCGTCGATGTGATCCACCACCAGACCGACGTTGCCGTCGTCGACGAGGACGCGGTTGCCTGGTGTGGCGTCCGCGACCAGGCGCTTGTAGGTCGTTGACACCCGGTCATGAGTGCCCTGGCAGTCTTCAACGGTGATCCGCACCGTTTCTCCGCTGGCCCAGTAGGTGGGCCCATCGGCGAACCGGCCGAGCCGGATCTTGGGTCCCTGAAGGTCGGCGAGAATTCCTACGGCGTGCCCCGTCAAATCGGAGGCAGCCCGAACCCGCTTGTAGTTGGCTTCGTGGTCCGGGTAGTCACCGTGGCTGAAGTTTAGCCGGGCGACGTCCATTCCGGACTCCACCAGCTTCCTGACGGCCTCGTCGGTGGGGGTGGCTGGGCCCAGAGTGCAGACGATCTTTCCGCGTCTATTCACGGCTAGAGCATAGTCGTTATTGGTTCACCGAACATGGGACCGGAAGGGCATCGGATCTGACCGACACGGGCAGATCCGACTTGCCCATCGGGCAGACGTCAACCGCATGCCCCGGCGCTGCGACCCGCCGCAAGCGCCCAGACGATCAGCCAGGCGCCGCGGCGGTTGAGGACGGGCGCGAGGCAGGTGAGGTCACCCGTCGAGAATCGTCGGGACCAGGGGGAAACCGGGGAGATTTCGTACGACGGTCCAGGTCACGGCAACAGCGATAATGACCACGAATGCCGCCGTGGTCGACACCGGTTTGCCCCTGCTCCGGCGCACCAACACCCACGTCAACAGCACAGGAAGCCCAACGAGCAGAAGCGCATTATCGAAAAACGCGGCAGTCAGGTCACCGTGCAGAATGTCGTGGGTCATCCGCAGTCCTCCGCACGCCGGGCAATTCAGTCCCGTCAATGCTTTGAAAGGGCACGGCGGGAAAATGAAACTCGGGTTGTGCGGATTGCCGAAGCCGACATAGGCCAGACCGCCGATCGCTGCCGCACCCGTGCCGAGCGCGCCAAGCAGTCGTTTGTTGGGTGGCGAGCTAAGTGCCATCGCGGAGGGGCCGTCCCTGCGGGTCACGGACCTTGTCGGTGAGGATCAAGACGGCGTCGATGATCCCCCAGATCACCGCGCCAAGACCGCAGGTGATCAGTCCGACGACTAGTTGGGCGATGCCCAGTCCGGTGTACCCAAGGTAAATGCGGCCGATTCCAACCAAGCCCAATAATCCGAGCAGTTGGAGAAGCCCCGCAACCACCTTGGACTTCTCTGAGAGTGGCTCACCCGTCAGGGGGTGCCTGCCATACGGCGCAGCGGGGTCCACGTAGGCCGGCTGATACCCGCTCACCGGTGGTGGATATGCCCCCTGCGGCGGGTACTGCCCCGGGGGTGGGTATCCGGGCTGCTGCGGTGGAGGTGTGTAGGAATTTCCACCGTCGTTGCCAGTGAACTGCGAATCGGTCATGTTCTCCAGCATGCCAGACCGCGCACCGGTCAGGAAGGTGGCTGTTCGTGGCCTCACGATCAGGGGGCGCTCGTTGGCGACTGCGGGTAACCGGTGTGCCGCATACTGTCCTCGTGACGGACAGCGATACCAGTGCGGCGGTCCCCGGGCCCCCGTCTGACGAAGAGATCGGGCGGGCGCTGCTGTTGATCGAGCCGATCCGCAAGGTGATCAATCCCAAGGTGTACGGCATTGAGAAGGTTCCGAAAAGGCGCGCGCTGTTGGTAGGCAACCACACGGTTATGGGTATGCTCGACTCCCCCCTGATGTGCGCCGAATTGTGGGACCGCGGGATCATGGTCCGCTCCTTGGGAGACCACGCCCACTTCAAAATTCCCATTTGGCGCGACGTTCTGACCGCCTGCGGAGTGGTGGACGGAACCCGAGCAATCACCTCCGAGCTCATGCGCCGCGGCGAGGTCATCCTGGTCTATCCCGGGGGTGGTCGTGAGGTCGCCAAGCGCAAAGGTGAGAAATATCGACTCATCTGGAAGGAACGCATGGGTTTCGCCCGGCTAGCCATTGAGCACGGCTATACGATCGTGCCGTTCGCAGCGGTGGGTGCAGAGGAAGCTGTCGACATTGTGATCGACGGGGACAACCCTTTACTCGCCCCGACGCGATTATTCGTCGAGAAGGTATTGGGCAGTTCGAATGCGATGCCAATAACGCGCGGTATCGGGATCACACCGTTTCCACGACCCGAACGCCAGTACTACTGGTTCGGTGAACCAATCCACACCGAGGCTGTGACCGGGCAGCAGGACGACGATGCAGTCGTGCGCACGGTACGTGAGCAGACCAAGAACGCGGTGGAGGCTGGAATGGAATTTCTACTCAGCGCACGGAACAACGACCCCAACCGGTCGGTGGCGCAGCGCCTGCTCGGGCCAGAACGGCGCTGAATTGTGCCTCGTTTGACTCATCTTCGATTTCATGGCGCCCACCAACGCCGACATTCCCCGCTGCCGATGGTGTTGACGCGCAGCCGCAATCGATGCACGGAGGCGTGAAAATTGGTCGCGCGTCAGTGAAACGAGCCCCATTGGATGTCGCCGCGGTACGTGATGAGTTCGTCGGCCCCCAACGCCTGCTGCGCCAGCTGGATACGGTCACAACAACCGGTTCCACCAACGCCGATCTGCTGGCCCGGCATGCAGCCGGTGAGGACATTCGGGGCGCGGTGCTACTTGCCGAACATCAGAGTGCCGGACGCGGCCGCCACGGGCGCAGTTGGTCGGCTCCGGCGCGTTCGCAGGTCACGATGTCGGTAGGCGTTGGGGCCGAGGGAGTTCCAGCAGCAGGATGGGGTTGGCTACCGTTGTTGACCGGCGCCGCGCTGGTCGATGCGATCTTGGTAAGCACCGGTATCCAAGCAGGCCTGAAGTGGCCCAACGACGTCCTGGTGGGTACCGGCAAGCTGGCTGGCATCCTGGCCGAGGTGGCCGCACCTGATCCGGTAATCGTGGTAGGCCTGGGGCTCAACGTCACCTTGTCCGCCAAGGAGGCACCCGATCCCCGGGCGACATCACTGCAGATGCTGGGCGCAACGATGCTGGACCGCGACGCCCTAGTCGCTGGCATCCTGCGGGAGCTGATTACCCGCATCGACCGGTGGCATTCGGCCAGCGGACCCGACTCGGCACTCATCGACGACTACCGTCGGCACAGCCTGACGGAGGGAAAACGGGTACATGCGATGCTACCCGGAAATCGCGAAATCACCGGTTGTGCAATAGATATCGATCACCAAGGCCGACTTTGCATCGATACCGGAACATCCGTTGTGACGATATCCGCCGGCGATATCACCCACCTGCGCCCGGCCGACTAGGTAAGCCAGCGCCAGACGGCTTGGGTCAGCGACGCGCCAGCGCATCCGAGAGCGCCAGTACCTCTGGTGCGGCAAACGGCGGCAGGTCTGCGGCGACCGCCAGGATCGTGCCGGTGTGCAACGAATCTGAAAGGCTTTGGAGCACAGTAATGTAGGACATTGCCTCGGCAGGCCCGAAGATATCTTCAGCGCTGTGTTCGGCCGCCCAGCAGGCGGCAACGGTCGCATAACCCAGCTGTTCGGCGGCGGTCACGGTCGGCGCGAGCCTGGTGGCGGCGATGCGGTCCCGGCGGAAACCGCCGCGCGCAGATTCCTCGGCGGCCGTCAGATCCAGGATGCAAGGACCGTAGGCAGCGAACCTGCAAGAAGCGTGGAACGTACATGGGAGAAGCCTGTCAATTGTGAGCTGCGGGTTTGTTGAACGAGCGGATGTCGGGGATGCCTGGCTGCTGCTGCTCGGCACCGCCCCCCAGCTCTCCACAGGGTCGTCGTGTATGGCCGCCCTCGGCGCGTATGTTTAGCGGCTTCCGCGCCGAGGGCACGGCCCCCTAGCTAGGCGTCGAGCTTGAGCACAACGACGTCGGTTTCTCCCAGACTGGCCGCGACGATAGTGCCGTACCGTTCTGCCACGCTGGTGACGAAAGCGTAGGAACCGTCGTTGGTGCGTAGGTCGTAGACGCAGGTGCCGTCGAGGTCGAAGGCCATCACCCACGCGAGCGGCGCAGCCTGGGGTCTTAAAAACTCAGGCAGGTTCCACAGCAGAGTGCGCACAACGCCAGGACGAGGCAGCAGCCAGTCCAGCAGCGCGTTGCGGGGTCCGGCGATCGCCACCCACACGCGGCCGTCGCTGCCCAGGCTCATGTTGTCGGGAATCCCGGGCAGGTTGTGCGCTAACGGCTCGACCGTGCCCGCGCTAGGACCGGACAGCCAGTAGCGGCTGAGGCGGTATCCGGCCGATTCGGCGAACAGCAGATGTGTTGCGTCGGGCGCGATCACCAGTCCGTTAGCGAACTTCAGGTCATCGAGCAACACCGTCACCGTTCCATCTGGATCGCGGCGTGCCAGCATGCCGGTACACGAATGCTCGAAGAAATCGCCCAGATAGTTCTCGATGTCCCAGCGTCGAGTAGACACCGTGAAAAAGATTGTGCCGTCGCGGCCTTCCACGACGTTGCTGGCGAATCGCAGCGGCGCACCGGCCACCACGTCCACGAGTATCTCGACCAAACCGTCGGCGTGTATGCGCAGCACCCCCCGGTCGTGATCGCACAGCAGGATAGTGCCGTCACCGCCTGGTTCGAGGCCCAGCGGCCGCCCGCCAGTATTGCCAACCACGATGCGATCGCCGGTATCCGGGTCGATGCGCACCACATCCCCGCCTTCCAAACCAACCAGCAGGCGGCCGTCGTGATCGAAGACCACATCTTCGGGGCCCCGGCCACCGGTGGGCAGCCGCCGCGACACCTTGAACGTGGAGGTGGCTTCGGTGCGCCCGCCCTGGGCGGGCGCCTTAGGCGGGTTCCAGCAACGCGGGCTGAGCAGACGGCGACTCACCTTAAAGAACTTAGTGTGCAAGCCAGATCTCAGCGCGTTCGGCATCGCGGTGGCCGACCGCCGCGGCGGCGATGGCGGCGGCGGTCATCTGTGCGTGGGGGCGTCGTCGTCTTCGGGGGGCGTCGTCACGCTAGATACTCCTTCCCCCTTGACGGCACGGTCCGGGGCCGGTGCCACCGTCCGCAAGCTCCCGCGGTTTTCCTCCCTCTGAACTGCAGTTATAACTGAAGTGGCCGCGATCACTGTGTGAACTAACGCACAAACTGCTCATCCGCTGAAGCGCCCACTGTCACCGCTACTGCGAATGCCACCGCAATCACGGCCAACTGTTCGCCACGATTGGGGAAGGGGCGGTCGCTGCCGTAGCTGCACGTGAACGCGCCAAGGCTCGCGATGAGGCCGGCGTCGATGTCGCCTGCGACCTAGCCGATTAGGACCGGTATCGCGCTGCTCGCAGCGAAACGCAACGCCGGTCGCCACCGGTGCGGCGCCGGACGCATCTGCAGCAGTCCGCCCATGGGCAGCGGCTCGTCGTTTACCGCGGCGTCGCACCGATAAACGTCACCACGGCCTCGGCCAGCTCGGGGCCCTTGTCCTCCTGCAGGAAGTGGCCACCGCCGCCGATCGTCACGTGGGTCTGCCCCTCAGCGCCCGGAACCTGAGCTCGCAGCACCGGCTCGGCCGCAGCGGTAATGGGATCGGCATCGGAGAACGCTGACAGGAAAGGCTTCTCGAAGCGGCCCAGCGCTTCCCATGCCGCGCGATTAGCCGGTGCAGCGGGGTCGTCGGGGCTGATCGGGACAAGCAGCGGGAACTGCCTGGCGCCGGCCTTGTAGGCGTCGTCGGGGAAGGGTGCGTCGTAGGCTGCCTTCACTTCCGGCATCAGCGTTGACACGCAACCACCGTCGACGATTGCCCCCACTGGGAACTCCGGGGTCTCCTGGCTGAACTTCTGCCACGCCAGGAACGCCTTACCGGGGTGGTGGTCTCCGGTGGGCAGCATGGTGTTGGCTGCCACGACGCGGGCGAACCTCTCCGGATGTTCTCCCACGTGGCGCAAGCCGATCAGCCCGCCCCAGTCTTGGCACACCAGCGTGATGTCGGACAAACCGATCGCCTCGATCGCCGCCCACGTCCAGTCCACATGGGCTTGATACGTGTAGTCCTCACGGCTCGTGGGCTTGTCGCTACGACCGAATCCCACCAGGTCGATGGCCACCGTGCGAAATCCGGCACCCACCAGCACCGGGATCATCCGCCGGTACAAGTAGCTCCACGAAGGCTCCCCGTGCAGCAGCAGCACCACCTCGCCGTCTGCCGGGCCCTCGTCGAGGTAGTGCATCCGCAGAGTCGCGCCGTCGCCAGAATCGACCTCCACATAGTGGGGCGCGAAGGGGAAGTCGGGAAGGTCGGCGAATAGTTCTTCGGGGGTCCGCAATATATCCATGGTGGAGCTCCTTTTCATTGGTGGGTGGGGAACGGTTGTTCGGCGGTATCGGGGAACCGGTGGGACTTCCCGCAGCCTGCAGCGGCCGGTACATCGTCGAGAATGGTCGCGCGCACACCGCGTTGGTAGATGAGAGTGGCTGCGGCATCAACGATTTCAGCGCGCGCACGCCGCCCTCTTTCAGTCAGCGGCAGCGACTTTGCCGCCCCGCCGCTCAGCGCCGCACTCCCGCACAGCGGAGCAGCTCGTTGACCGCCCACTGGTCCCCGGCATGCATACCAGCGTTGACCAGAAGACCGAGTTATCTCTGTGAGCTTCAGTTCAACCTCCCAGAAAGATGGCGGATTAGACTGAGTGTGGCAGTAGGCCGGCGATGAGGATCCGCAGGTTTCTGCGGCGTTCTTCGAGGCTTCGTTGCGTCGTTAGCACCCGCGGGGTAGCTGGAAGTCATCAGCTCGGCGCACCCTGCGGGTGGAAGTCCGCGCAGCCCGGGGACCTCGTAGGCAGAGACACTGGGCCGAGTCAGCGGCCCTAGCCGCGCGGGCATTCTTAGTCGCGGCTCCAGCGTCGACGCAGCCATCTACGGACAATTCCGCCCTGCTCGGAATCCCCGCTTCCACCGGGGACTTGGAGGCTAGTACGGCCGTCGTCAGTATCGCCCTCGACCGCAACGTCATCGACCACGAGGGCGTCCTCGGACTCAGCCTCGTCAACGTCGTCAACCTCAGCCTCGTCGTCCTCAGCCTCGTCAACCTCGTCAGCCTCGTCGCCCTCAGCCTCGTCAACGTCGTCAACCTCAGCCTCGTCAACCTCAGCCTCGTCAACCTCAGCCTCGTCAACCTCAGCCTCGTCAACCTCGTCAGCCTCGTCAACCTCAGCCTCGTCGCCCTCAGCCTCGTCAACGTCGTCAACCTCGGCCTCGTCAACCTCAGCCTCGTCGGACTCAGCCTCGTCAACGTCGTCAACCTCAGCCTCGTCAACCTCAGCCTCGTCAACGTCGTCAACCTCAGCCTCGTCGCCCTCAGCCTCGTCAACGTCAACCTCGGCCTCGTCAACGTCGTCAACCTCGTCGGACTCAGCCTCGTCAACGTCTTCATCCTCAGCCTCGTCAACGTCGTCAACGTCTTCATCCTCAGCCTCGTCAACGTCGTCAACCTCAGCCTCGTCAACCTCAGCCTCGTCGCCCTCAGCCTCGTCATCTTCGGCCGCAACGCTCGCCGCGGCGGCTACACCTGTTCCAGACGCGACAACACCCAATTCCTCCAATGAGGTGACGCCCTCTGCCTCAACCTCAGCGTCCTGCCGGCCGCGCAGAGTCGCGGGATCCTCGCGGCCCTTGGGCGCAGCCATGATGTATACGACGGCAGCGATGAAAACGAAGGTGGAGGTGAATGAATTGATGCGAATCCCTGCCAGCAGGGTGGCCGCGTCGCTGCGCATCAGCTCGATCCAGAACCGCCCTAGGCAATACCCCGCGACATACATCGCGAACAGTCGACCGTGTCCGATCCTGAACCTGCGGTCGATCAAAATGAGCGCCACGAAAATCAGTAGATTCCACAGCGACTCGTACAAAAACGTCGGATGGACCACTTCGACCAGTTGTCCGGTCGACACCCCGTTCATCGAATCGAGCGCGCCGCTGGCGTTGCGTCGCTCGTAAATTTCCAGGCCCCATGGCAGCGTCGTCGGGCGACCGAACAGCTCCTGATTGAAGTAATTGCCGAGCCGGCCGATCGCCTGGGCTAGAACGATTCCCGGTGCGATCGCGTCTCCAAACGCGGGCAGCGGAATCCCACGACGCCTGCATGCAATCCACGCACCGATGCCACCCAGCGCCACGGCGCCCCAGATCCCGAGGCCGCCCTCCCATATCCGGAGTGCGGCGGCGAAACCTGCACCACCTTGGCCGAAGTAGGTACTCCAATCGGTGAAGACGTGATAAACACGACCGCCGACGAGCCCGAACGGCACCGCCCACAGCGCGACGTCGTAGACGATGCCGGGTTCACCTCCCCGGGCCACCCATCGCCGGTCGCCGATCATCAGCGCAGCCATGATCCCGACGATGATGAACAGTGCATACGCGCGGAGTGGCACCGGGCCCAGCTGCCAGACGCCCTGTGCGGGACTGGGGATATATGCCAAAACTGTTGTCGTCATGCGGTGATCCTCTGCCGTACTCCGTCAGCGAGTTCCTCGGCCAAGGACCGCAGTGCTGGGATGCCGTCCGCGAGCGCGGACACCAGCGCTGACCCGACGATCACGCCGTCTGCGTACGCGCCGATCTCCGCGGCCTGCTCCCGGGACCGCACCCCCAGTCCTACCCCTACCGGAATGTCCGAGATCTCTCTAACTCTGCCGACGAGCTCAGGTGCGGCGTTCGACACTGTCTCCCGCGAACCGGTGACGCCCATGGTGGACGCCGCATAGACGAACCCCCTTGACGCCCTGAGTGTTTCGGCCAACCGTTGCGGTGTCGACGACGGCGCAACCAGGAAGATCCTGTCCAGGTCGTGTGCTTCAGAAGCGGCCAGCCACTCATCCGCCTCGTCGGGAATCAGATCAGGAGTGATCATGCCGAGGCCACCGGCGGAGGCCAAGTCACGGGCGAAGGCGTCGACACCCCAGCGCAACACCAGGTTCCAATAGGTCATCACGACCGCGCGGCCACCGGCATTGCTGATCGCCTCGACAGCGCTAAGCGCATCACGTACTCGAACGCCCCGGCTTAACGCCGCCTCGGTGGCCGCTGCGATCGTCGGTCCATCCATACCCGGGTCGGAATATGCGATGCCAACTTCGACTAAATCGCACCCCGATTCGACGAGCGCAGTCATCGCAGAGATGGAGGTCTGCACATCGGGAAAGCCAGTGGGCAGATATCCGATCAGCGCTGAACGGTCCTCGTCGCGGCACGAATCAAAGAGGCTCGCCAGCCGACTCATTTTTCCCTGCCTCCGGGAAGGGCGAACCACTTCGCTGCAGCCTCGACGTCCTTGTCTCCGCGTCCCGACAGGTTCACCAGAATGATCGATCCCGCTCCCAGTTCAACACCCAGTTTCAGCGCTCCGGCCACGGCATGTGCGGATTCGATGGCCGGGATGATCCCCTCTGCCCGGCTCAACAGTGACAACGCGTCCATCGCCTCGGCGTCAGTGATCGGTTCGTAGCGCGCGCGGCCGAGATCCTTCAGCGACGCATGCTCCGGGCCAACCCCTGGATAGTCCAAACCCGCAGAGATTGAATGAGATTCGATCGTCTGGCCATCCTCGTCCTGCAGCAGATACGAGTACGATCCTTGGAACGCTCCAGGCGACCCGCCCGTTAATGTTGCCGCGTGCCGACCGGTCTCGACACCATCCCCCGCCGCCTCGTAGCCCACCAAGCGCACCCCGGGATCATCTATGAATTCGTGGAATACGCCGATCGCATTCGACCCGCCACCCACGCACGCGACCACCGCGTCCGGTAGCCGTCCGGCCTGATCCAGTATCTGCTCGCGGGCCTCCAACCCGATCACCCGCTGAAAGTCACGCACCATCATCGGGAATGGGTGCGGGCCGGCCGCAGTGCCGAAGCAGTAGTAGGTCTCGGCGGCGTTCGTCACCCAATCTCGGAAGGTTTCGCTGATCGCGTCCTTGAGCGTCCTGGATCCGGACTCGACCGACACAACCGTCGCACCCAGCAGCTGCATCCGAGCGACGTTGAGCGCCTGCCGCGCGGTGTCGACAGCACCCATATAGATCACGCACTCAAGGCCCATCAGCGCACACGCGGTCGCTGTCGCCACCCCGTGCTGGCCGGCTCCTGTCTCGGCGATCACCCTGGTTTTGCCCATCTGTCGGGCTAGCAGTGCCTGGCCAAGCACATTGTTGATCTTGTGAGATCCAGTGTGATTGAGGTCTTCTCGCTTCAAAAAGATCCGGGCGCCGCCGGCATACTGGCTGAGTCTCTCGGCCTCGTACAACGGTGACGGCCGTCCCGTGTAGTGGCGCTGAAGTCGATCCAGCTCATCGAGGAAAGACTGATCGCCGCGAGCCTTCTCGTAGGCGGCTGTCACCTCCTCGATGACGGCCATCAACGCCTCAGGAACATATCTTCCGCCGTACAGGCCGAAGTGCCCCCGCGAATCGGGGTCATGGGGGGTGGGTTCTGCCACTGCCGCACTGGCGCGCGGCAATTCAGGGCCGGCGTTTACAGCCACTTAACGAGTGGTCTTCGGGCACGACGGATGCGTACCGGCAGTGACCAGGTCCGCGACAGCGCTGCGGGGGTCTCCGCTGGTGACGAGCCCCTCGCCGACGAGGACCGAGTCTGCGCCCGCTCCGGCGTATGCGAGCAGGTCGGGGGTACCCCGCACTCCCGACTCCGCGATCCGGATGACACTGCTCGGCAGGCCCGGTGCGATCCTGCCAAAGCAGTCCCGGTCGACCCGGAGTGTCTTGAGGTCGCGCGCGTTCACACCGATCACCGAGGCGCCAGCCTGCAACGCCCGGTCGGCTTCCTGCTCGGTGTGCACCTCGACGAGCGCCGTCATGTCTAGCGATTCGGTACGCTCGAGCAGCGAAACCAGCGCCTGTTGTTCTAGCGCGGCGACGATCAACAGGAGCATGTCAGCACCGTGTGCGCGAGCCTCGTGGATCTGGTAGGGCCAGATAATAAAGTCCTTGCGCAGGACGGGAATCGACACCGCTGCACGTACCGCGTCCAAGTCCTCCAGTGACCCGTTGAAGCGGCGCTTTTCGGTCAGCACGCTGATCACGCGCGCACCGCCGTCTTGGTAGGCACGAGCGAGCTGCGCGGGATCGGCGATTGCAGCCAACTCTCCGCGCGATGGGCTGGCGCGCTTCACCTCAGCGATCACCCCGACACCAGGTGCGCGCAAGGCGGCCATTGCATCCAGTGGCTTAGGAGAGCCCTGGGCACGCTCCTTGACCTCGGCCAGGCTCACGACAGACTCGCGAGCGGCAACGTCGGCACGGACTCCCTCAAGAATGGAGTCGAGCACGGTCGCCGAACCCATAGGTGTCGCGTCCCTTCTCCACCCGGCCGTTTGATTCTTCACGAAGGGTAGCCGCCACCACGCCACTGTCGATCACCGCCCCTTGTTGTCCGGATGGGCTGGGTCTTGGGTGGGATCAGAGCCCTTATCGAGGGCGTCCCAGATCATCGGTTCCGACATCGTTGTCACGGACTCGCCCGTCCCCGCCGCACGACGACGGGAGTAGCGCGCGGCATCAGAACCTGCCCCGGCCGCCGAGCGCATGAGCAGGACCGAGCCGAACAAAGTCAGCGCCGCGGCGATCAAGGTCGCGACGGCGCCGCCGTAGTGTCGCTGGGTGCCGAGCAAGTCGGCCACCGGCACCTCTGCCAAACGGGCGGCACGCACAGCGATGTCTACGGTCACCCACAGGCTGATCGCGAGGTACCCCATTCCGGCGCTCGCCGCGGCCACCAGCACCGCCAATACCCGCAAGGGCCAACCGCGCACAGCCAACGCCGCAACCGCGGCTGCCCCCACCAACAGCGCCAGCGGGACTAGAGCCGTCGACCAGTCGGCCCCGGTCAAATCGGCGGTTCTCGGCTGTCCTAATCCGTCGAACGAACTGATCTGCACCCACGTCAAGCGCGACGCCACCCAAAGGCTTACCGCGGAGAGCAGAAGAGCCAGCTGAGCAACCCGGATCATGGCTCACTCAACGTCTCGGCAGCGGCGATCGCGCTCAACACCGCGCGGGCCTTGTTCGACGCCTCGTCGTATTCATAGGGGCCATTGGAGTCGGCCACGACGCCACCACCGGCCTGCACAAAGGCGATGCCGTCACGCATCAGGGCGGTACGAATAGCGATCGCGAAGTCGGCGTTGCCGGCGAAGTCGAGATAGCCCAGCACTCCGCCGTAGAGCCCGCGACGTGTCATTTCAACCTGCTCGATCAGTTCCATCGCCCTAACCTTCGGCGCCCCCGAAAGCGTCCCGGCCGGGAAGCACGCAGCCACCGCGTCCAAGGCGGTCTTGCCCTCGGCGAGCAGCCCCGTCACCGTCGACACGAGGTGCATCACGTGGCTGTAACGCTCAATGTGGCTGTAGTCCTCGACTCGTACCGAGCCGGGCAGGCAGACCCGGCCCAGATCGTTACGTCCGAGGTCGACGAGCATCAGATGTTCGGCGCGCTCCTTGTCGTCAGACAGCAGCTCCTTCTCCAGTAACAGGTCCTCCTCCTCGGTGCCTCCTCGCCAGCGGGTACCGGCGATCGGGTGCGTGGTCGCGCGCCTGTCCGTGACGGTGACCAACGCTTCAGGGCTCGACCCGACGATCGAGAAGTCCAGTCCCCCAGCATGGTCTGGGACATTGAGTAAATACATGTACGGGCTCGGGTTGGACACCCGAAGCATCCGGTAGACATCAAGGGGGTCGGCTACGGTATCCATTTCGAAGCGTTGAGACGGCACAACCTGAAAGGCCTCTCCGGCCTCGATATCCCCGACGAGTTTGTCGACGATTGTGGTGTACTCCTCGACGGTCCGCTGGGAGCGATGCGACGGCGCGGGTCTGCTGAACGTGGCGACCGTTGACTTCAGCGGTTCCTTGAGGGCAGCGGTCATCACATCCAGCCTGGCCACTGCGTCGTCGTAGGCCCAGTCGACGCGCTCGTCGGTACCGTTCCAGTTGACGGCATTGGCGATCAACGTGATGGTGCCCTCGTGATGGTCGACGGCGGCGACGTCGGTCGCCAGGAGCAGCAGCATGTCCGGCACACCCAGGTCGTCGACGGTCAGCTCAGGTAGCCGCTCCAGTCGCCGCACCATGTCGTAAGCAAAAAAACCCACCAGCCCGGAGGACAGCGGCGGCAGGCCTGGCAGCACCGCAGTTTGCAGCAGCGTCAGCGTCTTGCGCAAGGCATCCAGCGGGTCACCACCGGCGGGAGCGTCCTTTGGGGTGACACCCAGCCACACTGCCTCGCCGTCGCGGACGGTCAGCGCCGACGGCGCACCGGCGCCGATGAACGACCACCGCGACCACGACCGACCGTTCTCCGCAGACTCAAGCAGGAATGTCCCGGGACGGTTGGCCGCCAGTTTGCGGTAGGCCGATAGCGGCGTCTCACTATCGGCGAGCACCTTGCGAGTCACCGGAACGACCCGATGTTCGGCAGCTAGGGCCCAGAAGGCCTCGCGCGACGTCGTGGCTAGCAGCGATGAGTTCTTGCGCGAAGAGCCATCAGGCACGTTGGCGGTCGTCTGCACCCAGACATCCTCCCAGACGTACCGTTGTCGGTATGACACCTATCAAACCGGGCGATCGGGTGGCGGATTTCGCACTCCCGGACCAGACGGGGACGAAAAGGACGCTGACGGAACTGCTCGCCGACGGACCGATCGTGCTGTTCTTCTACCCCGCCGCGATGACGCCCGGATGCACCAAGGAGGCTTGCCACTTCCGTGACCTCGCCGCCGAGTTCGCCAGCGCCGGCGCAAGCACAGTCGGCATCAGCGCTGATCCCGTCGACAAGCAAGCGAGGTTCGCCGAACAGCAGCAGTTCAACTATCCGCTGCTGTCGGATGCCGAAGGTGTCGTGGCTACGCAATTCGGGGTCAAGCGTGGCCTGCTCGGAAAGTTGATGCCGGTGAAGCGGATGACCTTCGTGATCGACAGCGACCGCAACATACTCGAGGTGATCGGCAGCGAATTCAGCATGGATACCCATGCCGACAAGGCGCTCGAAGTGCTGCGCAAGCGTCATTCCGCCTGACCCTCAGGGGCCAGCAGCAGGTCGGCGTCAAAGCACGTGTGGTCGCCAGTGTGGCAAGCGCCGCCAACTTGGTCCACCTCTATCAGCACCGTATCCCCGTCACAGTCCAGGCGTACCGAATGCACATACTGCGTGTTCCCCGACGTCGCACCCTTGACCCACTGCTGCCCGCGTGAACGCGAATAATATGTCGCCTCACGGGTTTCCAACGTGCGCGCTAGGGCGTCGTCGTCCATCCAGGCCACCATCAGCACCAGGCCGGTCGCCCGCTCCTGCACTACCGCGCAGAACAGGCCGTTGGCGTCGCGCTTGAGCCGCTTGGCGATAGCCGGTTCGAGAGTAGTCATCGTTGCCCTCGATCGTTTGGACACGCTCGCACTCGCGAGGCGACGGTTGCCCCGCCCAAGTCGAGCTCTTGCACGCTCATCTCACCACGATCCCCTCGGCCGCCATCGCTGCTTTTACCTGGGAGATCGTCAGTTCCCGAAAGTGGAACACGCTAGCCGCCAGCACTGCGTCGGCACCCGCTACCACTGCCGGCGCGAAATCTCCCGCCTGGCCGGCGCCGCCACTGGCAATCACCGGCACCGCCACCGCTCCGCGGACGGCGCGCAACATTTTCAGGTCGAAACCCGCTTTGGTGCCATCGAAGTCCATCGAGTTGAGCAGAATCTCGCCCACACCGAGTTCCGCGCCACGAGAGGCCCATTCGATCGCGTCGACGCCGGTGCCACGGCGGCCGCCATGGGTGGTTACCTCCCAGCCCGACGTGGTGGACTCGGCCCCCGCGGGAACAGTGCGGGCATCGACCGATAGCACGATGCATTGCGAACCAAACTGTCGAGACAGCTCCGAGAGTAACTCCGGCCGCGCGATAGCCGCGGTATTGACCGCGACCTTGTCAGCGCCGGCACGCAACAGAACGTCAACATCGGCCACCGAGCGCACCCCGCCACCGACTGTGAGGGGGATGAATACCTGCTCGGCGGTCCGCCGTACTACTTCCAGCATGGTGGCGCGGCCCGACGACGACGCCGTCACGTCGAGGAAGGTCAGCTCGTCGGCGCCCTCGGCGTCATAGGCGGCGGCGAGTTGGACGGGATCGCCAGCGTCGCGCAGGTTCTCGAAGTTGACACCCTTCACCACCCGGCCTCCATCGACATCCAGGCATGGGATCACACGAGTTGCGATGTCGCCAGTTGATCTCACAGGTAGCCCTCCGGGGCACCGACGGATCTGATGATCTCCAGCATCTGCTCGTGCACGCCCGGCGCGGCCACTAGCACCGAAGGCGAGGAAATAGTCCAGGGCTCGCCGGCGAGGTCGGTGACCACGCCGCCGCCCGCCCGCACCAATGCCACCCCAGCCGCATGATCCCAAATGTGGTGGCCGAAACTGATCGCACCGCCCAGGCTGCCGGCTGCTGCATAGGCGAGGTCGATGCCCGTCGCGCCGTGCATACGAATCCGCGAACACTCACGGCTCAGATTCTCCAAGACCGCGGCCCGGTAACGACCAGGATAATGTCCCCGGGACTCAATGTTGAAGGTGCCGATCCCGACGACGCAATCCGACAACGCTGTGGGCTCCAGCCTTTCCAATGCTTCACCGTTGCACCGCACTGGTCCACCGACCATCGCGGTGTAACGCTGCGCAGTGAATGGCAGCCAGGTCAATCCCAGAACAGGCTGACCGTCGGCCAGCAGCCCCAACAGGATGCCCGCCATCGGTAGGCCCGCGGCATAGTTGAAAGTGCCGTCGATCGGGTCGAGAACCCACACCAGCTCGGCATCCAATGACTCGCCGCCGAACTCCTCGCCGTGCACCCCGATTCCGGTAAGCTTTGTCAGCTCGGCCACCACGCGGCGCTCGATGGCGAGATCCACCGCGGTAGCGAAGTCGTTGCCCTTCTTAGCGACTGCGGATTCGGCGCGATGGCCCGCAATAAACTGCGCTGAAACAGCGTCGAGCACCTCGGCCGCGATGGCGAGCAGCGTGGCCAGCTGGTGCGGGTCGTCGGTCACGTGTTGACCGCAGCCAGGGCCTGCGGCAGCGTGAATCGCTCTGCGTACAAAGCCTTCCCGACGATTGCGCCTTCGACGCCGCGATCAGTCAATGTCGCGATCGCGCGCAGGTCATCCAGGCTCGATACCCCACCGGAAGCGATGACGGGCGCATCGGTGCACTCGGTGACCTTGGTCAGCAGGTCCAAGTTCGGCCCGTTGAGGGTGCCGTCCTTAGTGACGTCGGTGACGACGAAGCGTGGACACCCTTCGCGGTCAAGACGTTCCAGCACGGGCCACAGGTCTCCACCGTCGGTCTCCCAGCCACGACCACGCAGCCGGAAGTTTCCGGAGCCGGCACTGTCGATCTTGACATCCAGCCCGACAGCAACCCGTTCGCCGTGCTCGGCGACGACCTTGGCGCACCATTGCGGGTGCTCCAGCGCGGCCGTGCCCAAGTTGACGCGCGCACATCCGGTGGCCAGCGCCGCCGCCAACGACTCGTCGTCGCGGATGCCCCCCGACAGCTCGACCGCGACATCGAGTTTGCCGACGACCTCGGCGAGCAATTCGCGGTTGGACCCGCGTCCGAATGCGGCGTCGAGGTCAACGAGGTGGATCCATTCGGCGCCGTCGCGCTGCCAGGTCATCGCTGCATCCAGTGCCGAACCGTATTCGGTCTCGCTGCCGGCCTGTCCCTGCACTAGACGTACCGCGCGGCCCTCCACCACGTCGACGGCAGGCAGCAGGATCAGCGTCGGTGAGCTCGAATTCACTGCGGTTGGATTCACGCCGGTCAACTTAACGCGCCAACCCAGTTCGACAGCAATTCTGCACCGGCGTCGCCGCTCTTCTCGGGATGAAACTGCGTGGCCGAAAGCGGACCGTCCTCGACCGCGGCCAGAAACGGCGTCGCGTGGTTGGCCCATGTCAGCAGCGCGCTCGGGTCGCCCTCCCACTGTTGTGCGGCATAAGAGTGCACGAAGTAGAAGCGGGTCTGGGCATCCATCCCACGGAACAAAACGCTGTCCGCCGGAGCATCCACGACGTTCCACCCCATGTGTGGGATCACCGGTGCATCCAGCCGGATCACCGCACCCGGCCACTGCCCGCACCCAGTCGTCTCGACACCGAACTCGACGCCCCGAGAAAACAGGATCTGCATGCCCACGCACACCCCCAGTACTGGCCGTCCGGCCGCCAACCGATCGGCGATGGTCTTTTCCCCGTCGATTTTGCGCAAGCCCGTCATGCACGCTTCGAAGGCCCCTACCCCGGGCACCACAAGACCGTCGGCCGCCAAGGCTGCCGACCGATCCGCAGTGACCTCGACCTGGGCCCCGACACGCTCGAGCGCACGCTGTGCCGACCGCAGGTTTCCCGACCCATAATCCAACACGACTAGCTTCGGCAAAGTCTTTGTCACAGGGTGCCTTTGGTAGACGGCACCCCGCTGACCCTGGGGTCATACTCGACGGCCTGGCGCAGCGCCCGCGCCACGGCCTTGTACTGTGCCTCGGTGATGTGGTGTGGGTCGCGCCCGTAGAGGGTGCGTACGTGCAGCGCGATTCGCGCATTGAACGCCAAGGATTCGAACACGTGCCGGTTCACCACGGTGTGATATGGCGTCAGGTGTGTTCCGGTGGACCCGGCGATAGTGAACTCGACCATGTAGTCCGGTTCCCCGGTGTGCACGAAATAGGGCCGCCCGGATACGTCGACCGCGGCGTGGGCCAGCGTCTCGTCCATCGGGATGAATGCATCACCGAAGCGACGGATCCCCCTCTTCTCGCCGAGCGCCTGTCCCAGTGCCTTACCGAGCACGATCGCGGTGTCCTCGATCGTGTGGTGCCCCTCGATCTCGATGTCGCCCTCGGCCTGAACCGTCAGGTCAAAGCTGGCATGACTCCCGAGCGAGGCAAGCATATGGTCGAAGAACGGTACGCCGGTCTGGACGCTGACCGCTCCAGTGCCATCAAGGTTGAGCTCGACCAGGATGTCGGATTCCTTGGTCTTGCGTTCGATCCTCGCGCGCCGGCCTTCCGCGGGGGACGTGGTGGAGTTGGGCGTGGAGTTGGACTCAGTCACGATGCTCCTATTCGGGCGCTGGCGGCCAACAGCGCATCATTCTCGTGGGCCAGGCCGATGGTGGTACGTAGATAGCCGGGGATTCCGACGTCTCGGATCAGCACGCCTTCCTCTAGATAGCGCTGCCAGGTTGCCGGCGCATCAACGAATTGTCCGAAGAGCACAAAGTTCGCGTCGCTGGGTATCACCCGGAAACCCATAGCAGTCAGTGCCTCTGACACCCTGCTGCGCTCGGCGATCAGCGTCGCGACACTGCCCAAAGTGTCGCCGGCGTGCCGCAGTGCGGCTCGGGCAGCCGCCTGAGTCAGCGACGACAAATGGTAGGGCAGTCGCACCAGCAGCATCGCGTCGATGACGGCAGGGGCGGCAATGAGGTAACCCAACCGGCCGCCCGCGAAGGCAAAGGCCTTGCTCATGGTGCGGGTCACCACCAGCCTCGTCGGATAGTCGGCGATCAGATCGATTGCGCTGGGCTGCGCAGAGAACTCGCCGTACGCCTCGTCGACGATCATGATGCCGTCTGTCATGGCGTCGAGGAGCACTCGTAATTCTTCGAGTGAAACACTTTGCCCCGACGGGTTGTTCGGGCTGGTGACGAACACAACGTCGGGGTTGTGTTTCTTGATCGCCCGCGTGGCCACCCCGGAATCGAGGCTGAATTCGTCGGCACGACTGGCCACCAGCCACTCGGTTTGGGTCCCATCGGAGATGATCGGATGCATAGAATAGGACGGAACGAAGCCGATCGCACTGCGGCCCGGGCCACCGAAAGCTTGCAGCAGCTGCTGCAAGATCTCGTTGGAACCGTTGGCGGCCCAGACGTTGTCGACACCGACGGTGCTTCCGGTCCGCGAGCTCAAGTAAGCGGCTATTTCGGTGCGCAGCGCCACCGCGTCACGATCGGGATAGCGGTGTAGCTCGGCGGCAATCGCCCGCACCGACGCGGAGACGTCGTCGATCAAGGCCTGGGTGGGCGGGTGCGGATTCTCGTTGGTGTTCAGCCGCACCGGCACGTCCAACTGCGGCGCGCCATAGGGCGATTTGCCGCGCAGATCGTCCCGCAACGGCAGGTCGTCCAGCGTCACCTGGAGACCGGGGAAGCCTTCGGGGGTTCGGACAGTCACCTCTCGAACCTCCGGCGCACGGCCTCACCGTGACTAGGCAAGTTCTCGGCCTGCGCCAGGGTGATGACATACCCGGATACGTCTTTGAGCGCCGCCTCGCTGTAATCGACGACGTGGATGCCCCGCAGGAACGTCTGGACCGACAGGCCGCCGGAGTGCCTGGCACACCCGGCGGTGGGCAGCACGTGGTTGGACCCGGCGCAGTAGTCGCCTAGGCTGACCGGCGACCAGGGACCCACAAAAATCGCACCGGCAGAACGGATTTGGGTCGCGACAGCGCGGGCATCCGCCGTCTGTATCTCGAGGTGCTCGGCTGCGTACGCGTTGACGGTTCGAATCCCGGCGTCGATGTCGTCGACCAATACGATCGCCGATTGCTGACCGCTCAACGCTGCCGTCACGCGCTGGCGATGCTTGGTCGTCTCAAGTTGGCGAGCCAACTCTCGGTCGGTGGCATCGGCCAGCTCGGTGCTGGCGGTGACGAGCACGCTGGCGGCCAACTCGTCGTGCTCGGCCTGGCTGATCAGATCCGCAGCCACGTGGACCGGATCAGCAGTGAAGTCGGCCAGGATCGCGATCTCGGTCGGGCCGGCTTCGGCGTCGATGCCGACCTGCGAACGACAGATCCGCTTGGCGGCCGTGACGTAGATGTTGCCTGGGCCCGTGATCATGTCGACCGGCGCAAGCTCGGTACCAGCTCCCGGCGCTCCGCTAGCCCCAACACCATCGGTGTCGGAGCCCCCATAAGCCAGCAGCGCCACCGCTTGTGCACCGCCGACGGCCCATACCTCGGTAACCCCAAGCATCGCGGCCGCGGCCAGGACGGTCGGGTGCGGCAGACCGTCATACTCGGCCTGCGGCGGGCTCACGATCACCAGCGATTCCACCCCGGCCGTCTGCGCGGGCACCACGTTCATCACAACGCTGGACGGATAGACGGCGTTACCGCCCGGGACGTACAACCCGACCCGCTCGACAGGCACCCAGCGTTCAGTAACCGTAGCGCCGGGGGCCAACGTGGTCGTGATGTCGGTGCGGCGTTGCTCGGCGTGCACCGCCCGTGCCCGTTCGATCGCCACCTCGAGCGCGGACCGGACGTCGGAGTCGAGTTCGGCCAGCGCCGCGGCGATCCGGTCGGCAGGCACGCGGACCTGGGCCGGTCGAACGCCGTCGAAGGACGCACCGTATTCGAGGGCGGCCTCGGCCCCCCGCTGTGCGACCGCCTCGACGATGGGTTTGATCTTGGGAACGACCGAGTCGACGTCGACGCCACCGCGCGGCAGGGCACCCCGCAGTCGGGCTGCCGACAGTGCGGTATCACGCAGATCTATGCGCCGCAGCAGTCCCGCCGATACATTCACGCTGACCATTGTCCCAGAGCAGCACAAATCAGTATCGGAGGCGTCATGTCTGATCGACCCGCCAAGCGCGATCACCCCAACGACGCGCCAGGCGTACCCATGTTGTTCCCGCCGTGGTTCGAGCGCCTGCAGATCAAATACCTCAACTCGATGCTGCGGCCGTTCTCGAAACGGATGCCCGGAATGGGAGTGATCAAACATCGTGGACGCACATCGGGCAAGGAATACGAAACCATCGTGACGCCTTACCGCAAGGGCCAGGTGCTGGCGATCGGGTTGGCTCACGGCAAGACGAACTGGGTCAAGAACGTGCTCGCCGCCGGCGAGGCGGACATCCAGATCGGCAAGAAGAACCTGCATTTGGTCAATACCCGGGTACTGGCGGCGGGCACCGTGGACCATTCGCTGTCGCGGCTGGCGCGGGTGGTCGGCAAGCGTTCAGGTGTGTTCGTCGCCGATATCGCCTGAGCTGGTTGCCGGACCGCTACTGGCAGAGACCGTGGAGGGCCGTACTGGCCGCCTCGGCGTTCTCCAGCCGGCCGGCCTGTACAGGGTCGGTATTGGGCACACCCGCGGTGGCTGCGGCCCCAATGTCCATCAGCTGGTTGCCGAAGCTTCGGATCTCGCGGGCGAGGTCTGCGGGGGTGGCAGGGTCTAGCCGCGCGAGCAGGTACTGCCCGCCACCGTAGAGCGCCACTCGCGCGTTGGCCGCCACGGCAAGAGCACCGTTGATGTCACCCGATCCGCCTGGTGGCTCAAGGTTGGTATTCACGGCCACACCAGTGCTGACCGTATCGAAAACCGCGCAGATCGCGGCCTTGGCGTCGCTGCGTTGGCTGTCGGTGTACTCCGGCTCGCCGGCAGCAGAGCGAAGCAGCGCGAACACGCCCACCCCTAAGGACAGCACGGCTACCCCGAGGGCTGCGTAGACCAGTCCGCTGCCCGGTGACGACTCGCGCACGCTAAAGATCCAAACCGAGATCGAGCACCTGCACCGAGTGCGTGAGTGCTCCCACGGCGAGGTAGTCCACACCCGTTCCCGCGTATTCCGCCGCAGTGTCCAGCGACAGCCCGCCCGAGGATTCCAGCTTCGTAGCTGGGGAACTCGCATCGCGGCGCTGCACCGCCATCTGGGTCTGCCAGACCGGAAAGTTGTCCAACAACACCAGTGCGACGCCCTCGGCGAGAACTTCATCGAGTTGCTCGAGCGAGTCGACCTCAACCTCACAAGGAAGATCCGGTGCCGCAGAGCGCACTGCGCGCAAGGCGGCAAGCACCGATCCGGCCGCGGCGACATGATTGTCCTTGATCAGGGCTGCATCTCCCAGCCCCATGCGATGGTTCAACCCGCCGCCTACCCGCACCGCATACTTCTGCAGCAAGCGCAGGCCGGGCAGGGTTTTGCGGGTATCCCTGATCTGGGCTCTGGTTCCAGAGGTGGCATCGACCCAGGCTGCGGTAGTAGTCGCGATGCCCGACAGGTGACACGCCAGGTTGAGCATCGTTCGCTCGGCGGTGAGCAGGCCTGGCGTCGTGGCGTGCACGGTGAACGCAACCTCGCCGGCGGAGAGGCGCGTGCCATCAGGTGCGCGGTGCTTGACGCGGTACCCGCCGTCCCCCAGCACCTCGTCGAGAACCATGAGTGCGATGTCGGAGCCCGCAAGAACACCGGGTTCCCTAGCCACTATCGATGCAGTCGTCGAGGCATCGGCAGGCACGGTGGCCAGCGTGGTCACGTCCGGCCCATAGCGCAGGTCCTCGTCGAGGGCGCGGGCAATGATGGCACGAGCCTCGGCGAGTTCGTCGGTAGTTAGCGCCATCAGCAACCCACTGCGGTGGGCGCCAGGCTGGCGGCAGTGCGGGTCACGCTGATCGCCTGTGCAGGGTCAGTGCCGGGGAAGTCTGAACGGTGATGGCAGCCGCGGGACTCCGTGCGAGACAAAGCTGCAGCAGCCACTGCTATCGCAACTGTAGTCAGCGCTGAGTCTTCGAAGTCGTTGCGTGACTTGATTACTCGCGGAGTAGCGCTATCAAGGAGGTCGATCAACTGCGCCAGGCCGTCGCCGCTCCGCACGATGGAGGCGTATCGGGTCATTGCACGCTGCAGGTCGGTGCGAGCCACCGCGAGCCGCTCTGGCAGCGCCACAGTGTCCACCCGGGCCGGGCCAGCGTCCACAGCGTGTCGGGCGGCAACCTGGCCGGCGCGCGCGCCAACAACCAGTCCCTCGAGCAGACTGTTGGAGGCCAACCGGTTGGCCCCGTGCATCCCGGTCCGGGCCACCTCCCCTGCTGCGAACAATCCCGGGACTTCAGTGCGGCCGAAGACATCGGTCAGCACGCCGCCGCAGCTGTAGTGGGCCCCTGGCACCACCGGAATGGTTTGGCGGGTGGGATCGATGCCTGCCTGCAGACATGACGCGGCGACCGTCGGGAACCGCCGAGCGAAGTTTGTGATGGCACGCGCATCAAGATAGACGCAGGGATCTCCAGTAGCGGCCAGTCGCGCCTCGACCGCGGCGGCGACCACATCGCGTGGCGCCAGATCGCCCATCGGGTGTACGTCGGAGGTAATCGAATTCCCCTGTGCATCAATTAGTTTCGCACCTTCGCCACGCAACGCCTCGGTGATGAGCGGACGCCGGCCACCGCGTGGCCCGTCGAACAGCATGGTGGGGTGGAACTGAATGAACTCGAGGTCGCTGGCCGGCAGACCGGCCCACATCGCCAGCGCCACACCATCACCGGTCGACCCCTCCGGATTTGTGGTGGCCTCGTAGAGATGGCCGAGCCCGCCCGTTGCCAGAATGACCGACGGTGCGTGGATGACGCCGGGACCATCCTCGCTGAGCACCAGTACGCCCGTCACGGATCCCGAATCCGCCAGCAGCTCCAGGGCGACATGGTTGCGACGGATATCGAGGTTGGCCGCAGCGTAGTCGAGCGCGCGCTGCACCTCGGCGCCGGTGGCGTCCCCGCCCGAGTGGATGATGCGCCGGCGGGAATGCCCGCCTTCCCGCGTCAATGCCCAACGGCCCGGTGCCGATTCATCGAAACATGCCCCTTCGGCGACTAATTCGGTTACCGCGCGGTGACCGTCAGCCACAATCGAGCTGACTGCGGCTGGGTCGCAGACGCCGCCGCCCGCGGCGAGGGTGTCGGCAACGTGGGCTTCGATGGAGTCTCCGTTGTCGGATAGGACGTCGGGCAGCACAACGGCGATGCCGCCTTGTGCGTAGAACGTGGCGGTCTCACCGACCTTGCTCAGTAGCACCACCAGACGGCCGGCCCGATGCACCGCGAGCGCGGCCGCAAGTCCTGCCACACCCGTTCCGATGACGATGACGTCGGCGCGCTGCCTCCACATTCCGGCGCCGCCGCACCCCCGGGTCGCGAGGTTCCTACCTCCGGGGGCAGTCATTCGCCGCCGCCGCCGGGCTGACCGATCTCGATCATCCGCTGCACGCTAAGGCGAGCGGCCACTGCAACATCCACGTCGACATGCACCTCATCGGCGCCTTCCACCAGGCACCGCAGCAGCGCCGCCGGGGTGATCATCTTCATGTACTTGCAAGACGCCCGGTCGTTGACAGCCCGGAAGTCGATACCGGGCGCCGCGCGACGCAATTGATGCAGCATGCCGACTTCGGTAGCCACCAGAACCTCACGGGCCCGGGTTTGGCGGGCCGCGTCGAGCATTCCGCCGGTGGACAGGATCTTGACTCGCTCCTGCGGGAATGATCCCTCCCCGGCGAGGTAAAGAGCCGAAGTGGCGCAGCCACATTCGGGATGCACGAACAGCTCCGCTTCGGGGTGGCTACGGGCCTGCGCGGCGAGCTCATCGCCGTTGATCCCGGCGTGGACGTGACATTCGCCGGCCCACACGTACAGGTTCTTCCGGCCGGTCACACGGCGGACATGAGCACCCAGGAACTGGTCGGGGCAGAACAGAACCTCGCGATCCTCGGGAATCGAGGCCACAACCTCGACTGCATTGGAAGACGTACAGCAGATGTCGGTCTCCGCTTTCACCGCGGCGGTGGTGTTGACATAGGAAACGACGACTGCGCCGGGATGCTCAGCCTTCCAGGCTCGAAGCTCTTCGGCGGTGATCGAATCGGCCAGCGAACACCCCGCCCGCTGGTCGGGAATCAACACCGTCTTCGCAGGCGAGAGGATCTTTGCGGTCTCAGCCATGAAATGCACCCCGCAGAACACGATCGTGTCCTCAGGCGCTTCGGCAGCGATTCGCGACAGCGCCAGCGAGTCTCCGACGTGATCGGCGATGTCCTGGATTGCCGGCAGCTGATAGTTGTGCGCCAGCAGCGTCGCGCCGCGGAGCTCGACAAGGCGGCGTACCTCAGCGGCCCATTCCGTGTCGCCGTCGACCCCGGAAAACCCCCCCGGACCATCGACCACGCGGTCGATCAGATGGCTAGCGGGCAACTGATCGATGATCGTCATCTCCGCCTCCTTCACTCCATCGAGGTTTTCGACTTATAATCGAAAACATGCCCCATATTAGCACTGACCACGAAGTGCTGGCTGCCGTGTTCCAGGTTCGCCAGAGCGAGCGGCCTAGCGCCAGCAAGAAACCTGCACTTCATGCGCTTTTGTGGCAGCGCGCGCTCAGCCCCGAGCGCGGCAAATGGTCACTACCCGGCGGGCGCCTAGGTGATGACGAGGACTTGACAAGCTCAGTCCGGCGCCACCTCGCCGAGAAGGTCGACCTGCGTGAGATTGCTCACCTTGAGCAGCTCGCCGTGTTCTCCGACCCCCTCCGCGTGCCCGGGACCCGCACCATCGCATCGACATTTCTTGGCCTGGTGCGCTCCCCCGCCACCCCGGAGCTGCCCACCGACACCCGCTGGCACCCAGTCAGCGATCTGCCCCCGATGGCGTTCGACCACGGCCTGATGGTCCAAAACGCCCACAACCGCTTGGTAGCCAAACTGTCCTACACAAACATCGGGTTCACCTTGGCGCCAATCGAATTCGTGCTGTCGACGTTGCGCGACATCTACAGCGCCGCTCTGGGGCACCCGGTAGATGCGACCAACCTACAAAGAGTGCTCGAACGCCGCCGGGTCATCACCAGAACCGGCACAACGGCTCGATCCGGCCGAAGCGGCGGCCGTCCGGCAGCTCTGTATCGGTTCACCGACTCGAGCTACCGCGTCACCGATGAGTTCGCCGCGTTGCGCCCTCCCGGGTAGAGTGAACTAAATTCTTAACACCTCCTTAAGGAAGAATGCCGGGATGGACTTGGGCAGCGCAGCGCGGTCAACCGGAGCTGAATGGATCGGCCAAGCTCCGCACGAACAACTTCAAGCCAAAACGCGCCCCGTCATACCTGCCTATGACTCCTTTCATCGGCCTCCAGCCGGTTTTGAGCACGCCTGCCCTGGCACGGTATTGCGTTCACGCGAGGTCGAACTCGCGTTTATGGGGCTAGTCCGCCAGAAGTTCAGCGCCACCCAGCTGCTGTACCGAACCACCGATCTCAACGGAGAGCCGCAGGTCACCGTCACCACCGTGGTGGCTCCCAATGATCGGGCGTCCACGGGACCGCTGCCGATTGTGTCCTACCAGTGCGCAATCGACGCAGTCGCCGGGCGGTGCTTTCCCTCATACGCACTGCGCCGCGGCGCACGAGCCGTCGGCTCATTTGCACAATTCGAATTCCTGCTCGTCGCAGCCGCGCTCGCCGAAGGCTGGGCCGTCTCGATTCCCGACCACGAAGGCACCGCCGGCATGTGGGGTGCCCCCTACGAACCCGGCTACCACGTGCTCGACGGGGTGCGTGCAGCGATTAACCACGATTCGCTCGGCCTGACCCCGGATTCGCCGATCGGCTTGTGGGGTTACTCCGGCGGCGGGCTGGCCACGGCGTGGGCCGCCGAAGTCCAAGGCACCTACGCACCGGAGCTCAACGTCGTCGGCGCGGTGCTCGGCTCCCCGGTGGGCGACCTGGGGCACACCTTTAAACGCCTCAACGGCAGCGTCTATTCGGGCCTGCCCGCGATGGTTGTCGCAGCGCTGGCTCATATCTACCCCGATCTGGATCGCCTTATCTCTGAGCACGCCACAGACGAGGGCAAGGCGGTGCTCGCACGGATCCAGAAGATGACCACTGCTCACGCCATGCTGCGGTTGGCCGGCAAGGATATGGCCGACCTGATCGACGGCCCGCTTGAGGAGATATTGCTAACCCCTGAGATCCAACGTGTCTTCGACAGCATCAAGCTCGGGACCTGCGCACCCAAGCCACCGGTGCTCATCGTGCAGGCCGTGCACGACCGGATCGTCTCCGTCAATGACATCGACGAGTTATCCGACACCTACACCCGCGGCGGCGCCAGCGTCACCTACCACCGCGACATGCTCAGCGAGCACCTGCTCTTGCATCCGATGTCGACGCCCATGACGCTGCGCTGGCTCAGAGAACGCTTCGCCGGTCAGCCGCTGCGCACGCACATCGCACGGACTAAGTGGCCGACGCTGCTCAATCCGTCCACCTACCGGGGCATGCTCAGGCTCGGCGTAATCACAGCGAAGGTGATGACGGGGCGACGGGTGGAACGTCAGCCTCTGTCCAAATTCGATCTGTAGTAAGCGCGGGGGTCTCGACCCGCGGCCAAGCACCGAGGTCGTCACGAGCGGTTGCCGTCGCAGCCAGCACGTACACCAGCGCCGCAACCCCTGCTGGAAACAGGACTGTCGCTGCAATCTGCAAAGGCGAGTGACCGAAGAACACCGCCGGCGCGTCCACGACGTAGTGCACCGGATGTTCCTCCGACACCGGCGCCGCAGCCAAGTCGGTGTTTCCGTACCGCCAAACGGTAGCCAGGGCACCTACTCCTGCGGCCACCGCTGCCGCAACCACGCAGCCAGCCGTCAGCGCCGCCATCATGACCGGCCCACGGTGAGAGCGCCACTGCCACAGCAGAACTGACGCAACAACCGCCAGCACCGCAAGCATGCCGATGAGCAGAGCTGCCGCCGTGAACCAGTGATCTGCCTCGCTGCCCAGAGATGCGGTGATCCGCTCGCCGCGACGCGTCAATGCGACCAACCCATGAATCGGCGGAGCGAGCCACGCCCACAGCGCCCCAACCACCGTCCCGGCCACAGCCAGACCGACGACGATGATCAGCGTCGCCCCCACCCGCGAAACCTTCGGCTCTTCGCCCGAGGGGCTCACCGATGCCCCCGGCTCTTCGCCCGAGGGGCTCATCGGTGTCCCCGGCTCTTCGCCCGAGGGGCTCATCGGTGCCCCCGGCTCTTCGCCCGAGGGGCTCATCGGTGTCCCCGGCTCTGCGCCCGAGGGGCTCATCGCTGCGTCTCCAGATCCTTCGAATCCACCCGACCATGCCTCGAACACTTCGCCCACCAACCGTCGGGACGAACCTGAACGATCATCCGGCGGCCACAATCTGCGCAGAATCGAGGCGGCTCCAGCCCCAGCTGGGCCGCAGCGGGAGCGACGGAGCCGGCTGCAGCGCCGGTGTACACGTTGTAGCGGCCGGCGCCGACCAACGCCGGAAGCGACGCGGGCGAGGCGTCGTTGTTGTCCGTGACCATCAAGACCTGTCTACAGGCTGGCGTTGAGCGCTTTGATCGGCATCTGCAGATCGTCCAGCAGCTCCAGGTCAGCCTCCGCGGGCCGGCCCAATGTTGTCAGGTAGTTGCCGACTATGACTGCATTGATGCCGCCCAGGATGCCCTTCTTGGCGCCTAGGTCCCCCAGGGTGATCTCCCGGCCGCCTGCGAAGCGCAGCATGGTGCGCGGCAACGCCAGTCGGAACGCTGCCACCGCCTTGAGAGCCTCGGATGCGGGCAGCACATCCAAGTCGCCGAACGGGGTCCCGGGTCGCGGGTTAAGAAAGTTCAGTGGCACTTCGTGGGGGTCGAGTTCGGCCAGGTTGGCCGCGAACTCGGCACGCTGCTCCAGCGACTCGCCCATTCCTAAAATGCCGCCGCAACATACCTCCATGCCGGCCTCGCGGACCATTTGCAATGTGCCCCAACGTTCTTCCCACGAATGGGTGGTTACCACATTGGTGAAGAACGACTGGGCGGTCTCGAGGTTGTGGTTGTACCGGTGCACACCCATGGCCGCCAGCCGCTCGACCTGATCTTGGGTCAGCATGCCCAACGAACAGGCAATCTGGATGTCGACTTCGTTGCGGATCGCTTCGATTCCGGCGGCGACCTGAGCGAGCAGACGCTCGTCGGGGCCACGTACGGCCGCGACGATGCAGAACTCTGTCGCACCCGTCTTGGCGGTCTGCTTTGCCGCCTCCACCAGGCTGGGGATATCCAGCCACGCGCTGCGCACCGGAGACGCGAAGAGTCCTGACTGCGAACAGAAGTGGCAATCCTCCGGGCAGCCGCCGGTCTTGAGGCTGATGATGCCCTCGACCTCGACGTCGGGACCGCACCATGCCATCCGGACCTCATGCGCTAGCGCCAGCAGGTCGTCGAGTCGGTCATCTGGCAGCTGCAGCACCCGCAGGGTCTGGTCCCGATCAAGGCCCTCGCCCCGCTCCAGAACCTGCTCGCGCGCCTCTGCCAGAATCTCGCTCACCCGTCGGGTCTCCTCGCATGTTGGGTCGGCGGTGCCGACAATTGAACGGTGTTCAGGTTAGGGTACCGATGTGCAGCTCCACAAACGCGACGTGGTCGAGGCGGCGACGGCTCTGCTGGACAACTACGGGATCGCCGACCTGTCGATGCGGCGCCTAGCCCGCGAGCTGGCCGTCTCCCCCGGCGCTCTTTACTGGCATTTCGCCAATAAGCAGCAGCTTCTTGGCGCGGTCGCCGACCGGATCCTGCAACCCATCAATAACCAGGCCGGCCTCCCTCCCGAGCCCGGCCACTGGCGCGAAAGCATCGCCCGCACCTGCGAGCAGCTTCGCGAAGCCCTGCTGTCGTACACCGACGGTGCCGAGCTGGTGTCAGCCAGCTTCGCCGCAGGCCAGTCGAGGGCCATGAGCAATGTCCTCACACAGCTGGGTGCCGCAGCCGCCGAGGCCGGCGTGGCGTCGAGCCATGCCGAACTGGCCGCCCGCAGCGTGATCTACTACGTGCTCGGCTTCACCGCCGACGAACAGTCGCGGATGCAGTGGGACGCCGCGGGCGCAGACGTCACACACACGATTTGGACCGAGAACCCCAGCGCCCGATTCGCTTTCGGCCTGAGTCTGCTCGTCGACGGTATCGCCACGCACAGCCGCGCCGACGCCTGACTCTCAGCTGATCGAGTACGCGACCTTTGCGTTGCCGTCCCAGTGTCGCAACGCCGTGAGGCGGCCGCGAATCTCGCGGCCCAGCTGTCGCAGCGCCAAGGCCTGCGGCAGCTGATCCGGCTCTATTCGTCGCGCGAGGGTCACGTGTGGTGTCCAGGTTCCGCGCTCCACATTCCCCAGGGGGCCGTCCAGCATGTGCGGCAAGCAGGCACGGTGAACTTCGGCCTGCAATGCAAGCAGCTCCGCCGACGGCACTGCCAGGCGCACCAGAGTGGCGGCGCGGACGCCGAACAGCATCGGTGCGCCAATGCGGCAGTCCAACGGCAGCCGAGCTAGCGAAGGTCGCAGCGAGGCCGCTACCGCGTCACACATGTTGTCGGCCACGGTCAGCGTGATGTGAGGGCGGTCAGTCGGCGAAACAGGGGCAGCCTGGCTGCGTAAACCCGCGTCGGCCAGGGCGTCCCAGATTCGTCGGACGGCCGACTCGGTCTCGGGGTCGAACAGCAGCTCGACGGAGTGGACCATCAGCTGGCCACCAGGCTCTCGACCCACGATCGATCGAAGGCCGACACGCTGACCGATTCGAATGCCGGAGCGCTCAACGTGGCCAGGTTCGCAGGCAATGTCGCCCGAAGGGGCGCCTGCAGAGCCAATGCCTGGCGATTGCTTACCTCGGCCGCTCCCGGCTCGGCGGGCCACGCGCCGATCACCAGGCCGGCACTTCCGATCTGGCGAGCAGCAAGCGCCTCCAATGTGAGTGCAGTGTGGTTCAGGGTGCCCAGCCCCGGCGCCACGACGGTCAGAACCGGGGCGCTGAGGTCTCCAGCGAGGTCACGCAAGGTGAGCCCATCGACGCCGATCTCGACCAGCAGCCCCCCGGCCCCCTCAACGAGCGTGAGCCGACCCGGCCGGTTCACGGCGCTCACCATGTCGACCAGCGCTGCCCTGGACGGCAGCGCTAACCCCGCTCGCTGCGCAGCGGCCAGCGGGGCCAACGGCTCGGGAAACTTTGCCAGCGAACGCAATTCACTGACCCCGGACAGCCGGGCCACCTCGGCGAGATCGTCATCGCCGTCCCGAGTTCCGGTTTGCACCGGCTTGCATACCGCGACGTCGACGCCAGCTATCCGTGCGTGACATGCCAGGGCCGCGGTGGCGATGGTCTTGCCGACGCCGGTGCCGGTTCCGGTGACGAAAAGAAGGCTCACGCCGGCGACAGCACTTCGCGCAGCACTCGGCGTGCCAGCGCCATATCGTCGTCGGTCAATGACGCGCGGGCGGTCAGCCGTAGCCGTGAGGTACCGGCGGGCACCGTGGGCGGCCTGAAACAACCGGCCCGCACACCGCGCTCCAGACACGCCGAGGCTGCGGAAACGGCGACCTCGGGCGCCCCGAGGATTACCGACACCACCGCCGATGCCGGCGCTGTCGCGACGCCACACATCGACGCCAGCTCTGCAGCACGGTCGCGCACCCGCTGTGCGCGCCACGGCTCATCGACAAGTACCTGCAGCGCAACCTGTGCGGCACCGACCGCTGCGGGCGCCAGCCCGGTGTCGAAGATGAACGGCCGCGCAACATCGATCAGGTGATTCCGGACCGCTACCGGACCCAGCACCGCGCCACCTTGGCTGCCTAACGCCTTGGACAACGTGGTCGTCATCACCACATCTGGAGCACCGGCCAGGCCCACTTCATGGAGCAGCCCCCGACCGCCGTCACCGCGAACCCCCAGCCCATGCGCCTCATCAACGATGAGCAAGGCTCCGTGCATTCGGCAGACCTCGTGCAACGCCCGCAGCGGAGACAGCATCCCGTCGGTGGAGAACACCGAGTCCGTCACCACGACCGCGCGGTCCTCTGTGCGTCTAGCCAGCGCCACCTCTACCGCAGATACATCGGCGTGTGGCGTCACCACGACCCGCGCCCGTGAGAGCCGGCACGCGTCGACCAGAGAGGCGTGGCTCCGCGCATCCGAGACCAGCAGCGACCCAGGCCCGGTCAGCGCAACCACCGCGCCGAGATTGGCGGTATAACCCGACGAGAAAACCAGGGCCGAAGCGGCCCCGACGAAGTTGGCCAATGCGTCTTCGAAGGCTTCGTGCAATTCGGTGTTGCCGGTGACCAACCGGGAACCGGTCGAACCGGCGCCCCAGGCGCGAAGCGCGGCCACCCCGCCGTCGAGTACTGCCGGGTGCTGCGATAACCCCAAGTAGTCGTTGGAGGCAAGGTCCAGCTCGGTCCCGACGGCTCCGCGGGTGCGCAACGAACGTCGTAACCCGGCCGCGCGCCGCCGGCCCTCGACCTCGTCAAGCCAGGCCAGCGGGGACACTTCGACGCGCGTCACACTGCTCCTTTGCCACCCCGATGCGACTTGAACACCGTTCAGGTTAGGGCATCGGCGACGCCGACCATCGCCGAGGTGATCTGTTCGACCTCGGCGCCGCTGCAGATGTAGGGGGGCATCGCATAGATCAGGTTGCGAAACGGCCGCAGCCATACTCCGCGCTCTATCGCCGCCGGTGTGGCAATGCGCAAGTCGACCGGCTGGTCGAGCTCGATCACCCCGATCGCGCCCAGGACGCGCACGTCGACGACATTGGGTAGCGAGGACGCCGGAGCCAGTCCCGCCTTCAGTCCGGCCTCGATACCGCGCACCTGCGAGCGCCAGTCACCGGACACCAGCAACTCCACCGAGGCCGCGCTGACCGCGCAGGCCAGCGCGTTGGCCATAAAGGTAGGACCGTGCATCAACGCACCCGGGGCATTGCCGCTGATGGTGTCCGCAACCTTGCGCGTGCACAGCGTCGCCGCCAGCGTGAGGTATCCGCCGGTGAGCGCTTTACCGACGCACATGATGTCGGGGCTGATGCCGGCATGCTCAGAGGCGAACATTGCCCCGGTTCGGCCGAACCCGGTCGCGATCTCATCAAGGATCAGCAGCACGTGATGTTCATCACACGCGCGGCGCAGATCGGCCAGATAGCGCGGATCGTGGAAGCGCATACCACCAGCTCCCTGCACTACCGGCTCGACGATCACCGCGGCAAGTTCGTCGGCGTGCTGGGCGAGCTGATGCCTGAACGCCGCGATGTAGCCGGGGTCATAAGCCGACGGCACGGGCGGGGCGAACACCTGCTCTGCCAGCGGGGAGTTCTGGCCCGTCCACAGCTCGTGCATGCCGCCCTGTGGGTCGCACACACTCATCGGGGTGAACGTGTCGCCGTGATAGCCGCCCCGCCACGTCATCAACCGGTGCTTGCCGCCGCGGCCGGTGCTGCGCCAGTACTGCAGCGCCATCTTGACCGCCACCTCGACCGATACCGATCCGGAGTCGCTGAAGAACACCGTCTCCAAGCCGTCCGGCGCAACCTCAACCAGCAACTTTGCCAGCCGGGCAGCCGGCTCGTGGGTGAGCCCGCCGAACATGACGTGGTTCATTGTCGCGAGCTGCTCGGTGATCGCCGCGTCGAGGACCGGGTGCCCGTGCCCGTGGATAGCGGTCCACCAGGAGGACATCGCGTCCAGCACTTCGACCGTGCGGTCCTGGTGAACCAGGGTCAGCCAAGCGCCGCGCGCACCCACCGCCACGACCGGCGCCGACGCGTCGCCCCCTATAGGGCTGTATGGATGCCAGATGTGGGCGGCATCGACAGCGACGATCTCGGCGGGCGTCAATGCAGGCACCTTCGGTAGATTAGCCGTCGACCATGATCACCCTCGCCCCCGCCCGGCCGGCATACCGCCGCGATCCGAGCCCGCCCCCGCGTACCGCGCCACCTCGCGCCGGTACGCGCTCCTCGGGGTTCTACCGCCATGACCTGGACGGACTCCGTGGGGTAGCGATCGCTCTGGTGGCGGTGTTCCACGTGTGGTTCGGCCGAGTGTCCGGCGGCGTGGATGTCTTCCTGGTGCTATCAGGCTTCTTCTTCGGCGGACGCCTGCTGCGCGGCGCGTTGACACCGGGGGCGGCACTTCGGCCGGTACCCGAGGTCACCCGACTGATCCGCCGCTTGCTACCTGCGCTGGTCGTGGTGTTGGCCGCCTCCGCAGTGCTGACGATCCTGATCCAACCCGAAACGCGCTGGGAAACCTTCGCTGACCAGAGTTTGGCGAGCCTGGGGTATTACCAGAACTGGGAGCTCGCCGGGACCGCGTCGGACTACCTGCGCGCCGGTGAGGGCGTCAGCCCGCTACAGCACATCTGGTCGATGTCTGTGCAAGGCCAGTTCTACATCGCCTTCCTTGTCCTGATCCTTCTTGCCGCGTTCATTTTCCGGGGGGTACTCCGACGGCACATTCGGGCCGCGTTCGTGGTGTTTCTCGGCGCATTGGCGATCGTCTCCTTCGTGTACGCGATCATCGCTCACAACGCAGACCAATCCACGGCCTACTACAACAGCTTTGCGCGGGCATGGGAACTCTTGCTGGGCGCGCTGGTGGGCGCGCTCGTTCCGTACGTGCGCTGGCCTATGTGGTTGCGCACCGGTCTGGCGGTGGTCGCGCTAGCCGCCATCCTGTCCTGCGGCGCACTGATAGACGGTGTCAATGAGTTTCCCGGCCCGTGGACGCTGGTCCCGGTGGGCGCCGCAGTGCTGTTCATTCTCTCGGCGGCCAACAGTTACGCCGACCCCCACACCCAGGGCAACATTCCGGCACCGAACCGATTGCTCGCCTCGGCCCCATTCGTGGCGCTGGGCGCGATGGCGTATTCGCTGTACCTGTGGCACTGGCCGCTACTGATCTTCTACCTTGCCTACAGCGGGCGCGGCGCGGTCAACTTCGTCGAGGGCGCAGCCGTGTTACTGATTTCGGGTCTGCTGGCCTGGCTGACAACCCGATATGTCGAAGAGCCGCTGCGCGCGGGCAGATCGGCGCCGGGGGCGGTCGCCGATGTCTCTTTTGCGCCGGCTGTGCGATTGCGCACCCGGTTGCGCAGACCGACGATTGTGTTGGGGTCCACCGTCGCACTGCTCGGTGTGGCATTGACCGCGACATCCTTCACCTGGCGCGAGCATGTGACCGTTCTGCGTGCGCATGGCGACGAGCTCTCCATGCTGTCTTCGCACGACTATCCGGGTGCGCGCGCGCTGTTCAACGACGCGAGGGTACCCAAACTGCCGGTACGCCCGACTGTGCTTGAGGCGAAAGCCGACCTGCCGCAGTCCACCGTCGACCGCTGTATCGGCAATTTCAAGTCCAAGAGTGTCATCAACTGCACCTACGGCGACAAATCGGCTACCCGCACAATCGCACTAGCGGGCGGTTCACACGCCGAGCACTGGATCACTGCACTGGATCTGCTGGGCCGGCAGCATCACTTCAAAGTCGTGACGTACCTCAAGATGGGCTGCCCACTGACGACGAAGAAGACGCCGCGGATAATGGGCAACAACCGCAAGTACCCCGAATGCCGGGAATGGAACAAGCGGGTCATGCCCAAACTCATAGCCGACCACCCCGATTATGTCTTCACCACCTCTACCCGCCCCTGGAACATCAAGCCCGGCGACGTGATGCCCGCCAGCTATCTTGGCATCTGGCAGGCGCTGTCCGACAACAATATTCCGATCTTGGCCATGCGGGACACGCCGTGGCTCGTGCGCGACGGCAAGCCCCACTTCCCCGCAGACTGCCTAGCCGACGGCGGGGACGGCAAGTCCTGTGGGATCACACGATCAGAGCTGCTGTCGGATCGCAATCCGACACTGGACTACGTAAGAAAGTTCCCACTTCTCAAGCCCCTCGACATGAGCAATGCGGTGTGCCGCGAGGATCAATGCCGCGTCGTGGAGGGAAACGTGTTGATCTATCACGACTCTCACCACATTTCGGGCACGTACATGCGCTCGATGACAGCTGAGCTGGGCCACCAGATCGCCGCCATCACCGACTGGTGGCCGAACTGATGCCATCCCCGGAGCCGGCGTCAGTCCTCGCCGTCTGGCCGGGGACCCCTTACCCGCTCGGGGCGACCTACGATGGCGCAGGAACCAACTTCTCACTTTTCTCCGAGGTCGCCAACCGTGTCGAACTATGCCTGATCGGCAAGGACGGACACGAGCACCGCATAGAGCTAGAGGAAGTTGACGGCTACGTGTGGCACTGCTATCTGCCCACAGTGCCCCCTGGCCAGCGGTACGGCTTTCGGGTACACGGACCGTGGAGCCCGTCCTCAGGACACCGCTGCGACCCGAGCAAGTTGTTACTTGACCCGTACGGCAAGTCGTTTCATGGCGAGTTCGACTTCTCCCAGGCCCTGTTCTCCTACGATATGGAAGCCGACGATCCGGTCAGCGGCGGCCAGCCGCCAGAGGTCGATTCGCTCGGCCACACCATGACCAGCGTGGTGATCAACCCGTTCTTCCAATGGGGTTCAGATCGCGCTCCGCGCACGCCCTATCACGAGACGGTCCTCTACGAGGCCCATGTCAAGGGCATGACACAGACACACCCCGATGTGCCCAGGGATTTGCGCGGTACCTACGCAGGACTTGCGCACCCCGCGATCATCGAACATCTGAAGTCACTGAACGTCACGGCGATCGAGCTGATGCCCGTCCACCAATTCCTACACGATCACCGGTTATTGGAGCTGGGCCTGCGAAATTACTGGGGTTACAACACATTCGGCTTCTTGGCGCCTCACTATCAGTACGCGGCAACCAAGAAAGCCGGGGGCGCGGTAGCTGAGTTCAAAGCCATGGTGCGCACTTTTCATGAAGCCGGCATCGAAGTGATCCTCGATGTGGTCTACAACCACACCGCCGAAGGTAACCATCTCGGGCCGACTATCAACTTCCGCGGCATCGACAA
>Ga0114920_10000111_pt1 | contig 37993 bp, 33 predicted proteins | sample ChitaG_FD_88683 | JGI IMG/M metagenome (GOLD analysis project Ga0114920, IMG submission 88683) | Deep subsurface microbial communities from South Pacific Ocean to uncover new lineages of life (NeLLi) - Chile_00310 metaG | ecosystem: Environmental > Aquatic > Marine > Oceanic > Sediment ...
AAAGAGCCGGCTCCAGAAAAATGTACCTCTGAGTGAAGTGGAAGGAAAGCTAGAAGAAAAGATTGACGAATCAGGCGACAGAATGATGAGAAAGACACTAGAAAAAGCGATCCAGAAGCTCCCTCACAAATTAAAGAGCATTTTCCTTCTTCACGATGTTCAGGGTTTCAAGCATGAGGAAATAGCACAGACTCTGGGTTGCTCTGTGGGAACATCCAAGTCCCAGCTTTTCAAAGCAAGAATGAAAATCAGAGAATACCTTAAGAACAAACAAAATTAATGAAGAGGTAAGGACAATGAGATGTGCAAAAGCCAAACAATTAATCAGCGAAAATATAGACGGCAATCTGAATAGAGAACAACATATGAATCTTGAGCAGCATCTCGATGCATGCCTGGATTGCCAGAAGCTTTTAAAGGATTTTCAGGCAATCACTCAAGGTGCAAAAAAATTAGAGGGAGTTTTGCCTTCTCCACACGCATGGCTCAAGATAAGCGAAAAATTAACCACAGAAGAGCAGGAGGTCCTGACTTTGCCGCTGCGAAAAAGAGAATGGTTCGCTTTTCCACAGCCGCGGCTTAAATATGCTCTCAGTTCAGCAGTGGTATTGGTTGTTATTGTTGGGATAGTTGTTTTTGGTCTATGGTACTTGAAAGGAAGAGAAATTTTGGAAGGTCCCGATGCTCAAAGCTATACACTTACGAAATTAGCGGAAGCCGAGCAATATTATCAACTGGCAATAAAAGCACTCTGGGAGGCAGTGTCTTCTCAGGAAGAGAACCTCGATCCTCAAGTTGCAAAGGTCTTCCGGACAAATCTTGAAATCATAGATATGTCTATCGCCGCTTGCAAGCAGGCCGTGCTGAGTGAGCCTGAAGATATCGATGCGCGTAACTATCTTTTAGCTACGTACAAAAAGAAAGTAGATTTCTTGAATGAAATGATGGTTGCCAGGGAGACTTCGTCTCGACAAAAGGCAAAGAAAATAATTTAATATTAATGTTAAAAATCAAAAAAAGGAGAAACGCCATGAAATCAAAAAAAATGATCGCTTCAATGGCCCTTATAACCTTACTCATTTTCTTTTCAGGATTTATACCCGCAGAATCTGGGATAGCCGCAAAGGAGAGATATGAGGAAAAGTTCGAAAAGACTGTCTCTATTCCCAAAGATGGAAAAGTTGATATTAGGAACATCTCTGGGAGCATAGAGGTTAAAACCTGGGACAGGGCTGAAGTAAAGATCGAGGCTCTTAAAGTATCCAAGGCTTCTTCACTCTCCAAGGCTGAGGAGAATGCTAAAAAGGTTACGATAGAGGTGAATAAGGAGGGCAGTACTCTAAGGATAGAAACTAAATACCCCAATACTCGAATCAGGTCTTTGAGTGTCTCGATATCTTATAGTCTGACGATTCCCGCTAAAGCAGCTATAAAAGCTAAATCTATCAGCGGTGGCGTCAGGCTTGAAAACATTGGAGGCATGGTTGAGGCTGGTACTACGAGCGGAAGCGTGAAGTTAATGAATGCAGAAAAAGGAGCAGACCTCCACACGACAAGCGGAGGTATAGAAGTAAAGAATGTCACGGGTGATGTTGACATCAATGTTACATCCGGGAGTATTACTGCTACGCAAATAAAAGGATCTGTGAGTGCAGAAACTGTGAGCGGAAGTATAAAGCTGCTGGATATTTCTGAAGCCAGAGTTGTAAAAGCAAAAGCGTTAAGTGGCTCTGTTATCTATGAAGGCAAAATTAGATCAGATGGGAGATATTCCCTGCAGACTCACAGCGGACGAATTGAGATAAGAATTCCCTCCGGCTCTGCTTTTGACCTTGAGGCTAAAACATTCAGTGGATCAATCAAGAACGATTTCGATATCACCATCTCTGGAAAGATCAGTAAAAGAGAGGTTAGAGGGAGCGTCAACGGCGGTGGAGCTAGTGTGAAGCTTACTGCCTTCAGCGGCGGTATCTACATAAAGAAAAGCTAACAGACTGAGCTTCGCTATTGAAAAAGGAGGAGAGCAGCGATGTTCTCCTTCTTTTTTTTATCTCTTGATGGGGTCGGTTCTTGAATCTTGAAACATCCATTTAATCTTGTTTGCCCCTTTTTCCTTAATCCGGCCTAAGAATCCAGTTCTTTCAGTGAGTATTACAAGCTTTCTCGAGTGCTTTGCTTACTTTTTCCAAATACCTGGGATAAGTATATTCCCTCTCCGCCAGCTCTTTAGCCGCGCGGGAACGTTTTTGGGCCTCTGTGTTCCAAAGGGCAAAGCAGATTCCTTCTGCCAGGCTCTGAGGGTTGGGATCAACCAGGACTGAATTTTCAGGGTTTAAAACCTGGATATGAGTCCAGAGATTGGTTGCTACAAGGGGCTTTCCCGATTTGAGAAATGAGTAGATTTTTAGAGGCGTGTTTCTCCCTCGAAGACGTGGGGAGACAAGCACATCTGCTATTGAGATAAAAAGCGGTACCTCTGAAGGAATCACCTCGCCTGTGAAGATGACTTTATTTGATATGCCTAGAGCTTTCGCTTTCCTCCCCATTTTTTCCCTGTTGGCCTTGCTTCCTCCAACAAGGAGAAAAAGGACTCTTTCATCTCTTATTTTCGCTGCAGCCTTCAAGAGTAGCGGGATGCCTTGATAGGGCTCGAAATTTCCAGTGTAGAGGACAATCTTTTCTCCTTTGGGAGTAAACTCTCTCCTTTTTTTCTGTATTCGCTGTTCTGATAATTCTTGATTTTTAAATTCCAAGAAGTTCTCAAGGAGGATGGCTTTTTTTCCGCAGCCAGCCTTTTCCGCTTTTTTCAGTAGATCAGGACAGACGACGATCAAAGCCTGTGAATTTTTTAGGATGTATTTTTCAATTCCGAGAAAAGCTTTTTTTAAGAGCTTTGAATGAGAGAAATTGAAAGTTTCCAGTTGGTCAGGAAGGCTTGAATGCATATCATAGATATGAGGCATTCGCCAGATTATTGCGAGGATTGTTCCTGGCCAAGCCGCTTCTTCATGGGAGATGAGGAGATCATACTGTTTTATTGTCAATTGGAAAAAGGCCTTTACGAAAAGCAGGAAATCCAGGGGAACCTTGGCAAGAGAAGGTCCGATTTTTACTTTTTTTATGAAAAAAATGTCGGGAATTCTGAGGATTTCTAAGTTTCGAATTTTAACGTCCTCTCCAAGATGGTAGGTGATCAAGTCAACTTTATGACCGAGGTCTGAAAGAGTTTTTATTCTGAAGTATATGCTGATGGGAGTTCCCCGGGGCTGGAGAAAGGGTTCTGGGGCGAGCATTAGGATGTTCATCGTGTATTGGCTTTAGGTTTTCTCTTTATCAGAATCGACTATTTTTTTGATGAAATAGATGCTTTTTTGTGCGGATTCATGATAAGCGCGAACCGTGATCTCAGCCAAGAGTCCGAGAGTGATGAACTGAATGCCTATCACGATGAGCAAGATAGCCAGAAGAAGTAGCGGCCTTCCGCCGATACCTCGCATGAGAATGAGTCGTTGGTAGGACAAATAGAGAGCAAGGATCCCTCCAGTGAGCCCGCTTATGAGTCCGATAAGCCCAAATATCTGCAATGGCCGCGTGGAATAGCTTAAGAGAAATTTTACAGTCAAAAGATCCAGGATGACTCTAACGAAGCGGAAGATGCTGTACTTAGATTTTCCGCGCCGGCGGGGGCGGTGGTTAACCTCCACTTCTGTGATAGAGACACCCATGTGGCTTGCAATTGCAGGTATAAAACGATGGAGTTCTCCATAGAGTCTTATATTTTTAATGACATCTTTGCGGAAAGCCTTCAGTGTACAGCCGTAATCGTGGAGTTTGACTCGGGTTATGATTGAGATAAACCAGTTGGCAATAGAAGAAGGAAGGCGCCGAGTGAGAAATCTATCTTTTCTATTTTTCCTCCATCCGTTGACGATATCGTAGCCCATTTCGATTTTTTCGATGAGAGATGAAAAATCTTCTGGATCATTCTGCAGATCTGCGTCTAAAGTGATGATAATCTCGCCATTTGCATAATCAAAACCTGCGGCAAGAGCAGCGGTCTGCCCGAAATTCTTCCGAAGTTTTATGATTTTAACTTTTGTGTCTTCTCTTTGAATTTTTTTTAGCACAGGAAACGATTCATCCAAACTTCCGTCATCGATAAAGATCATTTCATAGGATCTTTCCATATTCGAACAGGAATCAGTTATTTCCCTGTATAGCTCAAGTAAGTTTTCTGCTTCGTTATAGACAGGAATGATGAAAGAAATGTCTACGTATCCATTTTTGCTCATATATGACAATATATCACAAGGAAATTGCTCCAATCAACAATAGCATTGGGGTCAGGCTTTCATAACTTTCATAACTTAAGATCTAATCTGCTTAATTAAATTCCCATTTTTATTCTTTGTCCAGTTCCCTATTCGGAATAAAAGTTATGAAACTTATGAAAGCCTGACCCCATTGGCGCATTGACGCCGGTTGACAATCGGAAGGGAAAATTTTAAAATTGCTAACTTGCCATGCCAAAAAAGGTAATCCTTGTCGCGGACTATGATAAAAGGAGCCTGGAGTCTATAGCTGAGCTCCTCAAACCCCATGACTATAAGATCATAAGTGCGATGGATGGAATCTCTGCCTATGAGAAATTTAAAACAGAAATGCCAGATTTGGTCATTCTTGAAGGTATGCTTCCCAGATTACATGGTTTTGACCTGACTCAGAAGATCTTCCAGGAGACCAAGGGAAGCATTCCTGTTATCATTGTAACAGGAGTTTACAAAGGTCCTCAGTATAGAAATGAAGCCCTTCGCAACCTGGGTGCCTCCGACTATTTTGAAAAACCCTATGACAAGAGCAGATTGGTGAAGTCAGTGACGCGTTTGCTCAAGGATGATGTGCAGATAGAAGAGGAGGAGATCACAGTTATTCGGAATCTTCCAGACGCGAATTCCGTGATAGAAGGTCTTGCAAAGAAGTTAAAGAAAGAAACTTCCTCTGATAAGAAAGAATGATTCTTAGGCGGGGGGCGTGGAATATTCAGTAGAGAGCCATGACTCAGCTTTGGACGCGTTGTAACAATTGTCGCCGCATTCTCTATAAGCAGGATATCCTTGAAAATCAATCAGTCTGTCCCTCCTGTAACTTCCACTTCAGACTCTCAGCATTAGAGCGTCTGGAGATGCTTTTAGATGATGGCCAGTATAGTTTTTTAGACCATAATATCTCCGCTCAGGATCCCCTCAAATTTGAAGATAACATAAAATATTCAGAGCGTCTGGAGGAAAACAAAAAGCGGACTCAGCTTCAAGATGCCGTAGTGAACGCAGTAGGGACTATAGGGGGAATAAGAGTCATTATTTCTGCCATGGACTTTGCCTTTATGGGAGGGAGTATGGGTTCTGTTGTGGGAGAAAAAATCACGAGAGCCGCTGAGCTAGCCCTTAAAGAAGGATTGCCTCTCATCATAGTCTCCTGTTCTGGGGGGGCAAGAATGCAGGAAGGTGTCCTATCTCTGATGCAGCTTATGAAGACAAGCTCTGCGATTGCCAGGCTAGATGAGGCTGGTATCCCGTTCATTTCTGTTTTGACTGACCCTACAACTGGCGGTGTGACAGCAAGCTTCGCAATGCTTGGTGATATCAACATTGCGGAACCGGACGCTCTCGTTGGGTTTGCAGGTCCCCGGGTCATAGAACAGACCATTCGAGAAAAATTGCCTAAGGGATTCCAAAGATCAGAATTCCTTCTCAGCCATGGAATGCTGGATGATGTTGTGGAAAGGAAAAGTTTACGATCTTATCTCATTAGGGCCCTGCAGCTCTTTCTTAACCGTGCTCAATGAATTACGAGCAATGCCTGAAATATTTAGAAAAGATTCAAAACCTGGGCATCAAATTCGGGTTAGATAACGTCCGCACTCTTCTTGCTTCCTTCGATAATCCTCAAGAAAAGTATGCCTCTCTTATTGTGGCAGGTACAAATGGGAAGGGATCGGTCTGTGCCATGCTTACTGAGATTCTGACTCTTCATGATTTCCGAGCAGGCCTCTTCACATCACCTCATCTTGTGCGCGTAGAAGAGAGGATTCGAATTGGGAGAAAGCTTATTTCGTCGCGGAGTTTCTGCAGAATACTTACGATCCTCAAAGAAAAAATAGAAGAATTAATAGCACAGAGAAAGTTGCTATCGCCTCCAACCTATTTTGAGCTGCTGACATGTCTGGCGTTACTTTATTTTAAAAAACAAAAAACGGATATGGCTGTCCTTGAGGTTGGCATGGGAGGCAGATTCGATGCCACCAATGTGGTGAATCCTGTGCTATCTGTTATAACCACGATTTCCAAGGAACACCAAAAATTCCTTGGAGCGAGCTTAAGTCAGATAGCCTTTGAGAAAGCAGGAATCATCAAACCTGATGTCCCTATCATATGTGGAGTAGAAGTGAAAGAGGCTTATGAGACAATAAAAAAAAGAGCTGAAGAGATTGGGGCTCCCTTTTCAGGTGTTTTCGACAGGAAAGATTCATTCCGGGTGCAAAAGACGAATAGAGAGTGCTCCTTTCTCTATCAGACTAAGAACAGTGAATACCGTTTTTCCCCCTCACTCGCGGGAGGACATCAGGGAAGGAATGCAGCCATGGCTATCGCAGCAGCCGAGCAGCTCAGTGAAAATTGGAAAGGCCTGGAGAAAAATAAGGTTGTTGAAGGCATAGAGAAAACCAGATGGGAGGGACGCCTGGAAGTCGTCTCACACAATCCTCTTGTGGTTCTGGATGGTGCCCATAATGAAGAGGGAGCTCAAGCGTTGCGAAAATACATTAAAGACTTTCTTCCTTCTCCTTTAATCCTAGTCTTTGCCATCATGAGAGATAAAGAAGTCGCAAAGGTTGCTGATATCCTCTTTCCCCTGGCTGAGAAAGTCATCCTGACACAATTCCCCTATTTCAAGGCCTCTTCTCCTGAAGAGATTAAAGAAAAGACCTCCAAATTTCAGGATAGGATCATCTTAGAACCTGAAGTGAACCGGGCAGTTGAGATAGCGTTGCGAAGTGTCGGCTCCGAAGGTTGTATCCTTATCGCAGGCTCTCTCTATCTAGTTGGTGAAATTAAAAAATATTTTGCTTTTTAATGCCAAAAATGTTAAATTTTTTCCTAAATTTCCCATATTTCGCTTATAAAAATGCTTGAAGTTGACCTGAGTGTAATCGCTATATATGTAATCATTTGGGCGCTGGTTTTTGTCCTCACCAAGATATTTTTTAAACCCCTGAGAAAGATTTTGGATGAACGACATGCAAATGTTCAGGGGAACAACGAAGCCTGCCAGAAATCTATCGAGGATTATGAAAAGACTGTTCAAGAGATTGAAGAGGGGATAAAAGAGGCAAAAGCTATGTCTCAGACGGCAAAAGAAGATATTGAGCAGGAAGCTTTAAAAGAGAGAGAACGCCTGCTGGCAGAGGTTAGCGCAGAATGCAGGAGCAGTGTTGAGAAGGCTAAGAGGCAACTGGAAAAACAGATGAAGACTCTACAAAAAGAAATGGAATCTCGAACTGCACAATTAGCAGAAAGAATTGAAAAGAGGCTTTTACACTGATGGTTGAAAGAAAGCAGATCCTTCTTGTATTGCTCCTTGTGCCATTTGTTATTTTTATGGCTTCTGAGGAAGATCACTCCTCAAATTTCATGAATTTTTTGGGAAAGACAATTAACTTCATAGTTCTTATCGGAGCATTGATCTATTTTCTTTCTAAGCCCCTTCAAAGCATGCTTGAGAAGAGGGCCACTGAAATAAAGCACTCCATGAAGGAGGCGGGAGATTCGAGAAAAGAAGCTGAGGAAAGGCTCAAGGGAATGAGAAAGCGCCTCTCTGGCTTGGAGGATGAGATAGCAAAGATCAAAAGAGAGGCAGAGGTTGACGGTCAAAGGGAGAAGGAGAGGATTAAAAAACTTGCACGTCAAGGAGCGGAGAGGATAAAGCTTTTTGCCAGACAGGAAATCGAGATGCACACCAATGCGAGCATCAAAGAGCTTAGAGAGCACACTGCAGAACTCGCTACAAAATTGGCTCAAGAGAGGATTAAGAAAAAATTAACTCCTGAAACCCAGTCTTCTCTTTTAGATAAATCCATCGAAAGACTCGAGAAACTCTATGAAAAATCAGATTCTAGTAAAGAGATATACTCTGGGGCTAGTTAACTCTATCAAGAACGAGAAAGAGTTTCGAGCCCTTTATGAGGAGCTTACAGATTTTTCTAAGCTTACAATTACCCATGAAGAACTGAGAGAGATCCTCTCCAATCCTTTTCTTCCCAAGTCTAAGAAAAAAGAGATAATTGAAGAGTTGCTGGTAAGAAAGCCATTCGGGGATAAAGCCTCAAGGTTTATTTTGCTCCTTCTTGAAAATGATCGTTTTGAGCTTTTACCCGATATTTTAGATTTTTTACCAGAGCTGTGGAATGAAGAAAGGGGAATTTTGACTTATGAAGTTGCTTCTGTTGTCCCCTTGAAAGAAGATCAGAAGAAGAAGATCCAAGAAAAATTAGAGTTACTCGAAAAAAAACCGGTGGTTTTGAAGTACAGAATCGATCCAGAGTTGATAGGTGGCCTTTGGATAAAAAGAGGAAACATTGTTTACGATACCTCTATAAGGGGACATTTATTAAAGCTTAAGGAAAGAATTTGTGAGGAGTAGGCAGAAAAATGGTAATAAAAGCCGATGAAGTAAGCAAGATTATTCAACGCCAAATCGAAGGATATGAAACAGAGATCGACATCAAAGAAATCGGAACTGTTACTTCGGTGGGGGATGGCATTGCCCGAGTCTATGGGCTGGATAGGGTTATGTATAACGAATTGCTGGAATTTCCCAATGATATTTATGGTATTGCGCTCAATTTAGAGGAAGACAGCGTCGGAGCCGTCCTTTTAGGAGATGTTCATCTTGTTAAAGAGGGGGATTTGGTTAAACGCACCCGTAGAATCATGCAAGTTCCCTCTGGCCCGGCTCTAATCGGAAGAGTAGTGAATCCTCTCGGCGTCCCCTTAGACGGGAAAGGCCCTATCAAAACCGATGTCCATATGATGGTGGAGCGCCTTGCCCCTGGCGTTGTTGACCGAGTTCCGGTTAAAGAACCTCTGCAGACAGGAATTAAGGCAATTGATGCCATGATTCCTATCGGAAGAGGCCAAAGAGAGCTCATCATCGGCGACCGTCAGACTGGAAAGACAGCCATCGCCGTGGATACGATCATCAATCAGAAGGACAAAGACGTCATTTGCATCTATGTAGCCATTGGTCAAAAAAATTCCACCGTAGCCTACGTCATAAAAATATTGGAAGATTACGGGGCGATGGATTATACAGTCGTCATGGTTGCTTCTGCTTCCGATCCCTCTTCTCTTCAATACCTCGCACCTTACAGCGGCTGTGCTATAGGAGAACATTTCCGGGACAATGGGCAACATGCCCTTCTCATTTACGATGACCTGTCCAAGCATGCAGCCGCCTATCGGGAGATCGCACTGCTCCTGCGCCGCCCCCCAGGACGTGAGGCCTATCCAGGCGATGTCTTCTACCTTCATTCGAGACTTCTAGAGCGTGCAGCCAAGTATAATGAGGAATATGGAGGCGGTTCCCTAACCGCCCTGCCGATCATCGAGACTCAAGCCAGAGATGTCTCAGGCTATATTCCCACAAATGTCATTTCCATAACAGATGGCCAGATCTATCTTGAGCCTGAGCTGTTCAATGCGGGCATCAGGCCGGCCATCAACGTGGGCATTTCTGTTTCGAGAGTCGGGGGAAATGCTCAGATAAAGGCCATGAAACAGGTGGCGGGACAATTGCGCCTTGATCTGGCTCAGTATCGTGAGCTGGTTACGTTTGCACAATTCGGAACAGAGCTTGATAAGGCAAGCCAGGCGCAATTGAATAGAGGAGAAAGATTGACTGAGGTTCTCAAACAAGGCCAGTATCAACCTCTAACTGTCGGAAAACAGATATTAATTATCTATGCAGGAAACCGTGGTTTTTTAGATGAGTTTGAAGTGAGCCAGCTCAAGGAATATGAAGAGAAACTGTATGAGTTTTTTGATAAGGAACATCCTGAGATGCTGAAGAAAATCGCAGAAAAGAAAGAGATAGATACAGAAATGGATGAGGCCATAAGCGCGGCTTTAACGACTTTTAATCAGAAATTCAAAGAAGAGAAAGAATAAAATGCCAGCTTTAATCGACCTTCGAAGGAGAATAAAAAGCGTCAAGAACACACAGCAGATTACACAGGCAATGAAGACCGTGGCCACGGCCAAGTTTAAAAAAGCCCAGCGGACACTGTTGGAGTCTCGTCCCCACTGGCACCAGTCGCCTGATCTTCTGACTGAGGTCAATTTCTGGGCTAAAAGACGCGATCATCCCCTGCTTGTCGAGAGAGAAGAGAAAAAGATCGAGGGTGTGATTATAACTTCTGATAAGGGATTGTGTGGAGCATTCAATTCAAACCTGCTTGCAGAGGCGCAATCTTTTTTTGAAGAGAAAGCGCGCCATGCAGAAGTTCGTCTTATCTTGATGGGTAAAAAGTCTGTTGCGTTTTTTAAGAGACACCCATTTCCTGTTGATAAAGCGTATTCAGATCAAGTCCAAAAACTCACATTGGAAGATTTGCGAGAATTGGCTCAATTTTTGATGCGGCTTTATGTTTTTAACAAAGCAGATGCTGTCTATGTTGCCTATAATGAGTTTAAATCTATTCTTTTTCCACGCATTATCATAAACCGCCTCCTTCCCATTAGTCTCCCTGAAGGAGATGATATTGAGAAAACACTGTATCCTGACTGGGAGCCAGAGGAAAGCTCAATCATCGATTCCCTTCTTCCTTTCTATATTGAGAGACAGATTTATCATTTCTTCTTTGAGTCTATAGCCGCCGAGCACGCTGCTCGGATGATGGCTATGGATAACGCTACAAAGAATGCTGAAGATCTGGTTTCTGATCTGACGCTAGGCTTAAATAAGATTCGACAGGCTTCCATCACTAAGGAGTTGCTTGAAATCATGACTGCTGTTGAAGCCTTGGCAAAAAAATAGAGAATTTGGAGAGAAGAATGGCTAAAGCAAAAACAAAAACTAAAGAAAAAGAGAAATCAGAAGCTAGCCAAGCTCAATCAGATTCGAAGCCGAAGACAAAGGTGAAATCGAAACCTGAAGAAAAGAAAGAGTTAAAGGTTGGATACGTGGTCCAGGTCTTGGGACCTGTGGTAGATGTGGAATTCAAAGATGTGGAACTTCCAGAAATTTATAACGCAGTTCGAATCACGAGCGAAGGATTCGACACTCCCAAACCTGTTGATATCATCGTCGAAGCAGAGCAGCATCTCGGTGAAGACAAAGTGCGCTGCGTTTCCATGCATCCCACTGACGGTCTGGCACGGGGAATGAAAGCCATTGATCTGGGGGGTCCCATTCAGGTCCCTGTGGGAGAGGCGACTCTTGGCCGCGTGATGAATGTGATAGGCGAGCCAGTGGATCATCTGGGCCCCATTGAAGCTAAAGTGGTGTATCCCATCCATCGTCCTCCTCCCTCACTCGAAGATCAGAGTACCGAGATGGAAATGTTCGAGACCGGAATAAAGGTGATAGACCTGATTCAGCCGTTCTTGAAGGGTGGAAAGATTGGTCTCTTCGGAGGAGCAGGTGTTGGCAAGACCGTGATCATCATGGAGTTGATTAATAATGTCGCAACAGAGCATGGAGGGTATTCTGTGTTTGCCGGAGTTGGCGAGAGAACAAGAGAGGGGAATGACCTCTGGCTGGAGATGAAGGAATCGGGCGTTATCGACAAGACTTCCCTTATCTACGGACAGATGACCGAACCTCCTGGAGCGAGGCTCAGGGTAGGGCTGGCTGCACTTTCTGTTGCTGAATATTTCAGGGATGAAATGAATCAGGATATTCTTCTTTTTATCGATAATATTTTCCGCTTCGTCCAGGCCGGTTCTGAAGTTTCAGCCCTTCTAGGAAGGATGCCATCAGCGGTTGGCTACCAACCCAACCTGGCCACTGAGCTCGGAGAGCTGGAGGAGAGGATTACTTCAACAAAAAAAGGTTCAATAACATCGGTTCAGGCCATTTATGTTCCTGCAGACGATTTTACCGATCCCGCTCCTGCCACAACCTTTTCTCATCTGGATGCCACAACGAACCTTTCTCGTGCCCTGACCGAGATAGGCATCTATCCTGCCGTGGACCCTTTAGCTTCTTATTCTCGGATAATGGATCCCAGAGTGATAGGAGAAGAGCATTATCTGGTTGCCAGAGAGGTTAAAGAAATCCTGCAGAGATATAAGGACCTTCAGGATATAATCACAATTCTCGGTATTGAGGAATTAACTGAGGATGATAAGCTTATCGTTTCTCGTGCTCGAAAGATCCAGCGCTTTCTTTCCCAGCCCTTCAATGTGGCGGAGGAATTCACCGGAAGATCTGGAAAATATGTTCCTATCGATGAAACAGTAAGGGGATTCAAGGAGATTGTTGAAGGGAAGCATGACGATAAGCCTGAACAAGCCTTCTATATGGTGGGAAATATTGATGATGTCGTCCAACGGGCGGAGGAATTGAAATCAGCATGAGCGAGAATTTGCTGTCTTCCCTCCATCTCAGAGTCATAGCTCCTCGCAAGCTGCTCGTAGACGAGGAAGTAAAGGAAGTCTCCCTCCCTAGCCTTGAAGGATATCTGGGGATACTGCCGGGTCACCGGCCACTGTTCACTGCTCTTGGGAAAGGAACGATTACTTTTCAGACAGCAAAGGGAGAAGAAAAGCTTTCCGTCGAAGGCGGATATGCTGAGATACATCCTGATAAGATTCTCATTTTTACCGAGTTTTTGGAAAATGAAACGGGAGGGGCTTGATTTAGATGTAGGGGCTTGATTCATCAAGCCCACATTGTCATTGCGGGGAATGGAATGACGTGGCAATCTCATATATTTAGGGACTTGATTCAGATGTAGGAGCTTTATTTAGATGTAGGAGCTTAATTCAGATGTAGGGGCTTGATTCATCAAGCCCACATGTTGGTTCTCATTGTTGGCGATTGAAATAGGCTTGGCAATATGATGTAGGGGCTTGATTCAGAAGTAGGAGCTTTATTTAGATGTAGGGGCTTGATTCATCAAGCCCACATTTTAAAGGTGGGTTTAATGAATTAAACCCCTACAGTTTTTATTTAAGGGAGGTTTGATAAATCTTATCCCTACATCATTACCAAAAATTTTAGGTTCATCTCCCAATTAATTGGCAAAATAATATAAGAGACATATAATTAAGCTGTCATATAATTAAGCTGTCATCTACATTCCTTTTTGTCATTCCCGCGGAAGCGGGAATCTAGGCCTGTGCCCGCGCAGGCGGGTAACGGGAATCCAGAGACATACAAAATACTGGATTCCGCATCAAGTGCGGAATGACAAATACAGAAGACAGAGGACATTAATATTGCAGGGATGACATTCTTAAAAAAAAGCATTCATTTTTTCAACTAATTGGGAGATGAACCTGAAAAATTAGATAACAACAACAATAACAACAATAATAATAATGATTATGATAATGATGATGAGACTGAACAATGGATTGAAAGGCAAGGACGAGACTTTTGATTCCTTTTATCTGGGCAGAGTGCTTGTGCTCCAGAAAAAAGGGGGATACCGCTTTTCTGTAGATGCCCCTCTTTTAGCTGATTTTATTCAAACCACCGCGTCTGATGAGCTCTTAGAGCTCGGGGCCGGGAATGGGGTTATTTCTCTTCTTCTGAGCATCAAGCCTTTTAAGCACATCACAGCTGTGGAGATTCAAGAATCTTTAACCGATTTGGCCGGCAGAAATGTTCGGTTGAATAAACTCGAAGATAAAATAAGTATCATCGGGAAAGATTTACTCCGCTTTCAGCCGAAGAAAAAGTTTGATATTGTCTTCTCCAACCCCCCTTATATCAAAAAGAACCAAGGCCATTTAGGGCCTTCTTTGGAAAAATCTATTGCTAAACATGAGTTAAAAGTTGATATTTTTGGTATAATGCGGAAAACAGGAGAGCTTTTGAAGAAAGGAGGAAGGGCCTATTTTATATTCAGAGCTAAAAGAAAAGAGGATTTCATGCGGGCAGTTGAGATGAATGGATTGAACGTCCGATCCATTCGATTTGTCCATCCTCGCCAGTCTAGTCCTCCGAACTTTTTTCTAACAGAGTGTGATTTTACATCAGAAAAAGAGCGAGTTTTGCCTCCCTTCATTCTTCATGATGAAGATGGAAATTACACTGGAGAAGCTGAAGAAATATTTCGAGGAAGAGTCAATGCTGAGAATTCTTAAAAAGCTTAAAGAATTATACAAATACCGGGCACTCATCCAGAATTTAGTGAGCCGCGAACTCAAGGCTCGCTATCGTGGAACAATCCTTGGATTTCTCTGGTCTTTTCTTAATCCTCTCCTCCTGATGATTATCTATACTGTTGTCTTCGGTTTTATCATACGGCCGAGGGTTCCGGAGTTTGAAGGGAGTCCCTGGCTTTATTCCCTCTTCCTTTTCTGCGGAGTGTTGCCCTGGGTTTGGTTTTCTTCTTCTTCTTTAGAATCATCAAACGTTCTGATGATCCACGGCAATTTGATAAAAAAGATTCTTTTCCCAGCTGAAGTCCTTCCTATTGTTGTTGTCTGTTCAAATTTCATTCATTTTCTTTTTGGCCTTCCTATTCTCTTCATCTTTGTTCTCATTTTTGGGAAAACATATACCATTTTCTTACTCTTTTTGCCATTAGTGATTTTGACACAGTTTGTTTTTTCCCTTGGCTTTTGCTTCTTGGTCTCTTCCCTTACAGTCCATTTCAGGGATATTAAGGACATTCTGGCCAACCTAATAACCTTTTGGTTTTTTGCATCTCCTATAATCTACCCGATGACATTTGGCACGATTCAAGAATCATCGCTTTTCAGGACATTCCTTAACTTAAACCCTATGACCCATATCATGGTGGGATATCAAAATTGTGTTTTTTACGGAACAATGATTCAGTGGAAAAAACTTGGAGTAACCTTTGTGCTATCCATTGTTTTGTTTTTCATCGGCTATTACATTTTTGACAGGTTGCGTGATTCCTTCCCTGAGGAGGTTTAATTGATCGCAATTGATGTGGACAATGTCACCAGGATTTATCAGAAGTTCTCTGCCCGCCACCGTTTTCAGACCTTCAAGAGCGCTCTGCTGAAAGGTAATATTTTTAAGTCTTTGCAGGCTGATGAGTTGGTGACAGCCCTTGACAGAGTCAGTCTCAAAGTCGAAAAGGGGACTACATTCGGTGTGATCGGTGAAAACGGTTCCGGCAAAAGCACTCTCCTCAAGGTCATTGCTGGCATCGCAAAGCCTACCTCTGGTCGTGTTAATGTGCAGGGAAAGGTTTCTGCATTGATCGAGCTTGGAGCTGGTTTTCATCCTGAAATCTCCGGCAGAGAAAATGTCTACATTAACGGCATCATGCTCGGTCTCACCAAGAAAGAAATCACCGAGAAATTCGATGATATAGTAAGATTTGCAGAGCTTGAAGAATTCATCGATGCTCCGGTCAAGACTTATTCATCAGGGATGTACATGCGCTTAGGTTTTTCTATTGCTATCAATGTCAATCCTGAGATCTTGTTGGTCGATGAGATTCTGGCCGTTGGAGATGCTTCCTTTGTGCCCAAATGTCTGGATAGAATAGATGATTTTCGCCGCAGAAAAAAAACGATCCTTTTTGTCAGTCACGATCTGTCTACGGTAGAGAAAGTATGCGACAAAGTGGCATGGCTCAGAGAGGGAAAAATTCAGATGATAAGTGAGCCCAAGAGGGTGAATGACGCCTACCTTCAGGATGTTGCAGAAAAGAAGGAAGAGGATTTCCGGATTCGTCAAAAGAACATACAAGAGGAAATAGAGAAAGAACAGGAATGGGATGAGGAAAGAAGGGAGGCCAGGTGGGGAAAGAAAGAGATTGAAATTGAGAAGGTGAGTCTGAAGAGTCTGGATGGGAAGGAAAAACATGTTTTTTCTCCTGATGAGGGAATGATCATCGAGATGGATGTTGTCTCTTCCATCGAGATCAAAGACTTCGTTTTTGGCATCGGTATATTCAATCCTCAGGGCACTTGCTGTTATGCCACAAATACTCATCTGGAGGATTTTGAACTTCTCGCTATTAAAGGTAAGGGGAAGGTATTCTACAGGATTGAACAGTTAAATCTTATCAATGGAACCTATTACCTTGATGTTGCTACTCACAAGAAGGATGGTTATCCTTATGATTACCACCGCAGCCTTTACTCCTTTATGGTTTCTTCCCGATACAAAGATTTAGGCGTTGGACGGCTGAAACACACGTGGAATTTTTCTCCAGAGATCAAGACAAATCCACCAAAAAAATCATAAACAGAAATCAGTGAAGGGAATTGATTCATCAAACCCACAAGCAAGAATGTAGGGGCTTGATTCATCAAGCCCACAAGTAGGAATGTAGGGGTTTGATTCATCAAACGCACATTTAGAGATGACGAAGCAAATGTATTTATCGAATTAAAAATTTGTCGCATAGAGATGTGATGAGAAAAAAAATACATAGCCAGGATGATCTTTTGAAGATCCGGGAGGAACTCAGGAAGCAGGGAAAAAAAGTTGTCCTCACAAACGGCTGCTTTGACCTTCTTCACAGTGGCCACATTCACATTTTCAGGGAAGCAAAGGAGTATGGAGATATCCTTGTAGTTGCTGTCAATGACGACTTTTCAGTTAAAAAGATAAAAGGAGCCTCACGCCCCATCTTTCCCTTGGAAGAGAGATTGGAGATTTTAGAAGCAATTGAAGATATCGATTATTTGACCTCTTTTTCTGAGGAAACACCTCAAAAGATTATCGCTGCTCTCGTCCCTGATGTCTTGGTCAAAGGAGGCGATTGGAAACCAGATGAGATCGTAGGAAGGGAGGAGGTTGAAGGGGCAGGAGGAGATGTGAGGGTCATCCCCTATCTTGAAGGGTGTTCAACTTCTGAAATTATAGAAAGAATTGTTTATTCTGCGAAAGTGAAATAAAAAAGCTCGCCGTTTCTTTGGTTGAAAAATAACGACGAGCTTTTAGCTATTTATTTGAGATTAAAAAGCAGTTTTGTATCTTGCTCAGGATGTGCGTTTACAGCCTTCGCCACAATGGGCAACTCTCGGAAGCGTAAATCTTTTCATTTTTTTCTCCTTTATAAATGATTATACTACATAAAGTATATAAAAATTATATAGTTTTGTCAATATTAAATTGTTCCAACGTCCAACGGGGTCAGGCTTGCAAAACTTGAATTATTATGCGAAGGGGAGTTTGGCTTCACCGCCAAAAGAAAATGGAGAAAATGGGGACAGGCTACTTTTTGTGTTAAGATCAAAAGGCATACTCCAGGAAGAATTTCCAAAAAGTAGCCTGTCCCCTTTTTCTTAGCGGACTTTCGTATGGGGGAGGCCAGCCCTAAAAGTTATGCAAGTTTTGCAAGCCTGATCCCGATAGACAAATCTCTTGTGGCTGAGTATATTAGTAATAGACAGCCTGTAAATACAGAGTAAAGAACAATGAGAGAGAAAATCCTTAAAAGCTTGGCAAAGTTCCATGCTCGTCATCCTTGGGGAATGTTAATAACGGTCGCTGTTTTGACAGTCATTTTCGGATACTTTGCCGCTCATTTAGAAGTCGCGATGCGCTGGTCCGACCTATTGCCTTCAAATGACAGAAGAGTGATTCAATATAACATAATAATCGATGAATTTGTCTCTGCCACAAGCATTGTTCTGGTAGTTGAGGGAGAGGAGGAAAGAATAAAGAGCTTTGCTGAAGAGGTTGTTCCCAAAATCAAATTATTAGTTGACCCAAAAGACGACACGCCTTTTATCAAAAGAGTAGATTACAAGCAGGAAATCGATTTTCTTAAGCAGCATGGACTGATGCTTATCAAGGCAGATGACCTCAAAAACATGAAAGATGTCTACAAGAATCCAAATCTTGTTCCCCTGGTGACAAACATCAACAACAGTCTGGAAAAGGAATATGTCGGCCGTGAAGAGTCTCTTTCAACAAGAGAAAAAGAAGATCAAGCCTTCGTGTTGCTGGACGGATTAGAGAACTTTATAACTACTATGGAGCTCTATGTTAGTGAAATGCCTGAAGAGTCTCTTTTGAATAATCCTCAAAGTGCGGTTCATCAAGCTGTCGATAGGCTCCTTCTTGGCGAGCCTTATATACTTTCCTATGATAAGACAACTCTGATCGTCAATGTCATTCCTAATTTTACGATGTGGGATGCTGGCAAAGTGATTGATGGAGTGGACGCCGTGCAAGAGATAGTCGACGAAGTCTTAAAGGATTATCCAGATATCAGAGCCGGGCTTACGGGAATCGTTCCTGTGGGACATGATGAAATGGTTTACGGCGAAAAAAGCATCGGTTACACCACTCTTATCGCTTTGGTCGCTGTATTCTTCTTGTTGGTTGTTTCTTTCCGGATGTTGATTGCCCCGGTCTTAGCCTTGTCCAACCTGATCGTAGGAATCGTCTGGGCTGTAGGGGCAGCAATGCTCCTCGTCGGAAGCTTGAATATCATGACTTATATGATGACTGTGATCCTGGTTGGTTTGGGGATTGACTTTTCGATTCACATGATTTCCGGTTTTACTGAAGGAAGATCGTTAGGCAAGCCGATTGATGAGGCTATGGAAGAGACGTTTCTCAAAAGCGGGAAAGGGATTTTAACTGGCGGCTTGACAACAAGCATTGCTTTCCTGAGCTTAAGCATCAGCAGCTCGCGCGGAATGAAAGAACTGGGAATTGTTACAGGCGTTGGCCTTATTGCCATATTGATCGCAACTTTCATCTTTCTACCCTCTCTTCTGGTTTTGCGCGAACGTCGGTTTGAGAAGAAAAGGGAAAGGGGAAAATTAAGAAAAGAGTTTGTCTTGAAAGATATTTCTTTCAAGTCACTCGGTAGAGTGGGGAAGTTTCTCTCCCGACGATACATTGCCACTTTGATTGTATCTGTGCTCGTTACTGCATTTCTGGTTTTTTCCTCGACAAGGGTTTCCTTTGACCAGAACTATATGAATCTGGAGCCAAAAGGATTGCCTTCAATTACCCTTCAGGATACGGTTTTGGATAAATTCGATCTGAGCATGGATTACGCCCTGATTCTGACTCAAAGCGTTGGGGAATCAAGGGCCATAGCTGAGAAAGCTAAAGATTTAGGTATTGTTGCTATGGCAGAGGATATTTCAGTGTATTTCCCTTCAAAGGAACAGCAGACACAGAGAACGTCCTTTATCAATGAAATAAGAGGCGCTATGCATGCTTCTCCACTGAGCGAATCTTTTAAAGAGGAGAATTTTGAAATATTCCTCAAAGAACTCCGCCGGTTGGAAATGAACATCATGGAAATTCAGGATATGGCTTATTTGGGAGGACAAGATAGGGTGGATAACAAATGCGTTCAGATTGTCGGGAAACCCGATGACCCTGAATCTAAAAATCTCATCCAGGAATTCATCGGGATGTTAGAGAAGGATAGAGAGAGGGCAATGGTTGGGTTGGAAAAATATCAGGAAGACTTTTCTCCTTATTTCCAGAAATCAGTTATAAAAATGTCTTCAGTGGAGCCGATTCACCTTGAGTATCTTCCTCAGACTATCCTGGATCGATATACAAACAAAGATAGAACCCAATTCTTGATCACAATATTCCCCTCAGGCAACATCTGGCAGGATGCAGAATTTTTAAAGCGCTTTGTTAATAATCTGGAAAGAGTTAGCGAAAATGTAACAGGGATGCCCTCTGTGTTCAGAGCCCTTATCGAGATCATCGGAAGAGATGGAAGGAATGCGATTTTGCTGACTCTTGTTGTTGTCTTTTTCGTATTGTGGCTGGATTACAGAAAACCTGGGCATGCTCTCATGGCCATGATCCCTTTGACGATAGGTGTTTTCTGGATGGTGGGCTTCATGGGCCTAACTGGAATAAAGCTGACTGTGATGAGTGTCATGGGACTCCCGATGATTATTGGCATTGGAGTGGATGATGGTGTCCATATGGTGCACCGCTGGCGGATAGAAGGGAAGGGGAGGATCGTTCAAGTCTTCGCCAGTACCGGAAAGGCTATCCTTCTCACTAGTGCAACAACGATGCTGGCTTTTGGTTCATTGGTGTTTTCCATCTGGCCAGGTTTTGCCAGTCTGGGTGTTGCCATGTTTATCGGTGTGGGGACCTGTTTTCTCTCGACGGTCATCATTTTATCCGGCATTATCGGACTCTTAGAGAGAAGAAAGTAACCCCTGACCCTGGATTCCTTTTTATCATTTTGTAGGGGCTTGATGAATCAAGCCCCTACAAAAATATGAGAATATCATTTAATTTTTTGGGGAACTCCTGTGACTTTTAAGCATTGTGTCACCCTTTTTAAAGAAGTAAAATATACGATCGATCAGAAATCATGAGAGAGAAAAAGAAAGTGTCCAGTGTGAAAAAGAATATTGAGCAAGGCGGAAAGTTCGAATTGCGATTTTATGCCGGGTACAAGGGAGAAGAAATTCCGAGGTCTGTCGTAATCGGCAACCGGGAATTCAAGATAGATGAGATTCTTTCAAGAAAGAGAGTCCTCGACCGGAAAAGTGGGAGAAGGATGGAAATTTACAAATGTAAGATGGAAGGTGAGATAGTCGAGATTGCGAAATTTGAATCTGGAGAATGGTCCCTCTCATTCTCTGAAGTAACGTAATTCCTCAGAAAAGCTTTCAAAAATTTTCCTCAATAACAAACCTTTTCTCTCTTATTTACGTTTATACAGGTGATATTCAGGGATGAATAGAAAAGTGACAGAAAACCTTAAATTTAGGATGAATACATTGGCAAAGAAAGTTGGGTTGATTTTATTTTTATCCTTTATTCTTTTTCTCCAGTTCACTTTCGCTTCTACTGAGAAAACTTTGGAGGTCCCTAAGCTTTCCAAATCACCGAAGATTGACGGTGTACTGGACAATCCTCTCTGGGAACAGGAAGCCTTAAAAATCGAAGATTTTCTCCAGCTTGCTCCTAAAGAAAAGGGAGAACCGACGGAAAAGACAATAGCCTACATAGGCTATGATCAAAAAAGTATTTATTTTGCCTTCCGCTGCTATGAATCCGACCCAAAGAAAATTAGAGCGACAATAACCAATCGAGACAATATCATAGATGATGATTGGATCGTCGTCTTCCTGGATACTTTTAATGAGAAGCGACGGGCCTTTTCTTTTATCATTAATCCTGTAGGGGTCCAGATGGATTTGATTCGTATGGAGGAAGGCGGGAACGACAACATGGACCCCAGTTGGGATACTGTATTTTACTCAGACGGAAAGATCGATGAAAAAGGTTATACTGTGGAAATAGCAATTCCGTTTAAGAGCATTCGATTTCCTGATAAAGAGAAGAAAGTCTGGGGAATTGTGCTCGGCAGGAACATCGCCCGCAACGGAGAGATTGTTATCTGGCCTCCGGTATCCAGGGAAATCCCCGGTCTGTTGTCTCAGGGAAGTGAGATTATCATTCTGGGGAAAGTAGAGAAAGGCAAAAACTTCGAGTTCATGCCCATCTTCACCTCACTTAAGACTAAAGGGAAGAAAATTGACCTTGGACCTGGAATGAACTTCAAATGGGGCATAAGTTCTGATTTAACCATGGACTTAACCCTCAATCCTGATTTTAGCCACATTGAAGCCGATGCTCCTCAGATAGATGTAAACCAGAGGTTTGCCCTCTATTATCCTGAAAAACGACCCTTTTTCATGGAAGGAATGGAAATCTTCCGATTTCCTGAAATCGAGATGGTGTACACCCGGAGAATCATCGACCCTCTTGGAGGGGCGAAGCTCACAGGAAAAGTGGGACGATTCACCTATGGTCTTCTCTCTGCTTATGATGTTAATCCGACAGAGAGCCTTTGGGATGTTCACAACGGAGGAGATACTAGGATGGAGGAAGAAGATATACCTATTTTGGGGATGCTTTGACCGATCAGTGGGCGAACGCAAACCTTCATTTGAGGTTTACAGAATTCAACCAGATGAATATTTCTTTCCGCAATTCAATGGAGAGGTATGAAGGGATAGATTTCAACAAAAATTCCTTATCCATAAGTGCGGGCGCAAATTTGATCGGGTGGCTTCCTTTCGGGATTTACTTCAGTACTGGCCATAGCATTTTTTATGATTCTGATGATCCCTATCTCGGTTGGAGTAATGCTTATGGGGTATATTTCAACCTCAAACCTAATAAAAGATTGCAGATGGCCGTTAATTTTAGCAAAGAGACATTTTGGAAGAAGAGAGGAAGAGAGCAGGTCTTTGATTATAATGTTATTCGCCAGAGAACGACATACCAGATTTCCAAGACACTCTCTCTGAGGGCGATTGTTGACTACAACCACTTTAATAAAGAGATTTACGGAAGCTTTCTTATAAGCTGGATCTTGAAGCCGGGAACCGTGTTTTTCCTTGGAGTTGACAACAATTTCTTGAAGGGAGAATCCGGAGCATATGCTCAAACCGATTACAGCATCTTCATGAAATTCTCCTACTGGTGGAGAATGTAAAAAGGGGGACTAAAAAGGGGGACGTTCCCCAAAGTGCCACCCTAGTAAAAGGGGACGGGCTACTTTTTTCCATGTAGGGGCTTAATTTATTGAGCCCATCTTGTCATTGCGGGAAGCGAAGCGGCGCGGCAATCTCACCCGGTTCTTGTAGGGGTTTGATTCATCAAACCCACATTATTTTTTATTGTATAAATAAACAGGTGGGCTTGATAAATCAAGTCCCTACACTCTGTAATGACTCAACCAGCTGGTGGTTTTGATGAATCAAATCCCTACAATTCGCCTGTAATGAGATCCTAAAGGTGGGCTTGATGAATCAAGCCCCTACAGAAAGATTAAGCCCCTACAGTATTGAAAAAAGTAGCCTGTCCCCTTTATTTTCAAATATTTTAGGTTTTTGAAATTTCTTAAGTGAAAGAGATATAGGGTGGCACTTTGGGGAACGTCCCCCTTTTAGTATAATAGATACATGAGTTTAGATTTTCTGAGAGAAACGGAAGAATTCAAGAGACTCCTCGATTCTATAAAAAGTGGGCAGAGAACCATAAGAATAACTGACCTCACAGCGCCAGCCAAACCTTATTTCCTGTCCACGCTGGTCCAAGAAACAAAGAAGAGAATTGTTTTCATTCAGCCGACTTCTTCCTCTCTCTCTCGTATTGAAGAGCAATGTCAATTTTATCTAAATCAGTTTTCCTCTGATTTAAACCTGCGCTCTCTTCCGGCTCTTTCAGAAAATCCTTACCAAGAAATCTTTTCTTCTTTGGATTCTGTCTCTTCCAGGATGCAATTTTTCTATGGATTGATTCATGGTTTGCCTTCGCTAATCTTGACCAATCTCTTTGGGCTCCTCAAGCCTTTCCCCAGCCCTCAGAACATGGAGCATTTCTTTTTAGAGTTGGAAAAAGGAGAGGCTGCGGGACGAGACCGCATTCTGAGAGTTCTCAGCGAATATGGCTATTCCAGGGAGGATTTAATAAATTCTCATGGAGAATATGCCTGGCGAGGAGGGATAGTCGATGTTTTTTCTCCCTGGCAGTCTTTTCCTTTTCGTATTGAGTTCAGCGGTGATGAGGTAGTGTCTCTTCGAGAATTCGATCCTTCTTCCCAGCGATCGATGAAGAAAATTGGTCGCATTCTCCTCCCTTCCCTCCGAGAGTATCCAAGTTCGCCCCAGTTTCTTAGGGAGTGGGAGGAGTTAGCAAAGCAGAAAGGCAGCTCTCGCGTTTTGAAAGATATAAAGGAAAAGACAGAACAGCTAGAGAGAGGAGATTTTTTCCCTTCCTTTGTCTATCTTTCCCTGCTTCATAAAGAGCATTATGTTCCTTTCACCAACTACCTTGAGGATTCTCTCTTTATCATCGACGATACTGAAGAAGTGGAGAGAGAATGGGAGGAAATTTTTAAGGATCTTGGAGAACAATACCGTGAACTAAATGGAAGTCGAAAATTTCATCTTCCTCCAGAGGAAATCTATCCAACTGATCTCTGGGAGAAAATCAGAGAAGAAGCTATCTGTTTCGAGGAGCTCGGTTTACCGAAAGAAAAGAAAACGCTCGTCTTCCTTTTCCAGTCTGTTCCACGGTTTGACAACAAGATTCCTTTTTTTCTCCAATATTTAAAGAGATTGCAGGAAGAGAGAGAACGATGCTTCATATATTTTTCAAGCCGGGGTGTGCGCCAGAAGTTAGCCAGCCTTCTCTCCCAGCATCAGATTTTACATGTTGAATCTTCATCTCCATTTACCTTCCCCAAAGACGGATCGATTGTGCTTCTAGTGGGTTCTCTTGATCATGGTTTCAGTTACCCTAAAGAGAAAGTGACTTTTTTTTCTGAAAAGGATATTTTTACAGAGGAAAAGGTCATTGTCAGTCGTCCCCGAGTAAGACCGTTTATTTCTCATTTCCAGGATCTTGGGGCAGGAGATTATGTAGTGCATACAGATTGCGGCATAGGGATTTTCAAAGGGCTTGTGAGGATGAAGATAGATACAATGAACCGGGAATTTATAGAGATTGTATATAAGGATGACGATAAGCTTTTTGTTCCAGTTGAAGACCTCAATCTAGTCCAGAAGTATTCAAAAATAGGCTCAGTCTCTCCAGTTCTCAATAAATTGGGAAGCCCTTCCTGGGAGAGAACAAAAGCCAGGACAAAGAGAGCCATCGAAAAAATGGCAAAGGAGCTTTTGCATTTATATGCTCAAAGAAAGGCCATTGAGGGATTCAGCTACAGCCCTGAAGGTTCCTGGCAGTCTGAATTTGAGAGAACTTTTGAGTATGAAGAAACAGAGGATCAGTTATTGACCATAAGGGAGATAATGAGAGATATGGAGTCAGAGTCTCCCATGGACCGTCTCCTCTGTGGAGATGTGGGTTATGGAAAAACAGAGGTGGCAATGAGGGCAGCCTTTAAGGCAGTGATGGACGGGAAACAGGTGGCTATTCTTTGCCCTACCACTGTTCTTGCCAGCCAGCATCTGAAGACTATGCAAAACAGGATGGTCCTTTTCCCAATAAGAGTGGATGGCCTTACTCGACTTCAAACCAAAGGGCAGCAGAAGAAAATCGTTGAAGATTTAAAAAAGGGATTAGTAGACATCATCATCGGTACTCATCGCCTTCTATCTGGAGATGTCCAGTTCCATGACTTGGGGCTTTTAATCATCGATGAAGAGCAGAGGTTTGGTGTGAGCCATAAGGAAAAGATGAAAAAGATGAAGACTAATATAGATGTTTTAACCCTGACTGCGACACCTATTCCAAGGACATTAAACTTATCTCTCACAGGTCTCAGGGACATGAGCCTGATTGAAACGCCTCCCAAGGATAGATTGGCTATCCATACGGTTGTAACGCCCTTCAACCGTAAGCTTATCGCCTCTGCAATAAAGATGGAGTTAGCTCGGGGAGGCCAGGTTTATTATATCCATAACAGGATTGAAGACATTGAGGATGTTTCCCGCATGATCGAAAAATTAGTGCCTCAGGCGAAAGTAGCAGTGATCCATGGCAAAATGTCTGGCCTTACCTTGGAGAAAAGAATGATTGATTTTGTCAATCAGAGATATAATGTCTTAGTTTCCACAACAATAATCGAAAATGGGATTGACATCCCTCTTGTCAATACACTTATTGTGGACAGGGCAGATGCCTTTGGTTTGGCTCAACTTTACCAGCTCCGTGGAAGAGTAGGTCGTTCATCTCGCCAGGCTGTTTCCTATTTTATGGTTCCTCCTTTTACAGAGTTAAATCCGTTGGCCAAGCAGAGGCTGAAGGCCCTTCGAGAGTTTAGTGAGCTGGGATCAGGCTTTCGTCTGGCAGCTAAAGACCTGGAAATAAGGGGAGCCGGGAATTTCTTAGGCTTCCAGCAGCATGGATACATGGAAGCAGTTGGGTTCGATTATTATATGCATCTTTTGGAACAAGCAATCAGAAAACTTAGAGGTGAGGCAAGCGAAGAGGTTAAAAGTGAGATTAACCTGAAAGTCGATATTCAGATTCCAGAAGATTATTTGCCCCAGATAAACTTAAGACTTAACCTCTATAAGAGAGTTTCCTCAATCGAATCCTTGGACGAAATTGACAGGATAAAGAATGAGATAGAAGATAGATTTGGACCCCTTCCTTCAAGCGTCCACAACCTTCTCTGCTATGGCATAATCAAGTACTTTGCTCAGAAGATAAAAATCCATGCTATTGACCGAGTCGGAAGGAAGATAATATTTAAGTTTTTCCCTGAGCCATCAGCGGACTTGACTCGGATAACCAACCTCATAGAAAGATATTCAGGCTCTATTACTCCACAGGGAGTGATGACCCTTTCCTTCAAAGCTGGGGATGAGACCGAGATTCTAAAGGAAACCATATCTGTCTTGAAGGAGTTATCATTATTGTAATATAATGAGTTACGTTTAGAAATGCAGTTATTGAAACCGAAGCCAAAGTGGATTTTTCTCTTGGGGTTTCTCATTTCTCTTTTCGTTCACTGCGGAAAGGAAAAAGCCCAGGAGAGTTCAGCGGGTTTTGATCTTCGAGATCCTGAAAAAGAGAATAACATACTCCTAAAAATCGAAGATTCGGAATACTTCAATTTAGATTTTAAAAAGTATGTTCAGGGTGCTGTTGGAGATGATTACAATACCTTATCTCTTCCTTCTTTAAGCCGCCTTTTTGACAATTTTGTTGAGGAGAAGATTCTTTTGCAGGCAGCTAGAGCGCAGAACATTACCTTGAGCTGGGAGGAGAAAAAAGAGTATCTGGCAAAGTTGACGAATGAGTTTTGGTTCATCAATAAAAAGAAATCATTGGATGAGGATGATGTTGAGATTCTATTCGATAGATTGCTAATAGAAAAATATACCTATGAGGTCGTTAAAGACATTGAAGTAAATGATGAGGAAATCAAAGAATATTACGATCTTCACAAGAGGGAATTTTTGCGTCCCGAAAGAGTAAAAGTGAGCCAGATTTTATTGGGGACCGAAGATAAGGCTATCGAAGTCTACGAGAGAGTGAAATTCGCTTCAGAAGAAGGCTTTAGAAAAATTGCTCAGGATGAATCTATTGGGATAGAGGCGATTAAAGGAGGAGAGATGGGCGTGTTCGAGCTGGGTCAGCTTCCCTATGAGATGGAAAAGGTTGTTTTTTCTTTACAAGTGGGAGAGTTGAGTCCTGTGGTGGAATCCACTTATGGCTATCATATTTTCAGATTGGATGAAAGGCATGAAGCCGAATTGATTTCCGAAGAGAAGGCTTCTTCTTCCCTAAGAGTGAAATTACTGGATCAAAAAATCAAGCAGTCGATAGCCCGACATATAGAAGATTTAAAGGACAATTTGGAATGGACTTTTTACCCGGAGAATCTATCATTCCCCTATCAGAGGAATAACCTATGAGAAAGATAAGCGTGGTGAGTTTTTTTATTTTGATTATATCATGTGCGTTGTTTCTTTCTTGGCAAGAAATCGTTGAGGAAATTGTAGCCATTGTGAACGATGACGTTATTACTCTTTCTGAATACAAGAGGGAGCACGATCGTATGTCTCAACTTCTCAGGGCTCAGGTCAGTGGAGAGGAGTTTGACAGACAATATGAACGGATGAAAAAAGAGCTTTTGAATACCATGATTACAAATATGTTGCTACTGCAGGAGGCCGAAAAAAAAGGATTTGACGTAAAGGAGCAGGTGAGACTCCAAATAGAAAATATAAAAAAAGAAAATTCCATTAATTCAGATGAAGAATTGAGACGCGCTTTACAGCAACAAGGATTGGTTTATGAGGAGTGGATTAAGGCGATGGAAGAACGATCTCTGAGGGATAATGTTATTTTTGCTGAAGTGAGAGGAAACATCGTCCTAGATGACTCAGAAATCGTCAATTATTACAAGCTTCATCCAGAGGAGTTCACAGAGCCTATGGAGTATAAACTGAGAGCCATTTATATTTCTCCTGAAGGGAAAAGCGAGGAAGAAGTCGAGGCCAAAAAGCGAGAGATTGATGAGAAAATGCAAGCCGGTGAAGAATTAGCTGATTTAGCCGGTCAGTATTCCGAGGGACCCGGGAAGGAGTCTCAGGGAGACCTGGGAAGTTTCAAGCAGGGCCAATTAGAAAAGACTCTGGAACAAGCCGTTGAGAAGTTAAAGGTTGGTGAGATGACTTCTTGGCTAAATGTAAGAAATGGCTGGTTTTTATTGCAATTAGACGAAAAGAAAGAGAGCCGCCTCAAATCTTTTGAAGAGGCTCGAAAGGAAATAGAGGAAAAGCTATTTAATCAAAAATCACAGAAGGGGCTTGAGAAATACTTAAAAGAACTTGAAGAAAAAAGCTTCATAAAAATTCTTAAGCCCAATCCTCTAGATAGGTAAAAAAGAGGACAGAAGTCAGGAGGGGATTCAGATTAAGATATAAGGATGGCAGCGGCAAAAGCCGAAGTCCAGAGCCCCTTATTCCCTTTCGCTGTTTGAGTGATGTTCCTTGTTCTGACGGTTATCTTATCAGATATTTTGTAGATATTTTTATCTTCGTTCCAGATTTGGTTTGTGTCAAAGTTCACTCCAAGTGTAGTGGCAAGCATATAAGCTGCTAAGTCTTCGGCATACTGACCCGCTTCCCTCTCGTTTTGACCAAAACTGTGATGTTCGGAGAGATAGCCGTAGTGATTGGGATCATTGGGAATAGCCAGTCCTACCGATGCTGAAATCAAACGGTGTGCTTCGTCTGTGTAGCTCTCGCTCATTACCAGGAAAACAATTTGGCCCGGCTTGAGCAGCTTTAATCCTTCCTCTTTTGAGACGAGCTTGCAGTGAGGAGGAAAGATACTGGAGACTTTAACAAGATTAAAAGGGGCTATACCGGCTGCTCTTAGAGCCAGTTCAAAACTGGCTAATTTTTCTTTATGTTGTCCTTTTCCTTTGGTTAAAAAAGCTCTGGTGGGGATAACCGTGCTCATGATTTCCTTCGAGATCCCAAAGGCAGATCTTTATGAAAATTATTCAAATTGAGTGGCTCGCTATAGAGGAAGTTCCTTCTTTTTTTTGGGAGGAGGGAAGGGTTCTGGTTCTTTAAAGTCTATTTTTTTGGAAATGTCCCATTCTCCCATCAGGACATGCTGGGACCCTTTTGACTGGACAAAAAGTCTGACAAATGCCATTTTCCATTGAGGATTGTTTTTGAAGGAGTTTAAAGATTTTCCTTCCACTCCATAGTTGCATTTCAATAGGATAACTTTGCTCAATTCTCCTGGCATTACAGGTTCTCCACGGATTGCTGATAAGAAATTGTCACCTAAGTTTTCATAGTCGTCCTTGAATCTAAAGACGGCGTTAAAATTTATATAACGAAGAGGTTTGTCTGTAAGATTTTTCACACGGAAAGAGATAGCAGGGACAAGTGTCAGCTTTTGAGGCCAGGGGATATAGATTTTCTTTACCCATTTCGTTTCCACGTTAGTGATTTCTATGGAAGCTTCAAGCTCTTCGGGAGATATGGTCTTCATTAATCCAGCTCTTTGAAGGATAAAAAATATGAGGATAGAGACAATTATCACAATTATGAGGAGCGTCCATCTTTTCATTTCATCCTCCTTTTCTATATATCTAATATAATTGATGGTTTGAAATATTTCAATGTTTTATTGGGGTCAGGCTTTCATAAGTTTCATAATTTTTCTTATCACTTTTTCTTATCAGGCTTGCGTAACTTGAATTTTTTGTTTATCGTTATCAGTGGCAATGAAAGAAAAAATCTTACGGATGAACCTTTTCTTCGGTCTTTTTGTCCTCACTATTTCCTCAATTCTTCTCAATCGTCAAGTGGCTTTTATGAAAAATTGGTACTTTTGTTTTGCCTGGTGGTCCTTTATCCTGATACTAGACAGCTTAAACTTCAGGAAAAATAAGGTCTCTCCCCTCTCTAAATCAATTAAGAATTTTCTTTTTACTGCCTTCATTTCTGTTTTCGTCTGGCTTCTTTTCGAGCTTTTTAATCTGAGAATAAAAAATTGGACGTATCACAGCCTCCCCCAGAATCTTTTTGTGAGGTGGATCGGCTATTTTGTGGCGTTTGCCTCTGTCATCCCGGCAATGCAAGAGATTTATTTGTTTGTGGAAGCCTTTTTAAGGAAGAAAAAACTTGCTCTTTTTAGAATTAAAGTAACCTCAACCCTCCTTTATTTGAGTTTTTTTATTGGGGTAATATCGGTATTTTTGGGGCTCAGCCTGCCGCGAACTTTTTTTCCTTTAGCATGGCTCTGCTTTATTTTTCTCCTTGAGCCTTTGAATTATCGGCTGGGGAACGAAACATTTTTAAAAGATCTGGAGAAGAAAAACTGGACCAGATTCTGGAGCTGGCTAATGGCAGGTCTTACTGCCGGATTTTTTTGGGAGTTCTGGAATTTCTGGGCAAATTCACATTGGGAATATTCCCTACCCTATCTAAATTTTTGGAGATTGTTTGAGATGCCAGTTTTTGGATATGGAGGTTTCCTTCCTTTTGCCCTTGAGGTTTTCGCTCTGTACTCGCTTCTCTCTTTCGCTTATAAAAAATTGCAGAGGAACGTTTTTCTTAAAGGTTTGATTTTTGTCTTATTACTCTTGTTTTATATGACCTGCTTTTATCTTATCGACAACTTCACTCTTATCCGCTAACCAATACGATTCGTTGATCATTTCACTTTACTATCTTTGAAGCAAAGACAGGCTCCAGATCGTATTCAGCCACAAGGTGGAAATTTTCTTTTAATACTTTTAGAGTTTCCTCCGATGGGTGGCAGATACCCACTGCTTTTCCATTTTTCTGTGCAAGACGAAAAAGCTCAAGCAGTTTTCCTTTTATATAATCTTCATCATTGTATGTATCCAGAAAAACGTGGCGACTGGTTGAAAGGACTCCCATTTTCTGCGCCAGGCTGAAAGCTACTGACTTTCCTGTTGTACGGCTGTCTACAAAAAAAAGATTTCTTTCTTTTAAATGCGAAAGGATAATACGCATGAGAATCTCGTTTGCTGTTATTTTCGAGCCCATGTGGTTGTTGACGCCAGTAATAAAAGGAACCTGTTCAAGGCTTGCCGCGACTACTTCTTTGATTTCCTCCTCAGTCATATTTGAGTGGATAATTCCCTCAATAGCATTATTTTCATCCTGGCTGTTTATGGATTCCATCGGAAGATGAAGCATGACTTCCAGGCTGTTCTGATGAGCAATCCGTGCTGTCTCTTTCGCTAAGGGAGTGTAAGGGAGAATCGATACTGTTAGTGGAAGATTTATAGAACAGATATCTTTTATCGCCTTTAAGCTATAGCCCATGTCATCCACGATGATGACCACTTTATTTTTGGCCGGCTCACGAATCGGCGCTTCTTTTTTTGCTACGAGTGGTTTTTGACAAGCAAAGAGAATCATTAAGCTTTGCTTTCTTCTTCCTTGAACATGCCATAGGTAATAATTTTGTTCATCGCCTTTTTGTTCCTCTCTTTTTAAGATGGAGGCTTTTACTTTTTTAAATTCATTTTCTAGAAGGGGTTGCAGCAGGTTGAATTTTTTCATTGGGAGGTTGATCATAAAATGAAGAATCCCTTCCTGGTCCCTGTACTGGTGGATCGATTCAGAAGTTATTCTTTGCGTGGTTAGGCTATTTAGAACGATTGTCTCTGGGTTTTCTTGGCTCAACAAAAGCTTCTTCTCCTCAGTTATGCCCCGAAACAGGTAGGATTTCGCTCCTTTTTTCCAGTTAACATAGTCCAGGCCAATGGATGAGAGAAGTGCGAGAAGAATAAGAATAGAGCCTTGGATCAAAAGTAGGGTTTGAGCATCTGTCCCTTTTGGGAAGCGGCTTTTGAGCATGAATTACATTTTAGAGAGGATATTATGGGTTTCCTTGAGATATTCAGGTTGACTCTGAGTTTCCTTATTGATTTTAATATCCGGCTTTACCCCTTTTTCCCACAATTTTTTCCCTGAACCAAGAGTAAAAACTCCGGCGGTGAGGAGAAGCCCGCTTTCATCTTCGAGTGTAAAGAATAGCTGTTTGGCTACAAGCCCTCCAGTTTGGAGCCCAATGATCTTAGCCTTTCTGAATTCTTTCAAGACCGAAGCCACAGCCTCTGCCGGTCCGATTGTGGCTTGGTTTGTCCAGATAATTAAGGGTAGTTTTTCGAGTTCAGCCTCTTCCGTACAGGAGAGAATCTCCTTAGCCTTTCCCTTCTTCTCAAAATAGCCGATTTTCGGAGATGTCATGAATAGATTAATGAGCTTTTGGGCTTCTTCGATTTCACCTTCGTAGCAATTCCTCAAATCCAGAATCAGAGGCCTCTTCTGTTGCTTTAATCGGGGAAGGGCTTTTTCTTTTATCCTACTTACGCAATCTGGATAGAGCTTATGGATTTTTAGAATTCCGCTCGTTCCTTTTTCCAGAGAATAGGAAAAGCGCTCTTTAAAGAGTTGTTTTCTCGCGACTTTTAAAACTGTCGCATCCTCTGAACTAAACCTTTTGAGAACCTTGAGATCAATCGGGCTTTCGTTTTTAGCTTGAAGATATAGGTTTACTTCTATTAAACTCATCATCAGGGTTGAACGGTTATCCATAGCGCTGATGTAATCGCCGATTTTAATTCCTTTTTTTTCGGCAGGAGAGTTCTCTATGATCCCAACGACCTGGGGGAAAAGTCCGAATTTTTTATACAGGATAATTCCTATGTCTTTTATATCTTTCTCTTTCCGTTGGTGATACCTGATCACGCTCTCCTTATCAAGATAAGTGGAAAGAGTATCGAGTGAATCAACCAGTCCCTTGAATGCCCCTTCCATTGTTTTGGAAGGATTAGGTGCCTCGACGTATTCATTCTGGATCAGCTTTGCCACTCTTGCCAGCAATGTGTAGCTCTCATAGTCAGAATCTTTTGAGGGCAGTCCAGGCAGAAAATTTCTTTCCAACAGAAGGAAAAGAGAGGTTCCTATTAAAAGCGCCAGAAGGAGAAATTTTACTCTTTTGACAGTCATTTTCTTATTTGCTTAATCTTGATTTTATCATCTTCTTCTCAACCATTGCAAGGGATCGAGCGGTTTTGTCTTGAAGCGAAGTTCAAAGTAGAGGGTGATTCCTTCCAAAGAGCCAAAGTCGCCGACAAAGGCGACGGGATGTTGAGACTTAACAAATTCCCCTTTTTTGACAAGAAAATCTGCACAGTGGCCATAGAGGGAATAATAGGTCATTCCATGATCGATAATAATGAGGTTGCCGTAGCCTTTGAAATAATCTGAATAGACGACCTTGCCAGGATGGACAGATTTAATGATTATTCCCTTTTTTCCGGGAGAAATTTCAATTCCGTTGTTCATGGTAATTGTCCTAAACCGAGGGTGCCTCTGGATCCCGAAGCGAGTAACGATTTCGCCTTCAAGTGGCCAAGGTAGCTTTCCCTTTTTTTCATAAAGGGGAACAAGAGGAAAGGGAAGTGAAACTTCCTGTTTGAGTAAGTTTTTTATAAATACCTGTAATTGTTCAGACCTTTCTTTCAGCTCCTCAAGAGTCTGCATGTAGGTGCTTCTGCTTCTTTTTATCTTTTGTATAAGGGCCTTATTTTTTCTTTCTTGGGCATCGAGCTCTTGTTTTTTCTGCCTAGCATTTTGGATTAAGGTCGAGATCTCATCTTTTTTTGTCTCTTGCGCTGCTTCGGTTGTGTTTAATTCGGCAAGTGTATTCTGGTAGTCTGATATGATATTTTGTTGATATTGAGCTAAAAGAGTCAGGTGCTTATTTTCAGAGATAAAGGTTCCCATATCTTTGGCTTGGAATATGGATTGGAGAAAGCTGAATTTGCCAAACTTGTACATTGTAACGAGTATCTTCTCAATAGATTGCCTTTCTCCTTCCAGTTTTTTTTTCAATTGAGAGATACTCTGTTTTATGGAAGAAAGCTCCTTGTTGGATTTTTCAAGCCGTGTATTGCAAAGTAAGATTTCTTTTCTGATCAGTCTTTTATTCAACCCTATCCTATCCAGACGCGACAGAACAGATGTTTCCTTTTTTTCGTCTTTGTTAATTGTTGTCTGAAGCTTCTTTATCTGCTCGGCTAATTTTACCAGGCGTTTCTCATATTCAGAAATATCTTGATGAGCTAAGACTTCCAGAGGGAGAAAAAGAGCCAGGATGATTGAACCAGTGAGGATTTTATAAGATTTCTTGAGGCACATCTTGAGGAAACTCAAGTCAATTTCTTTCGCTTATTAATTATACCAAAATTGGGGTCGGTTCTTGAAACGTGAATAATCCAGGTTAAGAAGAGCAGTAATTATAAGTTTGTTTCATGTTTCAAGAACAGACCCCTTTTCATTTCACTTTTCAGAGATTATTTTTGTCTTTCGTATAGAAATACTTAGTTGTGACTTTTCCGACCATCCCGGCTAAAATAACCATAGATATCAGGTTGGGGAATGCCATGAAAGCATTGGCCATGTCTCCTATGTACCAGATGATGTTAAGATGAGGTCCCTGTATATTCGCACCGATGAAAAGCAATATAATAAAAGCGATACGGTAAGGAAAGATTACCCTAACGCCGAAAATGTACTCCAGACACTTTTCTCCGTAATAGCACCATGCTATCAGTGTGGAATAGCCAAAAAGAAAAGAACTCAGGGCAATGATGTATCCTCCATAAGGCAGGACAGAATCGAAGGCCGCTGCTGTTAGGACTGTGGAAGTCAATTCCTCTGATGAACCAAAAGCAGCTGTCTTAAGATACATTCCTGTGATGACAATTGACAGGGTAGTAAGGGTATTGACAACAAGGGTATCGATAAAAGTCCCCGTCATGGCAATGAGTCCATTACGAGGTGGGTCTGAGGATTTTGAGGCGGATTGAGCAATGGCTGCCGAACCCAGTCCAGATTCGTTAGAGAGCATTCCTCTTCTCACACCAATGCTTATAGCAAGTTTGACAGATGTCCCGACCATGGCTCCTCCGACAGCCTTCACTGAAAAAGCGGATTTAAAGATGACGGAAAAAGCAGCGGGAAGATTGGTTATATTAGCCAAGATGATGACTAAGGCTCCTCCGAAATAAAATATAATCATGGTTGGAACCAGCCGTTCGGATACACCGCCGATTCTTTTTATTCCGCCAAGGATGACGGCTCCTACCATGACGAATATTACAAAGCCTGTTACCCAGAAGGGGACTCCGAATTGATCGTTGAAAACTAGGGCCATAGAGTTGGATTGAGCCATGTTTCCTGTACCGAAAAGGCAGGTGAAGGCTCCACAGATCGCAAAGAACATCCCCATAAATTTAGCTAAGCTCTGGTTTTTAATTCCGTGACGGGCATAATACATGGGGCCGCCAGACATTTCTCCTCGTTCATTCTTTATCCTGAACCTGACTCCCAGGAAGCCTTCTGCATACTTGGTCGCCATACCGAAGAAACCGGCTATCCACATCCAGACAGGCGCTCCGGGTCCGCCAGTAGCAATGGCCGTAGCCACACCTGCGATGTTTCCATTGCCCACAGTAGCCGCCAGGGCGGTCATTAATGCTGCATAAGGAGAAATATCTCCTTCTTCTTTCTCGCTTTTATCTTTGTGAAGTGCCCCACGAAGAACCATCTTCAAAGAAAGGATTAGCCTTCTGACCTGGATAAAACGGGTGAGAATTGTGAGCAGCACTCCTATCGATACAAGGAACGTAACCATCAAAGGAAACCAAATAAAATCGCTTGTTTCCTTGGTGAAAACCAGCGCTTTATCAAGAAAAGAGAGAGAAATGGAGAGGGGGATTTCGAGGATTTCAGTCTCTTCCTTGATTTCGAAATCCATTTGCATGGGAGTCGCACTGTATAGGTCCATTTTTAATTCGTATTTACCGGGCCTGAGGTCTTTGAAAGAAAAGTTACCTTGCTTATCGATTGTGGCCTTTGTGTATTCTTCGGTTCCCAGGGGCTGGAGAAGAATAATCCCGTGAGTGTAGGGCGTACCTTTGGGCAAAAGAGTGACCTTGCCTTTAATCTCGGCTGCCTTCAGGTTTGAAAGGCTCACGAGGCATGTAAATAAGAATATAATGGCTAGAGTTTTTTTCTTCATTGGCTTCCTTTATCCAGAGACAATTGTTTTTATGAAAATAAGAATAATAATTATGGCCACAGGAGTGAGAAATTTAACAGAAAAGATCCATATAGGTTTCATCTTGAATCGGGGATTTCCAGAAGAGATTTCCTGGATCGCTTTTCTTGTTCCCCAAGCATATCCCAGAAAGAGACAAATAAAAAGAGCTCCTACTGCTAGAGCAATATTGCCGAAGATGATGTCAAAAAGGCTAAAAAACTTTATTTTCGTAAAAAATTCCATTCCTCCCCAAGAAAGGGCAGAGGGCACTCCAACAAAAAATGCAAGGCAGCCTATGACAAGAGCCGCTTTTTGTCTTGACCAATTCCTCTCGTCAACGAAATAGGCCACAGGAACTTCCAGCAGGGATATGGTCGAGGTTAAGGCAGCCACGATAAGAAGAGCGAAGAAGAGAATTCCAAAAATATATCCTCCAGGTATCTGGGAAAAGATAATAGGAAAAACCTGGAATACTAGGCCCACTCCCCCTACATCGCCTGGTTGCCCGGAGAAGGCAAGAGTTGGGAAGATGATGAGTCCAGCCAGAAGGGCAATAAGAGTATCTGCGAAAGAGACCCATCCTGCCGAGGAGACGAGATTGTCAGATTTGGAGATATAGCTGCCGTATGTAATCATTGTCCCCATACCCAGGCTTAAAGAGAAAAAAGCCTGTCCCAAGGCGAAAAGGACAATTTTTCCGCTGAATTTAGAGAAATCAGGTTTCAGATAAAAGCTAAGCCCTTCGGCGGCATGGGGAAGCGTCAAAGCTCTGATAGCCAGGAAGATTATAAGGAGAAAAAGAATGGGCATTAGAACTTTCGTCCATCTTTCTATTCCTTTTCTGACTCCTCTTGAAATGATATATGTGGTTATCCCGAGGATCACAATAAGATAAATCAGAACTTGAATAGGATCTGAGCTGAATTCTGTGAATATTTTGTCTGTCATCTGGCTGGTAATTTCTCCCCTGAAAGCACCTGATCCGGTCTTAACCAGGTAACCAATAGCCCAGCCCGCCACAACAGAATAATAGGAAAGAATACCTACGCCTGTTATGATTCCCATAAAACCGATGAATTTCCAAGGCGAGCGGGGTTTTATGTACTCAAAGGCTCCCACAGGATTTTTCTGAGCATGGCGTCCGATGGTTAGCTCTGCCAGCATGACTGTAAATCCGATAAAAACAACAGCTAAAATATAGACCAGGACAAAGACCGCTCCTCCGTTTTGGCTTGCCATTGTCGGGAAGCGCCAGATGTTACCAAGGCCAATCGCTGAGCCTGTAGCTGCTAAGATAAAGGCAAGTTTGGAGCCCCAAATTCCTCTCTTGTTCAGTTCCTGGCCGTCCATTTCATTCTCCTTTAGATGAGAAAGCGGAAAAACCTCATTTTATTTCAATATTTATTACCATAAACGATTGAGATTGTAAAAGAAATATTAAAAATTTTGGAGTCAGGTCTTGCTTTTTGCCTTTTATTAAGCAAATAGCCATCGGTTTTTGTTCTTTGACTTTTTTTGGCGAAAGCGAAAGGAATAAGGATTCAAGGGATATTGCCCCCATAAAAAAGGCAAAAAACAAGACCTAACCCCGATTGTTGCATATAAAAGTAGAGATTGCCACGCTGCGCTCGCAAGTACAGGAATGTAGGGGCTTGATTCATCTGTAGGGGCTTGATTCATCAAGCCCACCGAGTCATTACGAGGAGCAGAGAAGATT
>Ga0114920_10000112_pt1 | contig 37981 bp, 30 predicted proteins | sample ChitaG_FD_88683 | JGI IMG/M metagenome (GOLD analysis project Ga0114920, IMG submission 88683) | Deep subsurface microbial communities from South Pacific Ocean to uncover new lineages of life (NeLLi) - Chile_00310 metaG | ecosystem: Environmental > Aquatic > Marine > Oceanic > Sediment ...
AAGCTAACGAATAAAACGAATCCCTTGATCTTGTGAAAAATCATGAAAAAATATAGATAATATTGAAGATATATATAATTATCGGCAGTTTTTATGAATAATTTAAGTTTTTTATTTGCTTGAAAAGAAAAAATATGCTAAATAAACCCTAAAGGTAAAGAAGAACATCGATGAGTTTACTAAGCTGGCTTAAAAACAAGCTGTTTTGTGATTTAGCCATTGACCTTGGCACTGCCAATACCCTTGTTTTTCTTAAAGGAAAAGGAATAATTGTGCAGGAGCCTTCAATTGTGGTCATAAACAGGCAGACGGGAAAAGTAGAAGCTGTGGGAAAACGTGCGAAAGATATGTTGGGAAAAACTCCGGCCAGTGTAGTTGCTATCAAGCCTATGAGGGATGGAGTCATCGCTGATTTTGAGATTGCAGAAAAAATGCTTGATTATTTCATAAAGAAGTCTATGAACAACCGGGGTTTTTTAATAAGACCGAGAATAGTTATCGGGATTCCAACAGGAATTACTCAGGTCGAGAGACGAGCAGTCAAGGATGTTGCTTTGAGAGCCAAAGCCTCCGAAGTCTATTTAATAGAGCAGCCCATGTCAGCTTCCGTCGGAGCAGATCTTCCTATTTCAGAGCCAATGGGAAATATGATTGTGGATATAGGAGGAGGAACAACTGATATCGCCGTCATATCTCTTAACGGTATTGTCTTTAATCATTCCATAAGAATTGCAGGGAATGAAATGGATGAAGCCATAATCCAATATCTTAAGAAGAAATACAACTTGCTTATCGGCGAGAGAACAGCAGAGATGGTTAAGATGGAGATAGGCTCAGCTTACCCCTTGGATGAGCCAATGACTATGGAGATTAAGGGAAGAGATTTAAGGGAAGGAATCCCGAAGACAATTGTTGTTGATGATCAAGAGATAAGAGAAGCGCTGGAAAATGTTGTCTCAGCAATTGTTAATGCCGTTAAGATTGCCCTCGAAAAAACGCCTCCTGAGCTCTCAGCCGATATAATCGACCGTGGCATCATCCTTTCAGGCGGAGCTTCTCTTCTGAAGAATGTAGATAAGCGCCTCCGAGAGGAAACGAAATTGCCGGTTTTTATTACTGAGGATCCTCTGACAGCAGTTGTCATTGGTGCAGGCAAGATGCTCGACGATTTAGACCTTTTGAAAAAAATATCTCTGACGTAATCAATTCAAATTTTATGCCCCTTTTCTTGAAAGAGAAAAAGAGTTTAATAGTCCTTATAGCGCTTATCTTATTTCAATTAGTCTTGATTTCTCTTCAAGCCCCTTTAGGTCAGGAGCAGAACTATTTTGGAAAAGCAATTTTTACTATTTTTTCTCCTATACAGCACGGTACTGTTTCATTCGTCCGAAATATTGGCAATCTCTGGAGGAATTATTTTTACCTTCATAATGTCGAAAGTCACAATCAAAAGTTGAGAGAAGAAATCTTTATTCTGCAAGAGGAAAATAACCTCCTCCAGAATGCCCTTCGAAGATTCAAGGGAGAGAAAGAAATCCAGGACAACCTACAAGCGATTCGCGAAAATATTCTTGTTGCTCAAGTCATAGGCCTGGATGCTAGTAATTATTTTAAATCTTTGGTCATTGATAAAGGCTCTTTGGATGGCCTTAAGAAAAATATGGTTGTCCTTGATGGGAAAGGCCATTTGGTAGGACGGATCATTGGGCCTATTTCGTTAAAGGAAGCTACAGTTCAGTTGATTACTGATACCGAGAGCGGAATCAGTGTTTTTACGGAGGAAAGAGTCATGGGTGTTCTAACCGGTGATGCAAGAGGGAGATGTTCTTTAAAATATATTTTTGCTACGGCCATAGGTATTTCTATGGGGGAAGAAGTTGTTACCTCTGGTCTTGATGGGATTTTTCCTTCGGGAATTAAAGTTGGTAAAATAATCTCTATAACTGAGAGCGATCCACTTTTTAAGGGAGTGAAGGTTCAGCCCCATTTCGATTTTCGCCAATTGTATCAAGTCGCTGTTGTTAAGATCGATTCTAAAGACCTTTTTTAACCTGAATTATTCATAAAAATGCAGATGCTTATATATTTCGTGAATAATCCAGTTTAATACTTTACTCAAATGAGAAATTTTATTGAAATCAGTGTCGGCATTATCGCTGCATTTATTTTTAATGTCATACTCAGCAGGCTTTTTTTCTCTCTCGCTCTACCTTTTAATTTCTTAAGTTTGGTTGTAATCTACTTTGCCATGGCCAGAGGCGAGATTCTCGGAGCCTGTTTGGGGACATTTTGCGGGCTTATTCATGACACTTTTCCTTTAGGAGTTTTTGGATTATCAGGCCTTTCAAAAACAATCACCGGATTCCTGGCTGGTTATATTTCTAGAAAGATCGATGTCAATCCTCCTTTGAGAAGCTTTATCTTCATTTCCATCCTGATCTTCATTGAATTAATTCTATGGATTTTCCTTTATTCCTTTGTTCTCTCAGAAAGGCTTAACATTGGGAGCGGCTGGATCTTTTTTCAGCCCTTAAGCACGGCTTTCTTAGGAGTCTTTCTATTCCGATTTTTACGGAAGTTTAAGATTTCTAAACCCTAATTTTTAAGATGGAAAATAACAAGATTTATGAGGACCTTTCTCCAATAGTTCGAAAAACTCAGAAAACATTCATTCTTGTAGAATTATTGTTTATATTTTTAGTCTTTTATTTCTGGAAAGTTCAAATTCTTGATTATAAAAAATTCTTAAGACAGGCTGAAGCCAACCGAATCAGAGAGGTTATTCTTCAAGCCCCAAGAGGATTAATCCTGGATCGAGACGGCGTTATATTGGCAGATAACCAAGCTTCGTTCAAGGTTTCCATAATTAGAGAAAACTGCCAAGATTTTGATAAGTCTTGCCAAGAAATCTCACAACTTTTAGATCTCGAAGAAAATATTATGAAAGAAAGGATAAAAAAGTATGAAGACTGGCCTCTTTTCAGGCCGATTGTTGTCAAAGATAATCTATCTCTTGAAGAAGTCGCTTTGATTGAGGCCAGGAAGCTAGAATTGCCAGAATTAATTATTGAAACAGAACCAAAAAGGTTTTATCCGTTCAAGGATTTCGCAGCGCATGTTCTAGGATATTTGCAGGAATTATCGCCAGAAGAGATCGAGAGTGACAGATACATGGGGAGACGGCTGGGGGAACTTGTAGGGAAGACAGGAATTGAGAAAGTCTGTGAAAACAGATTAGTTGGGACAGACGGAGAAAGAATAGAAGTTGTAGACAGTTTAGGGAGAAGCAAGGGGGAAGTAACAAGCCATAAACCCAAAAAGGGTCAGAGTATTCGGTTGACTTTAGATTTTGATCTTCAACAGAAAGCGGAAGAGCTTTTAGAGGGAAGAGAAGGAGCCGTGGTTATATTGGATGCCCGTAATGGCGAGATACTTGCATTGGCCAGTTATCCTGATTTTGATCCCAATAGATTTATCAATCGTTTTACACCGGAGGAATGGCTTGATCTGGTCAACAGCCCTAAGTTCCCTTTGGAGAATCGAGCTATTCGAGGCTTGTATTCTCCAGGATCATTATTCAAGCTTACGATGGCCTTAGGTGCTCTCGACCTGGGTTTGATCACTGACCGGACTACTTATTTCTGCCCTGGAAAGATTCGTATCTATGGTAATCTCCGCTCCTGCTGGTTTGAAGGAGGCCATGGGTCGATGAATCTCTATAATGGGATAAAGCATTCCTGCAACATATACTTTTATCAGTTAGGAAAAGAGATGGGCATTGATAATATTGCCCGCTATGCAAGGAAACTCGGCATGGGGAGAAAAACAGGTATTGATTTGTTAGGAGAAAAAGCAGGATTGGTTCCTGATCCTCAGTGGAAAAAAGAAGACAGAGGGGAACCCTGGTATCCAGGAGAGACAATTTCCGTTGCTATCGGTCAAGGCCCCTTATTGGTGACTCCACTTCAGATAGCAGTGCATACTGCTATTATTGCGAACCTAGGGCACAAGATCACTCCATATCTGTTAAAATCTGATTCCGACTCGCCTTTAAAGGAAGATAAGCCAGGACATCTTGCCCGGGGCAAGACGATCGAGATCGATAAATCTGTTTTTGAAAAAGTAATAAAAGGCATGTGGCAAGTGGTCAATGAACAGGGAACTGGAAGAGCAGCAAGGATTTCTGGATTCGATGTTTGCGGCAAGACGGGTTCAACCCAGCTTATAAGTTCCAAAGAGGCTGAGAAATTGGAGGAGCAAGGGAAAGAAGTGAAGACTCATTCCTGGTTCACTGGATTTGCACCGAGGGACAATCCAGAGGTTGTCATAACCGTCCTTGTTGAATATGGAGGAACGGGGGGTGCAACAGCGGCTCCGCTTGCCAGACAGCTCTTTGATTTATACAGGAAAAAACATGATTGACAGAAGCTTGCTCAGAAATATTGATTGGATACTGATTGCACTTTTACTCTTGAATTCTACTCTTGGAGTGGCATTTATTTACAGTTCTTCCCATTATTTACCAGGAAATTATTATATGAGACAATTTTTCTGGATAATCATTAGCTTTATAATCCTCTTTTTATTTCTTTCCATAGATTATAAAACGATCCTAATCTATTCTCCTTATTTCTATATTGTTTCAATTGCTATCTTGGTCGGGATGTTACTTCTTGGCAGATTCGAGGCCGGTGTAAGGAGCTGGATCAGATTCCCCTTCTTTCGGGTTCAGCCCTCTGAAATCACAAAGATAATAGTGATTCTCATTCTGGCCTACGTATTCTCAGAATTCAAAATGCAGCACCTTTCCAGAGGAAGAGGTGTTTTGGGCGGTGTCATTATTGCCATTCCTGTAATTCTTGTGGCGTTGCAGCCAGATTTGGGAACTGCTTTAAGCTACGTTCCCATTTTTTTAGCATCACTCATCCTTGCAGGATTGAAGAGGAAAACCTTAATTTTTTTATTAATTTTAACCTTGCTTCTTGGTTTTATGGGTTGGAATTTTGGCCTTAAGGATTACCAAAAAGAGAGACTGAAAACCTTGGTTTTTCCTGGCCAGGATCCCCTGGGTTCAGGTTATCATATTCTTCAATCAAAGATTGCTATTGGCTCAGGGGGGCTTTTAGGAAAGGGCTATAAAGAGGGCACTCAAAGTCAGCTGAGATTTCTCCCGGCCAGGCATACAGATTTTATATTCTCAGTAATCGGTGAAGAATTCGGTTTTATAGGCGTTGTGATTGTCATGTCTCTTTACTTTTTTTTACTTTTGAGGTTGTTTCAGTCCATCGGGAAATCAAGAGATCGGGCGGGAGTTTATATCATATTTATGGTGGCAGCTATGATTTCTGTCCAGTTTTTCGTCAATGTTATGATGGTCGTTGGTCTATTCCCGATAACAGGAATTCCGCTGCCATTACTGAGCTATGGGGGTTCTTCTCTCCTTTCAAATTATTTAGGAATTTCCCTTGTTTTAAACGTCAAAATGAGAAGGTTCGTCAATATCTGATACCTTACTTTTCTAAGGATTCGCATTTCAACGTTTGGCAGATTTCTGGTTCTCTTTCATTGGAAAAAGTAGCCTGTCCCCATTTATGGTTGATAATTGCAGGTCGATGGAAGATAATTGAAAAGGCTATCAAAAAACAAAAATCCTAGTATCTAGTATAAAAATGGGAAGAAAGATTAATCTAGAAGACATTCTAAGGAATGTGGAGAAGCCTGGCCGCTATCTGGGTGGTGAATGGAATGAGATAAGAAAGAGCCCTCAAAATTCTAAAGTAAAAATCGCTCTTGTTTTCCCTGATCTTTACGAGATTGGGATGTCCTACCTTGGTCAAAAAATTCTTTATTCTATTCTGAATAATCATCCTGATTTCTTAGCGGAACGAGTATTTGCCCCTTGGATTGATTTTGAAGAGCGCCTTCGGAGTTCAAACATTCCTCTCTACTCACTCGAAAATAAAATCCCTCTTTCCGGGTTCGATGTCTTAGGGTTTTCTCTTCTCTATGAGCTAAACTATTCTAATATCCTGACTATCCTTGAACTGGGACAAATTCCATTTTTCTCTTATGAAAGAGACCTCAAGCATCCTTTGGTCATGGCTGGAGGGCCGGCCGTTTTTAATCCTGAGCCAGTCTCTGATATTTTTGATTTATTCCTCGTTGGAGATGGAGAGGAATCTTTTCAAGAGATTGTGGAAAAATTCGTAAGGCTTAGAAAGGATATTAAAGAAAAAAAAGAAATTCTAAAAGAGTTAAGCAGTATTAATGGTGTTTATGTGCCTTCTTTGTTCACATCTTACCGGCCTCCTAAATCCTCCCTTCTCGCTGTAAAACCAGCTAAAAATGTTCCAGGTAAAATAGAAAAGAGAGTTCTTTTTCCTTTTCATCAAACACCGTTTCCTGAAAAAATTATTGTTCCTAACACTAAAGTCGTTTTTGACAGAGTGGCCGTTGAGGTGGCGAGAGGATGTCCTCATAAATGTCGATTCTGCCAAGCTTCGAGTGTTTATTTTCCTCCCAGAGTTAAAAGTCCTTCTTTTGTCATGAAGAAGGTCTTAGACAGTCTCCTTTCAACCGGATATGAAGATGCTTCCTTGTCCTCTCTTTCAGTCAGTGATTATCCTTATCTCGATGGAGTTGTTGAAGCATTAATGGGCAGACTGGCAGAACAAAAGATATCCATTTCTGTGTCTTCACTTCGGCCTGAGGGATTATCTTCAGAGTTAGTCAGAAACATCATCAAAGTCAGAAAGACTGGATTTACTTTGGTTCCAGAAGCAGGGACAGAGCGGTTGCGTTGCGTCATCAATAAGACGTTAGAAGATAAGGAGATTTATGAAGCCTCCTCCAATGCCTTTTCCATGGGATGGAGATTGCTCAAACTTTATTTTATGATTGGACTGCCAACGGAGAGGGAGGAGGATTTAGAGGGAATTGTTAGGCTCGTGGAAGAGATTATTCGGATTGGATACAAAAATTTGAAATCTGCGCCACAAATTAATCTCAGCGTTTCTTCCTTTATTCCTAAAGCGCATACACCTTTCCAATGGCAAAAGATGGAAGATGAGAATACTTTAAGAGAGAAGCACAGGTTTCTTAAATCACGTCTGAAGAAATATTCTTTTGTTAGATTTAAAAAGCATCCAATAAAAAATTCCATTCTAGAAGCTGTCTTTTCCCGGGGAGATAGGCGATTGAATCAAGTCTTGCTCGAGGCTTGGGGAGGAGGAGCGCGATTTGATGGCTGGGCCGATTGCTTCAACTTTCGTGCCTGGGGAGATGCATTTAAATTTGAGAATATAGATTACAGCTTATACCTTCAAGCTTTGGACAGAGATGCAGTTCTGCCGTGGGATCACATAGAGACGGGAATTAAAAAATCCCACCTACTTCAAGAATTAGATAAAGCCTTAAAAGAAGAGCGAACCTTATCCTGCCTCGAGAATGAATGCAGCCGATGCCAAGGATGCAATTTTCCGTCATTGCTTGAGAGAATATTTCCGGAGAAGATAGATGTAATGCAGGAAGCTCGTTCCCTTTTCGGGAAGAAAGCTCAGGACCCTATCCGTTATCGAGCATTCTACTCAAAGTATGGTGCGGCTCGGTTCATATCTCATGCTGATTTGAACAATATCATCCAGAGAGGCCTCCGTAGAGCTGGCATTTCAGTTATTCATTCAAAAGGTTTTCACCCCAAAATGAAGATTTCTTACCTTCCCGCACTTCCATTGGGTATGGAGGGAAAGGCTGAAATTGTCGAATTTATATCTGAGTATCTATTTTCAGAGAAGGAATTTATTTCCCATGTGAATAATTTTCTTCCTGAAGGTGTTAGATTTTTGACATTGAAAAAACTGAAGTCATTAAAATCTTCCTTAAATGAAGAGTTAAAAACTCTGGTTTATTCAGTTGATTTAAAGGATCAGGAAATAAAAGAAGCCTTAAACGCGATTAGTGAAGAAAGCAAAATTTCTTTAGGTGATGATCTTAAAAAAGTAGAAAAGCTGGTTAATGATTATTTGGCCAATAATCCGAATGAGTCTGTGGAAAGGATATCAGTTGAAAGAGAGGGAGGAAAACTTCTTCTCTATTTGAAACATTCTCCACAAAAAGCGCTTCCCCCAAAGAAAATCGTGGAGACTATTTTTAGAGTCAAAAACCCCTCTTTTGCGATGGCAAGAGAGAAGGTTCAATTTAAATAGAAGCAGGAAGCATCTTTTTTCCGTGAAAAGGATAGTCCATCAGGCTGGCTGATTCGTCAGCACAAAAGAAAAAGGGGACAGGCTACTTTTTTGAAAACTTTCCTGAATTAGATCTTTCTCTCATAATAAAAAAGTAGCCTGTCCGCTTTTTTTTTGCTGTCCTCCGCTTCTAAGGGATTATTAGCGAAGGGCAGTGGGTGAAAAAAACCGTTTGAAGGCTGAGCGGGCATGGTTCCTCGAAGAGGAGAGCGAAGCCTGAAACCGAGCAGCTTTTTACTCGCTGGGGAAAAAGTTGCGTGTTTTCTGAATCCACTGGCCGAGCTTGCCTGCGAGGGCATTCCTCATCAGCCGGCCTGATCGCCTCCTGAACACATCACGGAAAAAAAGATGCTTACGTGCTTACTATTTAAATTGACAGAGAGGAGAGATTTCAGTATAACTTGATGCGAATTATTACATGAAATTTTGTCAACACAAAGTGAGAACAAGGAGGAAAAAGTGATTGATTTCAGTTTGACCGAGGAGCAGGAGGCTCTTCAGGAGACGGCTCGAGAATTTGCCGAAAAGGAAATGAAGCCCAATGCTGCAAAATATGATAAAGGAGAGGAATTTCCTGAAGATATCATGAAAAAAGCCTTTGAAGTCGGATTTCTTACATGCACAATTCCCAAAGAATATGGAGGCGGAGAACTTGGCGACATTGACACTGTTGTTATCAGCGAGGAATTGGCTGCCGGATGTGCAGGAATGTATACAATCATGATGGTTAATGCATTGGCTTACACCCCTATCATTCTTTTTGGAAATCATGAGCAGAAAAAGAAATTCCTGGCTCCACAGACTGAAAAAATGTCTTTTGCTTCTTTTTGCCTCACCGAGAGAGAAGCGGGCTCAGATGCAGGGGCTTTGAAGACCAAGGCGGAAAAGGTTGGCTCTGAATACATTATCAACGGTTCTAAATGTTTTATTTCCAATGCCGGGATAGCCGATCTATTTGTTGTTTTTGCCAATTCCAATCCTAAAAGAGGAATGAGGGGATTGAGTGCTTTTATTGTCCCTGCCGGCACCCCAGGATTAACTGTAGGAAAAGTTGAAGACAAAATGGGTCACAGAGCTTCCAACACTGCGGAGATCTTTTTAGAGGATGTTAAGGTACCGGAAGAAAACCTTTTAGGTAAAGAGGGGATAGGTTTTATCATAGCTATGAAAACTCTGGATGAGACGAGGGCCCCTGTTGGAGCAGCCGGAGTAGGCGTGGCTAGGGCTGCTATGGAATATGCGATTGAATATGCAAAAACGAGAGTTCAATTTGGGAAACCCATTGCTCTATTTCAGAATACAGCTTTCAAGATAGCCCAGATGGCCATGGAGATTAATGCGGCCCGCCACCTTGTCTGGCATGCAGCCTGGCTCACGGACCAAGGAAAACCCTGCGGTAAAGAGTCAGCCATGGCGAAAACATTTGGCTCTGATGTTGCCATGAAGGTAACCATTGAATGCGTCCAGATATTGGGTGGATATGGATACATGAAAGATTATCCCATGGAAAAGCTGATGAGAGATGCCAAACTCCTTCAGATTTATGAAGGCACAAATGAAATCCAGCGCTTGGTTATATCGAGAGAAGTTATTGGACCCATAAAGAAATAATTTGTAGGGGCTTGATTCATCAAGCCCACAAGTCTTATACTGTCTGGGCACCACGTGCCGAGAAAAACCTCTATTTTTACTTCATAGTCAGTTAATTTTAATTTCTCGATTAATTCATGTTTGGGAGAATAAGAGGCGACTACATCATTCCAATCAGGAAAGCTCTCTAAGATTTTTTCCTTTGTTATAGGGCCTAAGAGATCAGTATTGCTATAGATAAAGATTGAGAGGGTAAACAATAAGCTCAAAAAATGAAGTGTTTTTTTGTTCATTGAATCAGGCTTGAAAGAGAAGTAAGGGCGGAGTCTAAAAAGGATTAATTTTCTTCTTCAGTGAAATATTCCGGGATTATTCCCAATATTTCAACTCCAGCTCCTCTTGCTATATCGATAAGCTCAATAACACTTCTGTAAGGCAGTGTTGCATCAGCTCTGATGAATATTGTTTTGTCCTGACGAGTGGAGTAGATAATTTTTAACTGATCCTGAACAAGACTAAGATCATATTCCTGTTGGTTGATATCTACTTTTTCACCTCTATGCAAAGTCATAACTATAACATTTGAAGGTGCTGATGAAACATCTGCTGTTGTTTCAGGAAGTTTGATGTCGATTCCTTTCTGAACTATCGGAGTTATGACCATGAAGATGATAAGTAGAACCAGTAAGACGTCACACAAAGGTACAACGTTAGGTTCAGCTCTTGCAGCCATTCTATCCTCCTTGTATTCTCCTGAGGTTACAAAATAATTCTACGATAGTTCTTTTTGTTTTGTCAACGTGTTTATTGATTTTTTTCTACTTGGCAGATATATTTAAGTAAAGAAAGGAGGTAATATGAGAGAATTAAAAGTAGAGGTGATGGAAATTAAGGAGAGGTGTGGGGCTAGACATAAAGTGGGCGATGTCTTTTTTATTAGAGGAGAAGGGACTATTGAAATACCGGTTCAAAAGAAAGTTTGCCTATACGCTTTAAATAGCCTGTTTCCCTTTTTAACTGCTAAGCAGAGGGAAGATGAACTTCCTCATGACGACTGGATTTCAGAGACAAAGACCCTCTGTTGTCCTGATCCAAAAGGAGTGGTTTTTAAGGTGACTCCAATTACCTAGTCCTTAATAAAGAGGACACAATACTTAATTATTGAGTCAATAGAAATGGGATCAGGTCTTGTTTTTTGCCTCAACGTAGCATTGGGGTCAGGCTTTCATAAGTTTCATAACTTTGAAATATTCTATGCTTATTTATTCTAAATATCATCATTGGAGCTATAAAAATATGATTCCCCGTATAAGTTATGAAACTTATGAAAGCCTGACCCCCAGTGGAACATATGTCAAATGTTGAGACGCGACTCCTTACTTTTTAAACAGGATGGCCCGCGCATCATAGACAATGATAATGGCTAAAATAATCAAGATAAGAGTGACAATCCCCAGAAGAAGGCTTCCGCCCCGGAAAAAATGATACCCCTGGTAAATGAGAGCTGCGAGTGTTGTAATCAGCATGAAATAGGCTGGATAGATTGTGTATTTTGTAGGTCTCCTCACTCCCACAAGGTAGGAAGAGACAACGATTAAAGCCAGCGCTGCCACAAGCTGGTTTGAGGCGCCAAACACGGGCCAGATGGCCTTATAGCTTTCAGTTCCCCCTAGAATTGCAGCAAAAATTATAATTATTGAAGAAGCAAACCATCTGTTTTTGAATAGAGGAGCTTTCTTTCCCAGAAGCTCTGCAAAAATAAATCTTCCTAGTCGTGTTGCTGTATCGAGAGTAGTAAGAACAAATGCATTAAGCATAACCATACCGAAAAAGATACCGATGACCAGAGTAAGACCGGGAAGAGAGGAGATGAATCTTCCGTAGCCTGTAGCGAAGGCTTTAATCGGATCGCCCTGAGATATCATTAAATATTGAAAACCGAATTGATTTTCACTTGCTGAGGGATCCCAGACCAATGCGCCCGCAGCAATGAGGATAACTAGACCAGCTAAGGCGGCTTCTGTGACCATTCCTCCGTAGCCGATAAGCTTTCCGCTGGATTCGTTGGGCAGCTGCTTAGCTGTCGTTCCTCCTGCAACTACCGAATGAAAACCGGATATCGCTCCGCAGGCTATAATGACAAAGAGCATAGGCCAAAGAGGTCCCCCTCGGCTCGAGAAAGAAACAAAAGCTGGAGCGGTGAGGGTGGGGTGTGATACCAATAAACCGAGATAGCCTAACCCAAGACCAACAAAGAGAATCCAAGTGCTGATATAATCTCTCGGCTGAAGGAGAAACCATACAGGAAGAGAGGAAGCAAAGAGAGCATAAATGATCAAGATATAAAACCAGAAACTTTGACTGGAAATTCCGAGTATCTGGGCAGGAAGTTTCACAGGGAGAAGCTTGCCAATATATATAAGAGAGAAAAGTATCACCAGCGCAATGATAGTACCTGCAATGACATTTATCCCTTTTCTATAGATAAGCCAACCAAAAATCATGGCGATGAAGATCAGCCCAAATGTCGGGATGACAATTTCTGGCTGGGATACGAGTGTCTGAGAGGCGACTACAGCAAAGACAGAAATGACCAAGGCAAGGGCGAGCCAGATGAAAATGGAAAATATGATTTTTGTCCGGAATCCTAAGGTTTTTTCAGAGATATCCGCCAAAGATGTACCTTTATTTCGAACAGAAATCATAAGGGAAGAATAATCATGGACAGCCCCCAGGAAGATGCTGCCAATGGCGACCCAAAGGATGGCGCCGAGCCAGCCGAAATAAAGCACTCCCAACAAGGGGCCCAGAATAGGTCCAGCACCGGCAATTGAGGAGAAATGATGGCCAAAAAGAAGGGGCTTTTTTGCGGGCACATAATCTATCCCGTCCTTTAATTCATTGGCTGGAGTTAGACGGCTGTCGTCAGCTTTAATGACTTTTCTTTCCAGGAAGCTCCCATAAATTTTATAGCCCAAAATCAGCCAGAGGATAAGAATAAAAGCGATAATCAGGGAATTCATGCTCACTCCCTTTCTTTCATTTTATTTTATGGGGTCAGACCTGATTACTTTATCGTTTTATAAATAAGATAGCCTGCGAGAACAAGAAAAGCGGCTAGGGAAACGAGATCACCCACGTTGGCCGGCCAGACAAGACCTATTCCTTTTGGCTTGGCTGATGCGATATATGCATACAAGGCGACCCCAACCATCGTGATTCCTTCACCCGCAATGAATCCAGAACCAAGGAGGATCCCTTTCTCTTTTCTTTTTGTTTTAAGCTCCTCGTTTTTGCCCGCTGTCTTCTCGACGAGTTGCCTGATGAATCCTCCAATGAAAATAGGAGTCATAGTGGAGAGAGGCAGATAAATCCCCACAGCAAATGGAAGAGAGGGAATCATGAGAAGTTCAGCCACTATGGCAAAGCAACCTCCGATCATAACAAGTCCCCATGGAAGATTGCCGCCGAGGACTCCCTCGATAACTGTTTTCATCAAAGTAGCTTGAGGAGCAGGTAAATCTTCTGTGCCAAATTGAAAAGTTTTCCCCAGTAGCCACACTGTCCAGGCTATGGCAAAGGCCGATGCCAGTACTCCAATTAATTCAGAAAGTTGCTGTTTTTCTGGGGTGGCTCCGATGATATAGCCAGCCTTAAGGTCTTGTGAGATATCACCAGCTATAGACGAACCAATGCAGACCACAGTCCCTACAGTAAGGGCTGCAGCCATGCCCAATGCATCTGTCCATCCAAGTGCCAAAAACACAAGGCTTGTTCCGAGAAGAGTGACTATGGTCATGCCTGATGTGGGATTAGAAGTGACACCTACCATACCGACTATCCTGGATGATACAGTCACGAAGCAAAAAGCAAAGAAGATGATGCATAATGCACCGATAAGCCGAATAAAAAAGGACGTCTGGATACCCAGGATTTGGGGAAATAGGATTATTATGACTGCTACTATGAGAATTCCGAGACCAAGAACAGTAATGGGTAAGTCCTTATCGGTCCTTTTCTTCTTTATCTGTTCGCCTTTCCTGCTAAGACTAAAATCTTTAATCCCAGCCTTCAGTGCACCGATCATTGTTGGCAAAGACTTGATGACAGTGATGATTCCTGCAACTGCTACTGCTCCAGCACCTATAACCCTTATGTATATATGCCAAATTTCCTGTGGGGTCATCTGGGCTATGGGAAGTTCTGTCTCAGGAAATAAGGGGATATTGAGGTTTTCCCCAAAATAAGCGATCAAAGGAATGATCCCAATCCAGGACAAAAGTCCTCCTGCCACCATGATTCCTGCAATTCGGGGGCCTAGGATGAAACCCACTCCTAAAAGGGCAGGCGTTGGTTCCATACCGAGCCTGGCTTTTTTTAAAACTGGAATGGAAAGGTAAATCTTTTCAGGCCAGAGTTTTAAAATTGCAAGAAGGCTTTTGAATCCTGCTCCAACTCCCAAGCCTAAGAATACATTTTTGGCCTTAGCTCCTCCTTCCTCTGCTGATATCAGTACTTGAGCCGCTGCAGTCCCTTCTGGATAGGGGAGCACCCCGTGTTCTTTGACAATCAGAGCTTTCCTGAGGGGAATCATAAAGAGCACCCCCAGTATCCCTCCCAAAAGTGCTAAAGTGCCGATTTTAAAAAAGCTTGGGTTGAATCCCCAGAGGAAAAGCGCGGGAATGGTGAATATAATTCCTGATGCGAGAGATGAGCTGGCTGACCCTGTTGTCTGTGCAATATTACAGTCCAAGATCGTGCTTTTTCCAAGGATAGGAGTCAAAGCTCTGAACACAGCTACGGAAATGACAGCTAAAGGAATAGCCGTAGAGATTGTGAGTCCAACTCTTAAGCCGATATAGGCATTGGCTGCACCGAAAATAATACCGAAGATTGCTCCTATGATAACAGATTTAAGAGTAAAATCTTTAAAGCTTGTGTCATGGGGTACATAAGGTTTATGTTCTTCCATTTCAACTATCCTTTTCCTGATTTAAAACAAAGAGGAGTCTAACATATGAAAGTTTTTTTTGCTAATTTTTTTATCATCTAGCCTGGATTATTCACGAGTCGAGCTTGCCGTAGATGCAAGGCGTCGGCCCATGAAGCTGTGGTCGTCCACTGCGAATGGGCAGTAACGAAGCAGATGCGGTAAGCTCGGCTCGCCCTTAGGTAAAAAATGCCGATTAAGATAGTCAATTTTTGTTCGATAAAGTATTTATCAAGATTTAGAGCAATATCAGGATAATTTCTTGATATTGCTGTCTTTGTAGAAAGCATCGGCATTTTTTATGAATAATTCAGGCCAGGGATATTTTTATAGTGAGAGAAGAATAAATCAAGAATTTTTCAGTGCTTTTTCAAGGTTTCTGAGATTTGACAACACTAATAATGGCCAGTTATAATTCAGAAAAATCAATCATGGCAAGAAATATTTACATAATGGCAAAATAAGTTATCAAAATCAGAATAATAATCAGATTCGTTTTGTTAATTTAAGAAAGATATTAGATATGGAAGAGGCAATGATAAAAGAGATACAGCGATTAAAAAAGGAACTATACAGAAAAAAAGAGGAGATTCGAGATTTAAAAAAATTGGTCCATAAAGAAATAGATCGCGAATTCCAATCCGATTTAGAAGAATTATCTGAAAGAGAGCTTGAAACGCATATAGGAGAATGCTTCTCCTCCATGAAGAGAAATATTGACACCAAACCTGATGAAAAGCCAATCACTTCCCACAGAAAAATACTCGGCAAACCAATTATTCTAATAAAGCAAGTCTTGTCAAGAATTACTGGCGTTTATAGTTATGTCAATTTAATTTTTGATAAAAAAACCGAATTCAACCGGCAATCCGTTGCCTTACATCAAGCATTGCTTATTAGCTTCAGGAAGAATAGAGAAAGAATGTGGCAAATTGAAGAAAAAATCAGCGGTTGTGAAGAAAACCTGATCATTATTATGAATAAAATTAAAGATTTGCATTTGAGTCTGGAACGGCAAAAAAACAAAGCTGTAAATCACGATCCAACTGTTAAAGATTAATGCTGGTGTAGCTACATCCACCTAAAATAAACCTCATGTAGAAAGAAGAAATACTGAAAAAACTATAAATTTTTTGGCAGCATAAAATGAGCATAAAAGATAATGAGAAGTTACTGAATATTATTAAAAATTTGAAGCTTAGTCCCAGCACCGCAATTTCAGAGTTTTCTAAAGAGATCGATGATATTTCATGTGAACAAGGAATTCAGGCAGCATACAATCTTTTATTACGAAGCGAGGTGATTCTAAATATACGAAAACCTTGTTTGGCAATCTATGACCATGCTTTCCATTTTATCGGGGGCGCACAAAAATACGGTTTAACATTGATTTCTGTGCTTCAAGACCAATTCGACATTACGATTATCGCTAATAAAGAAGTAGGCCATAAGGATTTTTATGCCTGGTATAATCTTGACTTATCAAAATGTAAAATCAAAATCATTAAGATCCCTTATTTTGAAGAAAGAAATACTCCACATCTTGACCCGGCGCTCATTTCCAAAGAAACAGAAAATCCATTTCACTTAGTAAGTAAAGAGAGCGGAAATTATGATATTTTTGTCAATAACAGCATGAATGAGATGGTATACCCATTGTCAAATATATCTGTATTGATTTGTCATTTTCCCGAAAGAAGGCCCAAAAGCTATTTTTATGCCGATCAATATACATATGTCATATATAACAGCCAGTATACTGCAGAATGGATTGAGAAAAAATGGAAGTTCTCTCCACATCAACATATTTACCCTCCTGTTGATATGGAACCGGATAATAGAAAATTCCTAAAGAAAAAAAACATTCTCTCTGTAGCTAGATTTGAGGTCGAAGGAACTAAACGGCAACTGGAAATGATAGAAGCCTTTCTGGAATTAAATCAGAAATACTCAGAGATCGCTAAAGGCTGGAAATTTATCCTGGTCGGCGGTAGCAATCCAAAAAACAATTATCTTTCAAAATTAAAAAATACTATAAATGCAAATCCAGAAAAAAATATTGAATTGAAGATCAATATACCTGCCAAAGAGCTGAAATCCCTATACCAAAAGTCAACATTATTCTGGCATTTGTGCGGATTGGCTCACGATGATCCGTCTGGAATTGAACATTTTGGTATGACTATTGTTGAGGCTATGCAAAACAAGATGGTCCCTATAGTATATGACGGAGGTGGACCAAGAGAAATCGTGGATAATGGCGTGAACGGATTCAGGGTTCGATCCAAAGCTGAATTGATAGAGTGTTCAATTAGGTTATTCAAGGATCAAAAGCTTATCCTGAAATTGAGTGAATCAGCCCAAGAAAAAGCTCAAAATTTCTCAAGGATGAAATTCGAGGAGAATGTCAAAGCTTTTTTTGATAGACTTCTTATGATATACAATCCACTCCAAGAAAATCAGTCCTTCTGATAGTTTCTTTTCCATTTAATGGGGAGTGGAGGAAAAGAGAGATGTTTTTCGCGATAGAGGGCAACAGAAATGCGAATACTGGTAATTTCCAATCTCTACCCACCATATCATCTAAGTGGCTATGAGTTAGGCTGTCAGAATATAGTTGAATCGCTGAAAACTCGGGGACATCACATCAGGGTCCTTACTAGTACATATGGGGTAGGGAGAGCACAAATCGAGGGCGATGTATACCGCTGGCTAAAGAAAGATTTTAAAGAGACATCAGATTTGCATTCTGTCTTTCTTAAAGAAGTAATCAATCAAACCGTATTTAAAAGACTTTGTAGAGAATTTCTCCCTGATATCGTTTTTATATTTAATCTCTCGCACGTTTCAATCTCACTTTCCTTACTAGCTCAGGAAATGGATCTACCCACCTGCTACTATATATCTAACAACTGGTTTGCTACATTGGAAAAGGACTACTGGTATCAAGTGTGGCCAAAAGGAAAGAGTGGCTTTAAGCTTCTCCGCTATTTGAGCCATCGTTTCAATCTTATACCGGCTTCGCGGCCCTTAAATCCCTCACATCTTATATTTACAAGCAACTATCTAAAGGATATTGCCATACAACTCGGTAAATCTGAAGCTCGTGCTTCTGTTATCAATTGGGGAATTGATACCCATCGTTTTTCATATGAAGGAGAATATGGTCAAAAGCCAAGTCGCTTGCTTTACGTTGGACAGATAAGGCATCAAAAAAGCATTGATATAGCTGTAAAAGCTCTGGGGCTTTTAAAACGAGAATATGGTTATGATGACTTATCTATGACTATTGCGGGAGATGATAAATCTTCCTCTTATTATATAGCTTATCTTCGCGATTTGGCAAAAATATATGGTGTGCAAGAGAATATTAGCTTTATTAGTCTTGCCTCGCTCGAAAATATGCCGGACCTTTACCATGCTCACGATATTCTCATCTCCTCCTCCGCGTGTGAGGATGGATTGAACATCGCCAAATTAGAGGCAATGTCGTGTGGATTGGCGATAGTCAGCACGGCAACAGACAGCAATTCTGAAATCCTCAAAGATGAATTCAATGCACTAGTTTTTCCAAAAGAGAACCCGAGGCTTTGTGCACAACAAATACGGCGATTACTCAAGGAGCCTATGCTTTTCGAGTCAATACGAACGAATGCTAGGAGTACTATAGGACAGAGGTTCCGAATCGAGAAATCAGTAGATTCCATCGAACAAGTATTGAAAAAAGCTGCGGGACAAGCACAAGTGGATCGTAAGCGTATTGCCTTAAAGAGGCATCATCTTTCAGCGGAAACTGATTCCACAGAATCCATTACCGAACTTGTTAACCGAGCTAGAAAGTGGCTGAAATTAAGTGTATTCGTTGTGCTGGCTCGAAACCTAGTCAGACCGCGGTTCATTATCCCAAAAGTGAGAAAAGCCCTTCGGGAGATGTTATCTTTTATTGCGCTCTTGATTTTTCCTGTTTTCTATAAAGCGTTCTTTTCGTTGGCCGGCAGGCGCCGCAAGAATTCTAAAATAGATGCATGTCAACTCAGGAAAGTATTGGTAATCCAGCTGACCGATATCGGTGATATCATATTAACCAGCCCTTTTCTTCGAGAGCTGCGACGGTTCTTGCCACATGCTTGGATTGTGCTTGTTGTCCAGCCCAGCATGTTCAATTTGGTAGAAAAATGCCCATATGTTGATGAAGTGCTCTTGTTTCACTGGAGAGCTGTTAAAAATTGGAAGACTTCCTTTCACGGCCATATTCTTTGGTGGCTACAGGCAAGTTGGATAACCATGCGCAGTCTTTGGAAGCATCAACTCGATATAGCAATTTCGCTCAGATGGAACAATGATCCATGCCTGGCTGCTTCCCTTATTCTCATGTACTCTAGCGGGGCTCCTCAACGTATTGCCTATTTAGATGCCCCTCATGGCCTTAAGCGTTATAGCTTGAAAGGTGTGAGTCATTTAATCACACAGGGTCCTGTCAGGAGCTATTTCAAACATGAGATCGAGCTCCAACGGGATATTTTGCATTTCTTAGGAGCGAATCCTATCGATACAAGTTTGGAAGTATGGACTACTAACGAAGATGAACGTTTTGCCCAAAATGTGCTGAACCAATACGGTATATCAGACACTGACTTGCTTATCGCGTTTGCTCCCGGTGCTGTCTGGTCCTTTCGCCGTTGGCCTTTAAACCGTTTTATTGAATTGGGCAAATGGCTGCAGGAGAACTATAACGCCCATATATTGATTATCGCAGGGAAAGGAGAGAGAAGGTTAGGAGCCCAATTAGAGCGCGGATTACAAAGCAAACGAACGATAAACCTAGCTGGTAAAACTTCATTGCGCGAAATGGCTTCAGTCTTTAAGTACTGCAAGTTATTCGTTGGCAATGACTCCGGCCCCATGCATGTAGCAGCCGCTGTTGGTGTTCCTGTGGTGGGCCTATTTGGCCCTGGCGAATTCGAGCGCTTTAAACCATGGGGTGTGAATCATGAAGTGATTGGTTTAGGGCTTTCGTGCAGTCCGTGTTCTGAAAATTGCATATATAATGAACCGCGTTGCATAAAGGGAATAACGGTGAGTCAAGTTAAAAGGAGTATATCCAGGCTGCTGAATTTCTTTCGATGATAAAGGGCCGATTTTTTTCCTCGATGTCCGTTTTTTTAGGGAGCAATTCCTCCAAAAAGGCTTGTATCTCCCAGCTCATCTGAACTCGTGAGATATGCAACGGGATAGGGAAGGGATTTAATTTAGTTTTTAACCTAAAGTTTCTACTGTTTTTTTATTATTATCCGTTTTGAACACTAATAGAGCTTTGCCAATACCAACGGAAGTCCCGTAACAGTAATCAATGTCAATATAAGCATTTCCGAGCAGGGCGCCTATTTCAGCTCCTGCGCCTATACGATCGTCGATTTCGACAGTCACTATTTCATTGGTTTTAACTTCGTATCCCAACGATTTAAGGGCTTTTTCAGCTTTTTTATTGTCCGAGGTAATGAGGAGAAAAGTCCCTTTATTTTTTTCGGAATAGGCACAGAGCGCTTTAAGATTCACTCCAATATTGGCTAATGTCCCCAACACTCGGCCCAAGATGCCAGGCTCATTTGGTGTAATAACGTGAAGTTCGGTTTCCAGTTTTACATTGTGCACTTTCTTTCCTCCTTTATTGAATTTGCATTATACCAAAAGCAGGGTTTCAAACACAAAGAAAAGATAAAAAAAGTTAGCGGAAAAAAGGATGCTTGCGCGTAGGTAAAGAAAAGAGTTGTATTTTAAGATTGAATTCTTATAATTTTATGGGAAGATAAAGGATAATTTTATGAAAAACAGGTGTTGAGATGAAAGGGGAAAAAGTCAAAATTGCGATCATAGATAATTCTATTGATTCATCAATTTACAATCCTATAGAACATTGGAAGGCTTACCTAACAGTCCGGTGGGATTCCTTCAAAGCTACGCGAAGCCTTTTTCCTGATCTAAAAAACGGCTATACACATTTGCTGTTGACAGGCTCTGAAACTTCTATCTTAGAAATGGAAAATTGGGTATATGAAGAGGCTGAAGTTATTCAAGAAGCCGTGGAGAAAGGGTTGTCTATCCTGGGCAGCTGCTATGGGCATCAGCTTCTAGCCTTCGCCTTAGCTGGCTCTTCTCATCTTCGTAGATGTATTCCTCCAGAAGTGGGATGGATTCCTATTCAGATTAAAGAGGAAAGCGAACTTTTAGGGAATAAGAGGAACGCTTTCTCCTTTTCTGTTCATTTTGATGAGGTCGTGAATCTGGATGATTCTTTCCTTGTTATTGCCTCCTCAAAGCAATGTGAGATTCAGGTTTTTCAGTTCAAAAAAAAGCCTGTCTGGGGAATTCAAATTCACCCTGAAATTAATATTACTGCAGCGAGAGAGCTTTTAGGAAAGCTCGCTTCTTTAGGTTTGGAAACATCCTCTTTTTATGAAGAAGCTCTGAAGTCTAAGCCAAGAGATTCCAGGCTCATCCATGATATCGTACGTAACTTTATTAAATCAGAAGGGAGATAAGCTTTTTTTTCTCTTGCAAATATAGGTTTTTTTATTTTATTCTATTAATATAAGAGTCGATGTTTTCGACCAAGCATTGAGTGAAATTTTGAGAGGGAAGGAGGAAGGAATGAGAAACAAAAAAATCGTCTTCATTCTAATCGGCATTATGATTATTTTTTCTTTGAGTTCCTTTGCTGAAACAAAGAAACTGAAAAGCGTGGGGCGATACACTCTAGTCCGAATAAGAGGTGAAGTTCCCACTGCGGATGTTATGAAAATCCTTCTTGATAAATACACAGGAGACATCAAGTATGGATTTGATTTGGCGGGTTATGGAGAGTTGTTTCTTCCTTTTATAGAGCAGATAAAAAAGGCATCCTTTGAGGAGAAACTCTTACCCGTGGGGGATAAGTTAATGTGGATGCTCTTTCGTTCTAGAGGAAGGGTAAAAGTGGTAGAAGATCTCGAATGGGCAGGTAAAGCACCTCTTCCGGTTTTCTCTTTTACCGTAAAAAAAGACTATAAACATTATGAATTCGTCATGCCCAGGCCCTGCGGCAATATTTCCCTTCGGAAAGTTGAAGAAGTCATACCAGATGCAATCTGTAGCATTAAAGTTTCACCTGCAAAGGCAAATATAAACGATCCCATATCTGTGGATATGAGTGGATCGCAGCATGCTATGACAATGGAAGTAGAAATTTATGATTCGAAGGGCGCAAAAATTTCCACAAAGAAGCTTTCTTCTGACTCTCCTAAATGGCAGACGAGTTTCAGTAAACCTGGAGATTACATCTTTAAAGGGAAGGCGTTCAATGTTAAAGGAAAGCCGTCCGGAAATCCCTGTGAAGCAAAAACATACATTAATTTTCCTCCTATATGCAAATTGGAATGCGCTCCTTGTGAGGAGTATATCGGAAGACCCATAACTTTTGACGCGTCAGGTTCCAGCGACCCTGATGGAGAGGTCAGGAAAACAGAGTTTGAGATTGCAGATGAAGCAGGGAATATCATCGACAAATTCACAGATACCGAGATGCCCTTTGCTTGGGAAAAAGTATTTGAAAAACCAGGTATTTATGCTGTAACAGCTGTGGTAACGGATGATTTTGGGGCCATGTCAGATCCAGCCAGAATTGAAGTGATCGTGAAAGAGAAAACAGTTTACTTCTTAGTTGAAGCGGGTCCTTTACTTGCCCGGGGAAGTCATGGTTCATACGGTGCTGGAAGGCTAGGATTGGTACTCAAAATTGTTCCTGATAAATTGGATTTTGTCCTCTCAGGAGGAGCTGCGATTGCTTTTAGCGGCGAACCCTGGAAGTCATTCTTCATTGCCAATGCACTTTTCAATTTCCATGCCGGTCCTGCTTTCATCGGTGCTGGAGCAGGTCTTACAACGAAAGTCAAGGAGACTAGAAATACGGATGGTGAGCTCATAGGAAATGTCGGATTCGATTGCTTTAATAACTATAAATCAATCGGCTCTATCTTCTTTGAGGTGAGAGCCCCAATCGGGAAAGGCCGTACATTCTCGAAACACCACAAGTTAATGCTGGGATTCAGATATATCTTTTAGCCTGAATTATTCATAAAAAAAATTTATGAATACTTCGGATGAACTTGGATTATTCGCCAGGCATTTTTTATGAATAATTCAGGTTGACTTCGGTAAAGAAGAATACAGGGCAATTACCCAATAAATAAAGCTCAAAATGAAAATAGCAATTATCGGAGCAGATGGTCAACTTGGATCTGATTTAGTTAAAACTCTTACGGAAGATAGAGTTTTCCCGCTCTATTATCCTGATTTTGATATCACTAAGCCTGAGAAAACAGAGGAAGATCTTTCGAAACTTGCTCCTGAAATTGTTATCAACACAGCTGCTTATAATAAGGTCGATGAAAGCGAAGATAATCCTCATGAAGCTTTCTTACTCAATTCCATAGCTGTCAGAGATCTAGCCTCGATCTGCCGCGATATGGATTTCGTTTTGGTACATTTCAGCTCCGACTATGTCTTTGACGGGCGTAAAGGGGAGCCCTATGTGGAGGAGGATGGAGCTAATCCTTTGAGCGTCTATGCTGTCTCTAAATTGTCAGGCGAATATTTTGTAACTAATATCATGAAAAAATATTTCCTTATCAGAACCTGCGGACTTTTTGGGGAAGCAGGCTGTTGGGGAAAGGGTTATAATTTTGTCGACGTCATGGTAAATCTAGAGAAGCAAGGCGTACCTATAAGAGGTATAAATGACCAATGGGTGACTCCTACATCTACAGCAGAACTGGCACAGAAAATCAGTGAGCTTATCAGAACAAAACATTATGGTCTTTTTCACCTAACGAATGAAGGTCAATGCACGTGGTATGAGTTTGCAAGTACAATCTTTTCCTTGACCGGGAAAAAGCCAGATATTACACCTGTCGATTCAGAGACTTATGGAGCTAAGGCTCGGCGGCCTTCCTATTCAGTGCTTGAGAATAAAAGAGCGAAAGATATTGGCCTTACTGAATTCTCTCATTGGAGAGATGCACTCAAGGATTATTTAATTAAAAAAGGATACATTAAGAGCTAAAAAGCGGGTTTTGTTTTTTCCAGTATATCGAACTCTTTCTTCTATTTCTATGAAGTAATTTCTATTTAGATATGATGGTGCGTTACTATAGAAGCTTTCCGAGTTTTGAGATCTCTTCATTGTAATATTTTCTGTACAGGATTTCCCACTCTCGACTTCCTTCTTCTATGGATTTTTTCTGAGTTTGGATTTTTTGTATCGCTTTTTTATCTATTAAATCGTAAAGTTTCAATTCATCTTCAATGCTTTTTACTATGATGAGTCTTATTTCATTGGGCTCATCGAGGAATTCGACTTGGTCATTTTCAAAAAGATTATCAAGAATCTGGCGAGCCAGGAAGTTTATTTTTTCTCGCGATAATCTTGTGCTCATAATACAATATTCCTTTCTTTCGCCAGCTTTGTCTTAATCATTCTGAACAAAGTTTGGTATTCGATATTTTCATTCCGAATTTTCTCCATGTGTTGACTGAGAATTTCTCTTACTTCCTGGTCTAACTTATCTTCTTTTTGGAATTCTTCATTTATCAGGTCTATGACCTCCTCTGTCAGCTTATTCTTATTGTCGGCGATAATTTTTTCTTCTTTGAGCAGATTTCGCACCATTATGAAACCCATATGGTCTATTTGATTCTTACTAAATCGCATTTCGGGATTAAGATACAATACCCAGCATGAAAATTCAAGGATATATTGTGGGGCTAGGAAACTTATTACTTTTGTTTGTATTTAAGGAAGAGGGTGTAGACAAAGCCACCGAGACAAACAGCAAATATGAAAGCCATAAAAAGGATAGCCTCAAGAGTCATTGTTATTTATTGATATTTTTTTTGTTATGATCTTATTCAGAAGGATAAAGATAACGAGAGCGATGATCCATTGGACCAGAACAGTGCCGACACTGTAGGGAGAAAATATTTTGAGCGAGTTTTGAGGATCATCAGAGTAGCACTTCCACAGCCACCATCCCAGCATGGCTAGAAACTGAAGAGGGAGGAGTACGGTTACAAGTATATCAAACCATTTTCCTAGCTTGATTTTGCTTTCAGGGGTAGAAATTATTTCCATTCGGAATTTTTTTGGTCCATATTTAAGGACCGTAACCATAAAGAAGAAGCCGCTCACCATTAAACCTACACCCCAAACCCAATCCTGGTTGTTAAAAATCCCCATGCTGATAGCTGAAGGAAGGCCAAGCAGGAATGCACATGCTGCTATCAATATGACAGCTTTCTTTCTTGAAAGCCCTGCATCCATTAAAATACGCGTGTCGAGTTCTATCATGGAAATAAGGGAAGAAAAGGCAGCAAAGGACAGCGCGAGAAAGAAAAGAGCCAGGAAAAATGAGCCAGCAGGAATATCTGAAAACAATTTAGGGATCCAGATAAAAGTCAGGCCCTGATTATCTGCTTTCATCACTTCTTGGACTTTTTGTAGGGAGAAATCCTGTGTTGAAAAAAAGGAAAAAACAGTAGGTATAACAGCAACAGCTGCAAGAAGCGATGCAAGATTATTTCCGAAACCCAGGGTTGTTGATGTCAGGACAGGGCTTTCTTTCTTATGGGTATAGACAGCATAGGTAAGTATCAATCCCCATCCTGCACCTGTTGACCAGGCAGATTGGGTCAGGGCATTCAACCAGACTTCATAATCCTTCAATCTGGAAAGATCCGGGGAAAAAAGAAAGTTTAATCCCTCAAATGCAGAAGGAAGAGTCAATGAACGCACGCAAGCCACAATAAGCAGAAAAAAGAGAGAAGGAATAAGAATTTTATTGACTCTCTCTATTCCTTTGACAACGCCTGAATAGATGATAAAGGCACCAATCCCTATGGCTGCAAAATGAAAAAAGACAGGTTCCCAAGAAGAGGTAAAGGAAAGCCAGAATTCTTGGGGATCTTTCTTGATCAAGCCTTGAAAAGATGTTGCCAGGAAGTATTTTAGACACCAGCCTGTGACAACTGAGTAATAGAACATGATGGCAGTGGTAACAAAAGCAACAAAAGTCCCCATCCAGGCAAAATCTTTACCCATCATCTTCCCGAAAGAGCCAATAACGCCTAATCTTGTCTTCTTACCAATGGATATTTCTATTATAAGCAGAGGAATAGACCACAGGAAAAGAAAAAGGAGCCAGGGGATCAAGAAGGCTCCTCCTCCTTGTTGAGCCACAATACGGGGAAAACGCCATATGTTTCCAGTGCCTATAGCCATTCCTAAACCTGCAAAAATAATTGCCCATCGAGATTGGAATTGTTCCTTTTTAATCATTAGCCTGAATTATTAACTCATACCCTTTGGATCAAACACTAAAAAAGGGTGAAGTCCTTTTTTTTCAGGAACTTTTCTTGCTAAAGCCATAAGTTTCCCTTCCAGGGTAAACACTCTGAAAATCCTATCTTCTTCAGCAGGTAGATCTGATGTTTGGGGCTCTTGTTCAAGGATTTTTATGATGTTATCAGGGAAGATCATATTGCCATTTCTTACTAAAACAGTGCCTGTTTCATCCAGTATGACTTTGGGGAATTCAGGAAGGAGGGATTCCAAGGGGATGAGAAAGCTTTCTGTTTTTCCTTCCTCGGTTAGTTTTTTTATTTTTTGTATGTTGAAGCCTTCTTTAATATTGAAATGCCCCACTGTTGTCCTTTCGAGTGCAGAAAGATGAGCTCCGCATCCCAGACTCTGACCCAGATCATGAGCAAGAGAGCGGATATATGTTCCTGAAGAGCATCCTGCTCTAAAATCAAGGTAAGGAGGAGTATATTTTTTCATTTGAAAATATTGGATGAAGAGCCTGCTAGATTTATACTTTAGGTCCTTTTTCTCTCTAGCTAAAACATAAAAAGGCTTTCCCTTGAATTTCTTCGCAGAGAAAGGAGGGGCGATCTGATCAATTTCCCCTTCAAACTTTTTCATGGCTTCCAAAAGAGTATCTATATCTGGGTATTCTTTTATTTCTGATGAAATGGGTTCTCCTAAAGAGTCATATGTATCGGTGGAAATCCCTAATCTTATCTGCCCTTCGTAGGTCTTGTCCAATTTTGAAAAGAAAGGAAAAAGTCTGGTAGCTTTTCCCAGGGCAAGGAGCATCAAGCCAGTGGCCAAGGGATCCAGAGTTCCGAAATGCCCGATTTTTTTGTAGTCTAAAATATTTCTTAGTTTGACAACAATATCATGGGAAGTGAATTTTTGAGGTTTACGGACAAGGATAATACCATCCATCACTTAACCTGAATTATTCATAAAAGATGCCGACACCATTACTCATTTTCAATGATATCTGCTTATTAGCATGATCTATCACAAGATTAAGGGAATCGCTTTTCTTGCTAGATTCCTTCTTAATAATAATCGGCATTTTTTATGAATAACTTAGGTTAATCAAAATTGATGAACACGCTTTTTTAATTTAGATTTCTGTCTTTGTTTTCAATAAATTATCAACTTTTTCTGGAATTTCTTTTAGTAGTTTTTCGTATTTACCAGAGACAGTAAAACCCGCTGCATGGACATGGCCACCTCCTCCAAATTTTTCAGCTACTACGGCAGCATTGGCCGTATCTTTTGACCTTATGCTTATCCTGAAAGTATCTTTATCCATCTCTTTGAAAAAGAGAACCAGCTCTACCCCTTTGATAGAACGGGCTATGGTTGTGATATCTTCAGTATCTGTTTCCCTTAGATTAAGAGATTGCAAATCTTCTTTAAACATAGTAATAACAGCGATGTTACCTTCTTCATTCATCTGTAAGGTGGAAAGTACCCGGCCTAGAAGCTTAATCTTTTCTGGAAGATTATTGTTGAACAAAAGGTCAGAAATTTTGATGGGGTCAGCGCCATTGTTGACCAATCTATGGCAAACTTCAAATGATTTCGCTGTAGTATTGGAAAACTGGAATGATCCCGTATCTGAGACTATGGCGCAGTACAGATGGCTGGCTATCTGAGGAGTGAATTGTATGTTTAATTTTTCTCCTAGTTCATAGACTATCTCTCCAACCGCAGATGCATTAGGATTAACCCAATTAATATCCGCATAATAATCATTGGAATGGTGATGGTCTATATTGACTTTAAAATAATTATCCAGATTATCTTGTCCAGAGCGTGAAACATTGGCACATTCAAGAAAAATGATCATATCAAAATGCTGTGGAGCGATATCTCCGATTTGAACTTTTTCGATATCTGGAAAATTGTTGAATGGAAAAGGTGTATTATCTCTGTTAATAATTGCTACTTCTTTTCCTAAGAGTTCTCCCATGAATGACAGGGCAAGGGCGGTACATATTGAATCGCCATCAGGTCTCAAATGGGAAGTGATGACTATTCGCTCGCTTTCTATAATTTTTTTGCTGATTAGACTTACAGGGTCATTTCTCATTTTTTTTAATTTTCTTTATCGCTCTATCTATTCTTTCTTCGTATTCTGTCGATGGATCAAGAGAAAAAATTAGCATTGGATTATACTTTAATTTTACTTTAGAGGCAATAGATTTTCTTAGATAGCCTTTTCTAGCCTCCAAAAGCTCAAGAATTGTCTCTTCTTTTTCACCGCCAAAGAAGCTGAGGTAAACGTAGGCAGCTCTGAGATCACTGCTCATTTCAACCCTTGTAACAGTGATCAAATATGAAGATGATCCTTGAATTCCTTCTAGAAGGAGACGGCTTACTTCTTCTTTTATTAAACTCCCCACTCTTTTCTGTCTTCGAGTTTTATTCATTTTAACAGTCTCTGTTGATTGAATTCACAATGTGGGCTTGATGAATCAAGCCCCTACATCCTGCTGGTGGGTTTGATGAATCAAACCCTTACAAGATGACTATTTTAAAGATAATGGATTTGGCAGTCCAGGATTTCTCCCTCTATATTATCCTCTGCTTCTCCAATAATTTTATTTAATACCCTTTCAATAGGTCTTTTTTGGCTGTTGAGAGTAACCATGCCAATTTTTGTCCTTTGCCACTTGTTCTGGTAATCAAGCTCAGCAAACGCTATGTTGTATTTTTTCTTTACTCTGTCTTTAAAACTATTTAATATCCTTCTCTTTTCCTTTAAGGAATGAGAATAAGGGAAGTGAATCTCAAGAGATAGAAATCCAATGATCATCACTGATTCAGGTGTTATGCAGGCTTTATTTTTTCCGTTATGAACGCCTCTATAATATCGCCTTCTTGAATATCTTTAAATTTTTCAAGCGCAAGGCCGCATTCATAATTTTTAGTCACTTCAGTAACATTTTCCTTTATATGTTTAAGCGATGAAATCCGCCCTTTATGGATAACTTCACCGTCTCTGATTATCTTTATCTCTGCATTTCGAGCTATTTTGCCATCGGTAACAAAACAGCCTGCAATAGCACCGACCCTAGGAATCTGAAAAACTTTTCGAATTTCAGCCTTTCCAAGGGAAGTTTCCTTAATGATAGGTTCAAGCAAGCCGATCAGGGCTCTCTTGATGTCCTCGGTTAATTGATAGATGACGTCGTAGGCTCTGATTTCTACGCTCTCCTCACTTGCCATATCCAGGACTTTTTGGCTTGGCTTGGTATTGAAGCCGATGATGATGGCATTTGATGCAGATGCCAGGAGGACATCGGATTCTGTTATTCTTCCTGAAGCGGAATGGACGATTTTTATTTTGACTTCCTTGCTGCTCAGATTAGGAAGGATGTCGATGAGAGTATCCACGGATCCTTGAACATCGGTCTTAATAACAAGAGGGAGCTCCTTAACCTCCCCTTCCTCGATCTTCTTGAAAAGGTCATCCAGTGTGAAATGTTCAAGCCGCGGCACCTCTTCTTTTTTTATTTGAGAGAGCCTGTAAGAGGTGATTTGTTTTGCTGTTTCTATATTTGAGACAACCTGAAAAAAATTTCCGGCTTCAGGAACGCCTGAGAAGCCAAGAACTTCTACAGGCATGGAGGGTTCTGCTTTCTTCAATGTTTTTCCGTTTTCATCGAAAAGGGCTCTGGTTTTCCCTAGGCATGTTCCAGAAATAAAGGCTTCTCCCTGCGTGAGAATTCCGTGCTGAATAATCACTGTGGCTATAGGACCTTTTTGAGCGTCCAGGCGTGCCTCTAAAACAACTCCCTGGGCTTTTACTCTAGGATTACACTTGATTTCTATGACGTCACTCAGAAGAAGGATCATCTCCAGAAGCTCATCCAGGTTTGTTTTTTCCTTCGCTGATACTTCTACACTGATAACTTCCCCGCCCCAATCCTCCACCATAAGTCCTTCTTTTGATAATTGCTGTTTGACTTTATCAATATCAGCTTCGGATTTATCGATTTTATTAATAGCCACGAGAATGGGAATGCCTGCGGCTTTAGCATGGTTGATGGCTTCTCTTGTTTGAGGCATGATACCATCATCAGCCGCAATAACTAAAACGACTATATCAGTTAACTTTGTTCCTCGGGCTCTCAATTGAGTGAAAGCTTCATGACCAGGAGTATCGACGAAAGTGATCGGGCGCTTGTCATGGAAGACTCTGTAGGCACCGATGTGCTGAGTAATTCCTCCAGATTCCCTCCCCACCAGATTTGATTCTCTGATGGCATCCAAAAGAGTTGTTTTGCCATGGTCAACGTGGCCCATTATCGTGACGACTGGAGGTTTTGGCACCAGGTCTTCTGGGGTGCTTTCTGCCTGTTGTTGAGTTTCTTTCTCGAGGGTAATTAATTTAATCTCAAGGCCAAACTCTTCAGAAATCAGCTTGGCAAGAGCTTCATTGATCACATCATTCACGCTTATGCTGTATCCCTTTGCTATGAGCTTCTCTATAATGTCTTTAGCCCTGATCCCTATTTTTTCAGAGAGTTCTTTTGGAGTTGTACCTTCCCTGATTGTTATTTTTTTGGGCGAAGTTTTAGTGGACTTGCCTTTTGGTTTGGCCTTTTTTTCTTTTTCCATTGTTACCATGATTTACGAGCTAATATATCTTAAAATATAACTTATTTAAACCTATTCTTGTTTGATTTCAATCTTCCAGTCTACAAGCCTTGAAGCGAGTCTGACGTTGGCTCCTTTTTTCCCGATCGCGAGAGAGAGTTGATCTTTTGAAACAATAGCTTGTAGAGTTTTTTCTTTTTTATTAAGAATAAAAATTTTTTCCACTTTTGCTGGATTTAAGGCTGCTTTGGCAAAGGATAACGAATTTTCTGCCCATTCGATGATATCGATTTTCTCCCCATTCAATTCGTTGCTAATGGCCATAATTCTAGTTCCTTTGACACCTATGCAGGCCCCGATGGGGTCTATGTCTTTCTCTTCCGTTACAACCGCAACCTTAGCCCTTTCTCCAGGCTGCCGTACAATATTTTTTATTTCAATGTTGCCATTCGCAATTTCCGGGATTTCCAATTCCAAGAGTTTAGCTAAAAATTTTGAGTCGGTTCTGGAAACGACGACTTGAGGTCCTTTGTTTTCTTTTCGAACTTGAACAACCACGGCCTTTATCCTATCTCCTCTCTTGAATTCTTCATTTTTTAGTTTTTCTCGATAGGGAAGGAGTATATCAATCTTATCCCTCTCAAGGATCATGTTGTTATTTGATTCAAATCTTCTCAAGACACATGTAACAAGTTCCCCTAATAGAGGAGCGAATTGGTCATATATTTTTTCTTGCTCTGCATCCCGAACTTTTTGAAAAATGATTTGTTTGGCAGCTTGAGCAGCAATGCGGCCTAGCATATCTGAAGGGAGGTCGATTTCAATAGGTTTTCCGATTGAGGCCGAAGTGTCTATTATTTTTGCATCATCGAGAGAGATTTCAGTTGCTGGATTTTTTGGCTCTTCGCATACTTTTTTAACAGCGTATACCCTTAATTCTCCCTTTCCAGGGAGAAAAGAAATGTTAATTTTTTCATCGTGGGTGAAGTATTTGGAAGATGCGGCTTTTAAGGATTCTTCAATGGCGCTGACGATGACAATCGTATCCACTCCTCTTTCTTTGCTGAGCTGTTGAATAGTATTCCACACGTTGATCTTCATTTTTTTGCCTCAATATAAGCGCCAACGACCTAAAGAGGCGAGAATTATAACTAAAATAAGGAAGAATATCAAATAATAATAAGGGGAACGTCCCCCAAAGTACCACCCTATGATTTATTTGTCCAGTCAATTTTGAAGGTTTAATAAAATGGAGATTATCTTTTATTGAATTGGAATAGAATAGAAATGGGGTCAGGTCCTAGGAACGTCCCCCTTACATGATGAGGGGAGCAAATACAAGACTAACCACAGCCATAAGCTTTATCAGGATATTCATAGATGGTCCCGCTGTGTCTTTTAAGGGATCACCAACTGTGTCTCCGATGACGGCTGCGGCATGAACCTCTGTCCCTTTACCGCCTAGATTTCCTTCTTCTATCCATTTTTTGGCGTTGTCCCAGGAAGCCCCTGCATTGGCCATGAATATTCCTAGGAGGACGCCAGAAGAGGTGGCTCCCGCCAAAAATCCACCCAGAGACTCAGGCCCCATCACAAATCCAATAAGAAGAGGGGCGATCAAAGCCAGGAGGCCGGGCAGAATCATTTCGGTTAAAGCACCTCGGGTTACGATATCTATACAGCGGTCTGAATCAGGCTTGGCTTTTCCTTCCAGCAATCCTTTTATCTCCTTGAATTGTCTTCTTATCTCAACGACCATTTTGTCGCCAGTTTTCCCTACGGCTTTAATCGTTAAAGAGGCGATAACAAAAGGCATAAGAGCACCGATAAGGAGACCGATGACTGTATCGACATTAGTCAGGCTAATTTTAAGAATATCTTTGCCTGCTTTTTGAAGATAGGAATTGACAGTGTTTTGATAGGCAGAGAAAAGGGCAAGAGATGTTAGAGCGGCTGAGCCGATTGCAAATCCCTTTCCAATCGCTGCAGTCGTATTGCCCAGGGCATCAAGTTTATCTGTGATTTTCCTGATGTCCTGGCCTGCTTTTGACATTTCAGCAATTCCTCCAGCGTTATCTGCAATAGGTCCGTAGGAATCTGTAGACATGACGATCCCTATTGTTGCCAACATCCCCACTGCTGAAAGGGCTATACCATAAAGCCCTGCCAATTTATAAGAGATGAAAATAGTAGCGCTGATGGTGAGAAGAGGAAGAATAGTGCTCTGAAAGCCCACAGCTAAGCCTGTGATAATAAGAGGAGCGCTTCCTGTTTGGGCTCTTCTGGCAATAGTTTTAATTGGGGGGCCAGAAGTGAAATATTCGCTTTCTAGGCCTATCAAGACTCCTGCGATCATCCCGCTCAGAACTGCCCAGAATACACCAAGATCACCTAGGATGATCTTTATTGAGAAAAAGGCTCCAGCCATGAACAAAATACCGCTGATATAGTAGGCATTCCTCAATGCTGATTGAGGGCTGATGTTCTTCAAAATATTGATAGAGAGGACTCCGATAACAGAACTAATAAGACCGATCACAATCAAAAAAAGAGGAAGAGACATATGATTCAGAGCAGGGCTCATAGTCGAACCTATGGCCATCGAAGCAATGACAGAGCCAACATAAGATTCAAACAAATCAGCTCCCATCCCTGCAGTATCTCCCACATTGTCTCCGACATTATCAGCAATGACGCCGGGATTTCGAGGGTCATCCTCAGGTATCCCTGCTTCAATTTTTCCCACAAGGTCTGCACCGATATCCGCACTCTTAGTGTAAATCCCGCCTCCTAACCGGGCAAAAAGAGCCACCGAGCTTGCGCCCATCGCAAAACCATTGATGATCACTGGATCTTTTGTAAATAAATAGAAAATTCCAATTCCAGCAACTCCCAAGGCTGCCACTGAGATTCCCATGACAGCGCCCCCTTGAAAAGCAATGGTTAGGGCCAAAGGAGTTCCGCCAGTTATAGCTCCCTGAGTCACTCTGACTGCAGAACGGGTCGATCCTTTCATCCCGATAAAACCTGCAAGCATAGAGCAGGATGCACCTGTTAAGAAGGCAAGGCTCGTGTATAGAGAAAAAAGCCTCCAAAGAACTATGAAAATGACGATAACAAAGATCGATATATAGCTATACTCTCTCTTCAAGAAGATCATGGCTCCAGAGTGAACAGATTCTGCAATTTCGTTCATAATTTCGTTTCCCTTGGGATATCTTTTGATAAAAAAGTATAAGAGAAGAGCAAAAAAGAGTCCTAGGAATCCAATAATGAATGAATAAGGAACCAGATTCAGTATTTCCATGGGTTTCTTCCTATAAAATATTTTAAATCGTTGTATAGCAATAGCATAAAACAATTCAATTTGCAATTTCGCTGACATTTTGTGTGGATAAAAATCATTCTTTTTTTAGCGTGCGAGAAGAACCGTATGGGAGAGATTCATCAAACCCACCTTGAAGAAAATGTAGGGGTTTGATTCATCAAACCCACCGGTTAAGAAATGTTGTTTGCGATTATTTTCCGGTTAGAGGACGATTTCTCCGATGAGACTATAGGGTCCGCAGGAAGTAATCCGAACATCTACAAATTTTCCTATGAAATCCTTTTTTGATTTGAAATTTACAACTTGATACCCTTCATTCCTGCCAGAGAAGACATGAGAGTCTTTTTTGCTTTTCCCGAGACAGAAGACTTTCATGACTGAGCCAATGAGCGATTGGTTGTGTTCTAATTGTATTTTTTTCTGGAGGTTTTGAATTTCAATGAGCCGCCTTCTTTTATCCTCGAAAGGAACAGAGTCTTTTTTTTTCGAAGCAGCGGTCAGAGGACGGACTGAGTAACGGAAGGAAAAAATATTGGTGAAGCGGACCTTTTCTAAAAGGCTAAATGTCTCCTGATACTCTTCCTCTGTCTCTCCTGGAAATCCGACTATGATATCTGTGCTGATGCTGATTTCTGACATGAAGTCTCGGAGCATTCCAATTTTTTCTAGATAGTCTTCTCTAGTGTATCCTCTGTGCATCCTTTTAAGGACCGAAGAGGATCCAGACTGAACTGGGAGGTGGAGTTGATGGCAGACTTTTTCCGATTCCTTCATGGCCAATCCAGTCTCTTGCGAGAAATTTTTCGGATGAGAAGTAATAAACCTGATCCATTCTATTCCATCAACTTGGTTGACTTTCCTCAGAAGGTCTGAGAAATCTTCCCCTGTTAGAGGGGCCTTGTAAGAGTTGACATTTTGGCCTAAAAGCTGGATTTCCAGATATCCTGCATCTGCAAGACCTTCGACTTCTTGGATAATATTTTGCATAGGCCTGTATTTTTCTCTTCCTCGAGTAAACGGGACAATACAATAGGAACAGAAATTGTTGCATCCTTCCATGATAGTGACATAGGCACTGACATGGCTTTCTCGAAAGATCAGGTCGTTGGGAATTTCATTCCATTCCGGACTCCAGCTTGTTGAAAGAATCTTTTCTCCAATATTATCGGAAATTATCTGGGGAAGCTTCTGGTAATTATCGGGCCCTATGACAAAATCGACAAAGGGCCTTTGCTCTGAAAGCTCAGACGCGTAGAGTTGGGCTACACAGCCGGACACACCGATAGTAACATTTTTTCTTTTTTTGAGCGATGCCAATCGCCCTAGATAGGAGTAAAGCTTTTCTTCAGATTTTTCACGAACAGCACAGGTGTTAACGATTATGAGATTGCTTTCTTCAAGAGAATCTGAAATCCTTGCCCCTGCCTTTGTTAATATCCCTGCTATGCGTTCTGAGTCATTCTCGTTCATCTGGCACCCGAACGTGTGTATGTAAAATTTGCAATTTTCTAAATCACGAGTTTCTTTCATTTAGGTCAAAAGCTTTCAGCCAGGATTATTTTACAATATTTGTTCGATAATCTCTGCTGCGTTCTGAACGAACTTGGGGCAAACAGTAGTGAAAAGCTCTTTTTCTTCAGCAAGCTTCATTCCTTCAGGAGAGCCCAGGTCATACCCCAAAAGCTCTGTACAGTTAATAGAGCCGTGGAGGGACTTAAACCTCTTTACGAATTCTAATACAAGCTCATATGTTTTCTCTTTAGCCTCTATATCTTCAGCCTTGATTCTGCCATGTTTAAGCCCTATGACCAAAAATGCTCCGGTGACAGCTCCGCAAATTTCTCCCATATGAGCGATGCCTCCTCCAAATGGCTGCGAAATCTTTAAAGCCAACTCACGGCTCAGACCGTGCATATCTGAATAGGCTGAGAGTACTGCTTGTGAGCAGCTGAATCCTTCCTTAAAACACGAAATAGCTGTTTCAGCTTTATTCATACTTCATTTCCTCCTGTCCATTATCTTTGTTGATTTATCACAATGATTGTTTCTGCCATTCAATCTGAAAATATAATGTACTCATTATTGTGATAAGCCTCTTTTTTTATCAAGAAAGATGGAGTGTGCTTTTTGTTTATCTCTATTCTTTTAGCTCTGTTTGTCGTTTATTCATCTGGAGATTGTAGATAAGCATTTCCCTCGCGTTCTGAAGAGTGGCCTTGGTGATATGAGTCCCAGCTAGAAGGTGTGAGATCTCAGAGACCCTTTCTTCAAAATTGAGCTTTTTAACTGTTGTAAAAGTCCGCTCTTTTTTTATTGTCTTTCCAATCTTATAATGATGCGTGGCAAAGGAAGCGATTTGAGGGAGATGGGTTATACAGATAACTTGGTGGTGCTTTGATAATTCTTTGAGTTTTTTGGCGACAAATTCTGCAGTCTTTCCTCCTATGCCCGAGTCAATCTCATCAAAAATCAGGGTTTTAAACCCCTCCTGCTCTTTGCCCAATGTTTTCAAGGCAAGCATAAACCGTGAAAGTTCCCCTCCTGAGGCTATTTTGCGCAAAGGTCTTAGCTCCTCACCTGGATTTGGGCTGATGAGGAATTCAACTTCGTCTATACCGCTGTCCTTGGCCTTTTCCATCGTATCTTGACTGGCTGGCGCAGTCTCGATTTGTATTTTAAATCGAGCCTTCTTCATTCCCAGGAGATTGATTTCCTTTTCAGCCTTTTTTTCAAGTTCGCGTCCGTATTTCGTCCTTAAAGCAGAAAGTCTTGCTGCGTTCTTCTTGTATTCGCTGTATTTTTTCTTAATTTCAATATCTAAATCCGCTAATTTCTCTTGGCTGATACTAAGCTCTTTGTAATCCTCTTTGGCCTTTTCTAGATAGGAAAGAATATCATTGATGCTGTTTCCGTACTTTCTTTTCAATTTTTCTATCTGACTCAGACGCTCCTCAAGTTTTTCCAGTTTTTCGGGAGCTGCGGCCTGCCGGTCTTTGAATTTGATAAGAAAGTCTGAAAATTCTCCAATGGTTATAGCGAATTCATTTAAATTTTCTTCTGTCTCTTCAAAGGCAGTATCAAAGGATCGAAGCTCGCTGACTATGCTTTGGAGTTTAGCCAGGCGTGGGGAGATAGAATTTTCCTGATTATAGGAGATGTTCAATGCTTCTTCCACAAGAGAGCTGATTTTTTCAGCGTTTTTAAAAATGTTCCTCTCATGGTGAAGCTCTTCATCTTCTCCCTGTTTGAGTTGAGATTTTTCGATCTCTTTTATTTGATAGTCAAGAAAATCAAGCCGCTGCTCTCTTTCTCTTTCTTTGCTCTCGAGTTCTCTTTTTTCCTTGATTTGCTTTCTGAGCTCTTGAGCATTGTGAGAGACCTCATGCCTTAGAGAAATAGCATTCGCATAAAAGTCTAGATAGTTTAATTGATATTCTGGATTTCTGAGGAATACATGATCATTCTGACCGTAAATATCAACGAGTCCGTGGCTCAGTTCCCTAATCTTTTTGATCGGAACAAGGATTCCGTTTATATATCCTTTTCCTGCTCTATCCTCGGAGATTGTTCTCTGAACGAACATTTCAGTTTCTGAGTCGGGAAGAAAATCGCTCGAGCTGGACATGTCCTTTGGAGGCTGAAAAATTGCTTCCACCGATACTTCTCTCTCTCCAGTTCGAATCATATCTGAGGACCCTTTTTCCCCTAAAACCAACCTCAGGCCGCCGATGATGATGGATTTTCCAGCCCCCGTTTCTCCAGTGAGGATGGAAAATCCTTCTTTGAGATTTAGTTCAATATCTTCTATTGTGGCGAGGTTTTTAATGCGAAGGGAT
>Ga0114920_10000114_pt1 | contig 37860 bp, 26 predicted proteins | sample ChitaG_FD_88683 | JGI IMG/M metagenome (GOLD analysis project Ga0114920, IMG submission 88683) | Deep subsurface microbial communities from South Pacific Ocean to uncover new lineages of life (NeLLi) - Chile_00310 metaG | ecosystem: Environmental > Aquatic > Marine > Oceanic > Sediment ...
CAATAAATTCCATCCGCTCATTCATGGGACAGGTCTCTTTCCACGGCACGATCAAACCTCCTTTGCTCGTGCCGTAAGCTACCTGTTACCCATGTGCCCGGTCTATTCTGTTACCTATCTGCCCGGTTTATACCGATACAGCCCCGCACCCGGCAGATAGCAATAAGGATCAGACGCCCAGTGTATTCCGCAGCTTTTCGAAGAAACTTCGATCACCCTTCGGCGGTTTGGTGCCCGACATCTTGGCCAGCGTCTGGAAAAACCGTTTCTCCTCGGCCGACAGCTTGGTCGGTGTCCAGACCACCAGGCGAACCAGCTCGTCACCCTTGCCCAGCCCGCGCAGGTGAGGAATGCCCTTGTTTCTCAGCCGGATGATCTTGCCGGATTGTGCGCCGGCGGGAACCTTCACCGCGTGATCGCCGTTAAGTGCGGGCACGGTGATTTCATCGCCCAACGCGGCCTGCGAAAAGCTGATCGGGACCTCACAAATAATGTCGTCTCCCCGGCGGGTGAACACCCGGTGCCGTTTTTCCTCAATCAGAACAACGGCATCTCCCGGCGGCCCCCCCTGGGTACCGGCGTGTCCTGCACCGGATACCGGAATGTAGTTGCCGCTGCTTACCCCGGCCGGGATTCTCACGTTGACCGTGGTGGTCCCCGAGACACGACCCTCACCCTTGCACTCCACGCACGGGTTACCGATTACCCGGCCCACGCCACGGCACTGCGGACAGGTAGAGACATTGACAAACTGGCCAAAGAAAGACCGTGATACCCGGCGGACTTCACCGGCCCCGTGGCACATCGGACATCTTTCCGGTGCGTGCCCTGGTTCTGCACATGACCCACCGCAGCGGTCGCATCTTACCAGCCGCTGAATGCGGATTTTCTTGGTCACTCCGGTGGCGATCTCCTCGAGGGTCAACGGGAGCTGCACCCGCAAGTCCTGGCCCCGGGCTGGACCACCGCGGCGCGATGCCCGGCCGCCGCCGAAAAGGTCATCGAAGACATCGCCGAAGCCGCCGAAGTCCCTCATGAACGCGCGCAGGGCGTCGGAGAGATCAAACCCGGCAAACCCGCCGGCGCCGACACCCTGGGCAAAGGCCGCGTGCCCATACCGATCGTAACCCTGACGTTTTTGTGGGTCTTTTAAAACTTCATAGGCTTCGGTTGCCTCTTTGAATCTCTCCTCGGCGGAATTGTCCCCGGGGTTCTTGTCAGGATGGTATTTTACCGCCAGCCGCCGATAGGCTTTCTTGACTTCTTCCTCGGTGGCCCCGCGCTCCAGGCCGAGAACCTCATAATAATCGCGCTTCGTCATCAAAATGGGTTTCGTTCAATCAGTCAAAGACCATACCCGCCCGGCGAGGAAGTCCGACCAGACAACTCCAAACGGCAGGTCGCCGTCTGGAAAGGCTTGTTCCAAGGCAAAGGCGGCAAGAGGTTGTCTACGAGCCGGGCATCTCGATCGCCGTTTAGTCTTTCTTATCGTCGTCGACCACTTCAAAGTCGGCATCCACGGCGCCTTCTTTATCCTCACCGGTTTTCGCCTCTTCCGGGGCGGGACCGGTCTGTTGTGCGCCACCCGCCTGCGCGCCCGCCTGAGCGGTCTGCTTGTACATCTCCTCCGCCAGCTTGTGCGAGGCCTGCATCAATTCGTCGAGCGCACTGTTGATCGCCGCCGTGTCCGACCCGGACTGCACCGACTTGACCTTTTCGATCGCGGCTTCGATCTTCTTTTTCTCGTCGGAGGAGATCTTGTCACCGTAGTCCTTTACAGTCTTCTCGGTGGTATACACCAACTGATCCGCCTTGTTGCGAGCCTCGACCAGTTCCCGCTGTTTCTTATCTTCCTCGGCGTGCTGTTTGGCGTCATCAATCATCCGCTCGACTTCCTGCTCGGATAAGCCCGAGGAAGACTCGATCTTGATTTTTTGTTCTTTGCCGGTACCGAGGTCTTTGGCCGAGACGTGGACGATTCCATTGGCGTCGATGTCAAAGGTGACTTCGATTTGCGGCACGCCGCGCGGCGCAGAGGGGATCCCCACCAGGTCAAACCGTCCCAGCGTGCGGTTATCGATTGCCATCTCGCGTTCACCCTGCAACACGTGGACCGACACCGCAGGCTGGTTATCCGACGCGGTGGAAAAGATCTGGGATTTCTTGGTCGGGATAGTCGTGTTGCTTTCGATTAACCTGGTCAATACCCCGCCGAGGGTTTCGATCCCCAAGGACAGCGGGGTGACATCCAGAAGCAGGACGTCTTTGACATCACCGGCGAGCACGCCGCCCTGAATCGCCGCGCCGATGGCCACGACCTCGTCCGGGTTGACCCCCTTGTGCGGTTCGCGGCCGAAGACCTCCTTGACTACCTCTTGCACCTTCGGCATTCGTGTCATCCCGCCGACCAGGACGACTTCATCGATCTCGGATGGCGAGCATCCGGCATCCTTCAGCGCCTGCCGGCACGGACCGACGGTCCGCTGGATTAAGTCATCGACCAGCTGTTCGAGTTTTGCCCGGCTGAGCGTAAGATCAAGATGCTTGGGGCCGGACTGGTCGGCGGTGACAAACGGCAGGTTGATATTGGTCTGCATAGTGGTCGACAGCTCGCACTTCGCTTTTTCCGCCGCCTCTTTCAGCCGCTGGAGGGCCATGCGGTCCTTGCGCAAATCGATTCCCTGCTCCCGCCGAAACTCGTCGGCCATCCAGTCGATGATGCGCTGATCGAAATCATCGCCACCGAGGTGCGTATCGCCGTTGGTCGAGCGAACTTCGAATACACCCTCACCGAGTTCGAGAATCGAAATATCAAACGTACCGCCGCCGAGGTCAAACACCGCGATCTTTTCGTCTTTCTTCTTGTCCAGTCCGTAGGCCAACGATGCCGCCGTCGGTTCATTGATAATCCGCAGCACTTCCAGCCCGGCGATCCGGCCGGCGTCCTTGGTGGCTTGCCGCTGGCTGTCGTTGAAATAGGCCGGGACGGTGATCACCGCCTGCGTGACCGTGGCACTGAGATATTCCTCCGCCGTGCGTTTCATCGACTGCAGGATCATCGCCGAGATTTCCGGCGGGGCGTGCAGTTTACCTTCGATCTCTAAGCGGCAGTCATCATTTTCCGCGCCGACGACCTTAAACGGCACCAGCTTTTCTTCAGATGATACTTCGGAGTGCCGCCGGCCCATAAACCGCTTGATGGAGAACACTGTGTTTTCCGGGTTGGTGATCGCCTGCCGTTTGGCAACCTGCCCGACGAGGCGTTCCCCGGACTTGGTAAACGCCACCACCGACGGTGTGGTGCGTCCGCCCTCGGGATTGGGAATGACCACCGCATCGCCGGCTTCCATGACGGCCACGCAGGAGTTGGTGGTCCCCAGATCAATGCCGATCACTTTGCCCATTGCCTATAACCCCTCCAATATCGTCAACGAATTTTTCTTCAATCTTATTTTGTGGTTGGCGTACGTCCTCGTGCGCCAACTATACCTATGCCACGGCAGACGAGGACGTCTGCCGCACACGAGACGTGGTTGGCGTACGTCCTCGTGCGCCAACGTTTGTGCGGGTCAGTCCTTGGGCTGACCTTGCGCCCTGTGGGCGCACGTCAAGACCACAGGGGTCTTGACCTACGTTTCCTCTTCCTTCTCTTTCGGCTCGTCCTTTTCTTTTTTCGCCGGTCCCCGTGAGACCATAACTTTCGAATGCCGAATCACCTTATCACCCAGCATATACCCCGCGGCGATCTCTCCGGTAATATGCCCCTCGGGGACGTCATCGGAATCGACCTGCATCATCGCTTCATGCTTCTCCGGATCGAACGGTTCACCCACGGCATCAATGCGCGCCAAGCCCCGCTTTTCCAGCACCGACTTGAATTGGCCATAAAGCAGATCAATGCCCTTGACAAACTCTTCCAGCCGGGCGTTGCGATGCTCGGGATCGAGCGCGCGCTCCAGGTTGTCGAGCACTTCGGTCAACTCGGTGATCAACTGCTCGTCAGCGCTCTTGATTAGCTGCAGGTATTCGCGGGCGGTTCGTTTCTTGTAGTTTTCAAACTCGGCTGCCAGGCGGAGAAAGCGGTCTTCCCAGTCAACCTCCACCTCCGGTTCTGCCTCTGCCCGGTCTTCCTTTTCCTCAAGACGACTCTCGGTTAATTCCTCTTTCTTCTCCTCTTCTACCGCGGGGCGATCCTCGGACTCGGAGGCTTTTTCGTCGGGTTCGATTCCCTCCACTCTTACCTCGGTGGAATCCTCATCCGCCGCGTGTGACGCTTCACTGACTTTTTCTTTTTTTTCACTCATGGGCGCATCAAAACATCTTCTTGAGTTGTCTGGTCAGCAGTCTGGCGGTGGTTTCCACCAGGGTTACCAGCCGTGCATAGTCCATGCGCTTGGGGCCGATAATCCCGATCGTGCCGGAGACCCGCCCTGCTTTATATGGCGAGGTAACCATGGCGCACGGCTCGGCGGCGCTGAGCTGGATCTCCTTCCCGATGGTAATGATGATCCCCTCGCCGATCCCCTTCTTCTGCAGGAGCTCGATAAGCGAACTGCGCTCTTCGAGCATCCGGATTAACCCGGCCAACCTGTCGGGGTCTTGAAATTCCGGCTTGCCCACTAAGTTGATCGTTCCTTCCAACTTCAGCGTCTCCGGCCCGGCAGCACCAAGCAGGGTATCCGACGCGTCGACAAACATTCTGATCAGCCGTGCGTCCACCCCCGAGAGGTCTCTAACCCTTTCCTTGAGGTCTCGGTGCAACTCCCCGATGGTCAACCCGGCCAAACGTTCGTTCAATACCTGAGCCGTCCGCTCAATGACTGTGTCTTTCAAATTAACATCCACTTCTACCAGGAGGGTACGCGCCAGGCCCGATTTCACCATGATAATCAGCAAGATCTTATTTTCCGCCACCGGAATAAGCTCGATATGGGATAGGATGCCTTCATCGAAACGCGGCGCCAGCGTCACTCCCAACTGGCGGGAAATCGAGGCCAGGACACGGGTGGTTTTCTCGAACAGGTCTTCTACAGCCAGTGAACTGTCGGCCGCGATCTGCTCACGGAGGACTTCAGCGTCTTTCCCGGAAATCGGCTCCCGCTTGAGCAGTCGGTCGACAAATGTCCGATATCCCTTGTCCGTGGGTATCCGGCCTGCCGATGTGTGTGGCTGCCTGACCAGACCCATTTCCTCTAAGTCCTGCATGGTATTGCGAATCGTCGCCGGCGACAGGCCAATCGGGTATTTCTGCGCCAGGACTCGCGAGCCGACAGGTTCGGCCGTCGAGACGTAATGCTCAATCAGCAGCTTCAAGATTGCCTGCTCGCGTTTGTTCAACGTGTCAAGAGTCACCGATCAATGCCTCGCTCGCGCTTTAGCACTCCACCGCCGAGAGTGCTAAACGGTTTTACGTAATTGCATCGGAGAAGTTTGTCAAGCGTAAAGGGTCTTCTGCTATGCATCTTCTCGGGTGCGGGCCCATTCGGCAAACTCCCGCCGGCTTTTCCAGTCATCGAGACGGAGGTGGAGCAGCCTGCCGCGCACAGTCTGCTCGTCGACTTGCAGGAATTCGTATTCTTCGCGGCCCAATTCAAGACAGATTTGTGGCGGGTCGAATTCCGGATGACGGGTAACGACCTGCAAGAGTCGCTTGGCCAGCGAGTCGGTTTCCCCGACGGTCCAGATCTCCATGGCACGCGATAAGGCGGTCTCCGTGGGCAAAATGACATGGGACCGGGGGGGATCCGCTTTCTCCGGGACCTGGAAGGCCCGTTTGACTACCACCGCCGCAATATCGTCCTGTATCGGACCATCACCGGTGAACTCAGCCAATTCCGCAAAGATCGCCTCGGAGATCCTTTTCGCCGACAAGTGGCTTTTCTTGGTAACGAGGTTTTTCAACCGTTCGATCCCCAAGACTTCTTTGTGGGTGTTGCGTGCCTCGGTGATCCCGTCGGTGTACAGGACGAAAACATCCCCCAGTTCCAGCGGCAGGTTTCCATCCTCCAGGCGTGTTTCAAAGAATTTTCCTTCGGGTAACTGCATGCCCAATGGCCACCCTTTAGGATTCACACCGAATACTTGTTTCTCCGCGCGCCGGAAAAACAACATTGGGGTATGACCGGCCGAGGCAAAGCGCACGGTGCCCGCCCGACTGTCGATGACGGCCAGGAACATCGTGACAAACATCCCGGAGCGCATGTTCTTCGCGGCAAACCGGTTGACCGCAGAAAGGATTGCCCCGGGCTCACGATGCTTTTCCGCCAGAAGCCGGGTGGCAGTGCGTACGGTGGCCATGACCAGCGCGCCGGGCACCCCCTTGCCCGAAACGTCGGCAACGGAGACAACGAAAGTATGATCGTCGAGCCCGAAAACATCGAACCAGTCACCCCCCACGTACTTCGCCGGGCGATACAGCGTCCCGATTTCATACCCGGGTATTTCCAGGGAATCGGACATAACAAGCGCTTTCTGCAACTGCTCGGCGGTTTCCCACTCGCGGCGGGCCAGTTCGCGAGAATAATGCGCCCGTTCGGCCTGGTAAATCTGACCCGCAGCCGTATTGAACGCTTCCATGATTTGCTGAATTTCATCGCTGCCGCGCACGGGCAACGGCTTATCGAACCCGCGCCCCGCCAAAGCCCGCACTGAGCCGGAAAGTCGTTTCAGCGGCTGGATGAACCAGCCGGAAAGCACAATCGAAAGAAGCCAGCCTAAAAGCAGGCCACCGGCAGCATACAGCGCCAGCGTGGCACGCATGGCCACCTGATCGGCGGCAATTGCCGTTGCGTCACTCACCAGGTGGATGAACCCGACAATCCGGCGGTCGACCAAAATCGGGGAAACAAGGTAATACTCCGATGAAGAATCGCCGGCCAGGGCCTGCGGCACGTCATAGAGGTCCCTCTCGATGCCGGGGGGATACCGGAATTGAGTGCGCACATTTTCGGGGTGCCGGGCATCGGCCAGAATCGTTCCCCGTGGATCGGTGATCACGAGGTGCTCTACCGAGCGATCGGGCCGGGCCAATTTCAGGGCCAACTCATCAAACTCGACGTCGGTGGCGCGGTTTATTACCAGGTTTGATGACGCTGAGGCCGCGGTGCGCGCGAGATTGATCCAGTCCGCAAAGTAGCTTTCGCGAACATCCGCCCCGGTCTGCATACTGGCAATCACGAAAAAGGATATGGCGACCAGTGCCGAAACGGCCATCCCGGCCACCGCCCACCGCCAGCGCAGCGATAGCCCCTTCCCTGCCCGTCGGGGCGCAGAGAAATTCTTCACCAGGGTCAACTCGTTTTCCCCGGCAGAGGTACGGCCGTAATTGACGTTGTCGCAAACCCGTTCGATAAGCACCAAGCCGAGCCCCCCCTTCCGCGAGGTCTCGACCATCTTTTTATGATCGATCTTACCCTTTCTCGGCCACGCAAACCAACGGCCCGAATCGAGAATCGAGATGGTCACCCGCCGGCGGTCGTGCGCTACCCGCAAGCGGACATTCCCTGGACCGTAAAGGTACCCGTGGCGAATGATGTTGGAAACGGCCTCTTCTACCGCCAGGAGCAGACCCGTGATCTCCTTTTTGGCCAGCGGCGTCTCGATGAGGCGATCACGCAAAAAACCGCGGATCTTCTCCAACTCCTCTTCGGCCGCCCGAAAATCAGCCACCGACTCTTTGATGATTACTCTGGCCATCTTTAATAGTTATCAGACCAACGGGGCTGCCCGTGCGATAAAGACGTACGGTTATCTGGTCCCGGACTTAATTCGGGCCGTGAGCCAGGTCTGCGGTTCCCTGGTTTTCCGTTGGCAGGCGCAATCGGGCCTGCCGGATATTTGCCGCAGCCTCCAGATTGCCCGGGTATTTCTTCAGGATCATTTCCCATAGCTCCACGGCAGCCCGGTACTCCCCGGCACGATACTTCCTCAACGCCTGCAGATGAATCTCCCAGGTTTCCGGATCATCTTTTAGATTTGTTTTCCCGACAATCTCTTCCGTGCGTGACTCTATACGTTCGCGCAAGGCGAATGCGCCTTCGTTTTCCGGGTCATAGAAAAGCGCGGAATCCAGCTTGACGCGCGCCAACTCAAAGTCATCGTGCAGGAAATGCTCCAGCCCGGCCAACAGGCATCTTTGCGCGTAGATCTTTCGGCCGGTTAGACGAATCCTCCGTTTTATATCCGCCCGCGTGCCATCGAGCCTGAGGGCCTTGTGATAACTGACCAGCGCTTCGGCATAGGCGCCGCTCTTCGTCCGGCGATCACCCGCCAGCACCAACCTACGGACCAGCTGCGCCGCACTGTCTTTTGCCGCACTCCACGATTCATATACCTGGGGGTTGTTCCAATCCAGTTCCAACACGCGGCGGAAATGATCACGCGCCAGGGCGAATTTCCCCCGCGCCATCGCCTCCTGCCCCAGAGACAACCGTTCGACTACGACTTCTTCGGGGGAGAACTCCAACTTCGAGGGTGTGGGTTCCTGCGGCCAAGCTACAGCAGTCAGGGCAAGCATGATCCACCCTGCAGCCACCGACCCTCCCTTTATTAGACGAGTCCCGAGCATCAAACCCACCTGGCAGGTAACCGACAGCAGGCTCCTGCCCCCTCAGGGGAATTTCAGCGTTCGCCGCAGGCTGCGCAATAAGAAAAAACGATCCGTCCGAATTACGGGACGGTAAGGTTTACCGCCTCGGTCACGAAACGGGCCCGAACCTCAACTGTATCGGGGAAGAAGAATCGCGGCTCGGCGGGAGTATACGGCAGCACCGAACCGCAATCAAAGCGCCGGTTCTCATTCAAATCCACAAACGCGCGCAGGGTATAAATCCCGGCCGGCAGTTCGTAGGCGAAAGGCGCCGGGCCGGTCAGAACCTCTGCCACCGGGGAGAGCTTTTTCCCGCTCGGGACAAACTCCAGGATGATCGATTGGTCAAACCATTCCTCACGTGAGACGCTGAGGCTTCCGGCAACTCCCCCGAATACGCTGGGCTCGATCGTCGTAAAACTCGCCGCCCAACGTTCTTCCGCGGTATTGCCCGCACAATCGACGACCGAACTCGAGTCCAGGACCATCATGTATTTCACGTTCCCGGCCAGGTCTGAATCCGGAGTAAAGGTCATCTCCCACGGCTTCGGCCATGCGATTGACCCGTAAACACGCAGGCCGGAGGAATCGGCCAGCAAGAAGCCTTCCCTTAGCTGCGCGGTGTCCACCGGCTCGGAAAACCAGACTCCGATTTCGCAACGATAGTCCACCCGGGTGTCCTTATGTGCCGGGGAAGAAAGTACGACTTTCGGGAGGGTAGTATCGGCAGCCGCCGGCCAGAAAAACTGGGCCGTATGCCAAAGCGAGTCCACGATCCACCCCCGCTTGTCGGCCAGGCGGCTCACGGTCAGGCGATAGGAGACACCCACCCTCGCCCCCTCCAACAAAAACCGAACAATCTTATCGTCTTGAAGATCGACATCGAAAAGTCCAACTTGGAGTTCATCGGCTTCCGTGACGGCTTTGATCGACCATCCGGCGGTGTAAAGCGACATCGAGTCGACCGGATGGGAAAACTCCACGCGCAGGATACGGTCCGGATTGACCCGGCAGCGCACCAATTCGAACCGTGCCGTGTCGACATCCCGCAGGTAGAGGTACAACGGCGCTGACCGGTGGTCCCTTGCTGAAAGCTGGGCATCGAAGGCGCCGACGCCTGCTTTTTCACCGATGTCCAGCCGGCGATTCTTATTCTTATCGCTGGCGGCGACGGCGCGATACGAGCCAGCGGACAAATACGAAAAACTGTAAGCGCCATCCGGCCCGCTTTCGGTGATGTAATCAGGACTGTTGAAGATTGCCTTGCCGCTGTCGAGCGGCAGAATGAATAACAACACCTCCGCGTCGGCAGCCGGCTTCTCACCGTCAAAAACGATGCCCGTGATCACACCCGAATCGATGGCCGGCCCGGTGGAAAAGGCCAAAACGAACGGTCCGGCCAGGCGATTTCTGCGGCGGTCGGTAACGCGCGCGGCAACGGTTACCAGGTAAGTCATGTTTGCCGCCAGGGAATCCTGCCACTTAATCAAGACCGCGTTCTTTTCCCACCCAAACTTCGGGTCGGTCGGCGGAGGGGGACTGATATATATCGCTTCGCCGATTTTGTCTTTAATCACCGGTTCGGAAAATTCAATCCGTACGGGAGCCAGACGATCCACATTGACCGCGCCGGGTTCGGGCGTGGTGCTCACCACCTCCGGCGGTGTCTTATCCTCCGGCCCTCCCGGCGGCGATTGAATCTTAGCACACCCGAAGAAAACGGACGCGGCCAAAGTCAATAAGACAAGAAAGACATTCGCTGGCGGTATCACTCGGCCGGAGTATCTGCCATAGCCGTAGATGCTCTCTTTCACACCAAGAGTTGATAATTGGGATTGTGCGCGGCAGATGTCTATATCTGCCCGGTCGTCACATCGTGGGCTGTCGGTCAGGCTTCGAGCCCGAACAACGTGAGGGCGAGAAACCCGACATTTCGACTTCTTCTCGGATTTTTCGCCGTCGCGTCGTTGGCACGCGGAACCCGATCGACAAAACCTCCGGGGCCGTTGCCCGGAAGAGGCGGGCATTCCCATAACGCCGGGTAAGCTACCCACCCGCGCAGCAGGACACAACCAGAGAATAAATCAACTCCACAGACCGGTTTTCGACCGTCACGGCCCGGTGGATTGCAATTTTTCTTTGATGACGCCGTTGTCCGGGTCAAGTTCCAGCGCTTTGGCCCAATGCTGACGTGCCTGTTCGATGCGGCCCAGCCGGGCGAGGATGTCACCGAAGTGGTCGTAGATTACCGGGTCCTCCCGCGTTGCATGTTCGATAGCTCGGCGAATTTGCACCTGAGCCTCTTCCACCCGCCCCAGCTTAAAGAGCACCCAGGCGTAGCTGTCAAGATAAGCGGCGTTATCCGGTTCGATTTGCAGAGCGCGCTCAATGAGCCGGAGCGACGTTTCCAGGTTGGTGTCCCGTTCGGCGTACATGTATCCCAGGTAATTGAGGGCCGCCGCATGATTGGAATCGACGGCGATCACGGTTTGAAACATTGAATCTGCGTTGTCAAACCGGCCCGCGCGTTCGTACGCTGCACCCAGCGAGAAGCGCACGTTCAAATCCGACGGTTCCCCGTGTAGCGCTTTTTCCAGCCAGAAGATGGCCGAATCGTAGACTTCCAGACGCGAGTAGGTCACCCCAATAAGAAACTGCAGCCTCTCCCTGGGCCGGGCAACGAATTCGCCCTCACGCGCAATGCGGATACCCTGCCGGATCGAATCCTGCGCCAGGAGTGCGCCGGCCCAGCTTAAATACGCGTCGGGCTTTTCGTCATCGATTTCCACCGCCCGCGCCAGGTGCACCTTGGCCGAATCATGCTGCTCCCGGATCATCTGCAAACGCCCCAGGTACAGGTGAGGAAGGTAATCATCGGGATCGGTCTGCGTAGCGATGGTAAACAGGCTGTCCGACTCATCATAACGGCCCGCCTGAAAGTAGAGCGCGGCCAGGCGAATACGATCCTGCGGCCGTCGTTTTTGCTTTAACAAGGCCAAAAGTTCTTCGGCTGCTTCGTCGTAACGCCGGCCGGCAATCAGCGCATCAACCAGCTTTTCCTGTAACCGTGCCTCGTGGGGAAAGAGGACCTTTGCCTTTTGCAGGGTACTCACCGTTTTCTGCGGTTGCCCAAGATGGCCGTAAACATCCGCCAGCAGCTCAAAAGCACCAATTGATGGGGAGCCGTACACGCCATCAATGACGTTATGTAGTGTTTCGGTGGCCTTATCGAACTGTTCAGCCTGCCAATACACACGGCCCAGCCCTGTCATCGTCCTCACGGAAAGGCGCACCTCGGCAAGCTTTTCCATTAACTTGACCGCTTCTTCTATTCGACCACGGCGCATTTCCAACCCCACGAGATACCGGTATGCCTCGGTATTGCCCGAGTCCAGTCTCAAGACCTCTTGATAGGCGCGATATGCCTCTTCCTGCCGATCCAGACGTCGGTAATACTTGGCCAACAAATCCCACGTCTTGCCGTCTTTCGCGGCAATGACGGAGACGACGGTCACCGCCTTCTCGAACTCCCTCAGGTTGAAATAGCATTCACCAAGCGAAATCCGTATTTCGCGTGAATCCGGCTCATAGGAAAGCGCCTTCTCCAGTTCCGCCGCGGCAGCGGAGAAGTTTTTATCCAGCATCAGAATGGTGCCGTTGGAGAAGTGGTGGTAGGCCGTCTCGTTCAGCACCTCCGGCGGTGGTCCAACATCCTTTGGTGGGTGCATGGTGCCCGGGCCGGCGCAGCCGCTGAGCGCAACCGCCAATCCCAGGATAATTGACGAAATCATGCGTATATGTCTACCCGAGGTGATCATCGATTACCACCACTTATCCTCATCGGTTTCCGCGCGGATTCACCCATCGTGAACCTCAGTGATTATATACGCTTCCCTCGACGCACTTCAAACAGTTTTGTACCGCTGACGACCGCGCCATCATTCAAGGTCACTCAAGGTGCTGCAATTCCCTGCTCACCGGATGCTTTGCTTGACATCTGGCCATTTGTTCCACGTGCCACAGGCAAGCATCACGGCAATTCTGACGCTTCTTACCGTGTTTTCAGGCTGGACTTTAAGTACGTTGGATTGGCTCTCTGATCACACCGGTATTATACCGGTTAACCACGAGTCCCGCCAAATTAAGTGGGTGACGATGCGGCAGGGGCAGACTGCCACCCTCAAGATTCGCGGGCATTCGTGGGAAGGGGACCCTCGTTACTGCGGCTGCTTACCTTTAATTACAGCAAGTGTAGAACCGTCTTGATATGGGATAACCGGCTATTGTCCTTTCCCCAATCTTTCCGCAAACACCTTGGTGATCGCCGGGACGTGCTCGAACAGGTCCCCCACGATACCATAGGCGGCCACGCTGAAAATCGGCGCTTCTTTGTCCTTGTTGATCGCGACAATGACCCGGGAGGACTGCATCCCCACCAGGTGCTGGATGGCACCGGAAATCCCACAGGCAATATATAGCTTGGGGTTGACCGTTTTGCCGGTCTGCCCGACCTGGCGGGAATACGGGACCCAGCCGGCGTCAACGACGGCGCGGGAAGCGCCCCGTGCCGCGCCAAACACCTTGGCCAAATCTTCGATGAGCTTATAATTCTCCGTGGCCTTGATCCCCCGCCCGCCGGAAACAATAATATCCGCCTCGGTCAGGCTGATCTCTCCACCCTCGGCAACATTGGATTCCCGCACAATACCTTTGGCCTGCAGGTCGGCAGGGAGTTGGATAAGCCGTGCTTCGCCCGTAGCACCGGTGGGTTCGGCCTCCGGATTGGTCTTCGGGCGCAGGGTGATAAACGCCGGGCGGCTTTGCCCGAAGGAGACGTCGAAAAACACGTTCCCCCCGTACGCGGGCTTGTTGCAAATGATCGAGCCGTCATCGGCGACGTCAACCGAGCGAACGTCGTTGGCCACTCCGGCTTGCAAGAGCGCGGCTGTGCGGGGGAATAACGCCCGGCCATACGTCGAGGCAATACCCAGGATAACCCCCGGCTGATGCTTTTTCACCAATTCGACTAAAAGACCGGCGTATAGATCGTCGCTAAAATGTTCCAGAGAGGCGTCCGGGCAGGCCAGCACATCCCGGGCGCCGCGATCAAAAAGTGCCGCTACCATCGGCGGGAGGTCTTTGCCGAAAATCACCGCCGCCAGCGCCCCTCCCAGTTTCTCGGCCAGGGCCTTTCCCACGCTGAGAAGTTCGAAGGAACCAGGCGAGAGGTTTCCGTTCTTTTGTTGGGCAAAAATCCAGACGTTATTCTGCTTGCTCATATAAGTCCCCTTTGTCCCCTTCCCGCGCAGGACTTGTTTTCCAACCGCCTCAGATTACTGCTTCACCGGTAGGTAGTCAACCTCCCGTCTGCCGCTTGCCGCAGGCCATGTGTGCTGGAGGCCTTGCCCCCGGTCGTTCTCCGGAGGCATTTTGTCAGCTTGCGGACACGTCTGCCGATAGCCTGCCAGGAGCCGGGAAACTTCGCTATAATCTGCAGCAGTAACCAGCTTCTTCCTCAAACTTGCCGCACCGGGCAATCCCTGCACGTACCAGCACATGTGGCGGCGCATGCGCAACAGGCCGCGCCGGTCACCGTGCAGCTTGATCTCCTCGGCGAGATGCCAAAGCACTACATCAAATATCTCCTCCAGCGGGGGCTCAGGCGGTATACGGCGAGTTCGCAGATATTCGGCTACCTGGCGGAAAATCCACGGCCGGCCCAGCGCCGCGCGCCCGATCATCACCGCGTCGCACCCGGTCTGCTCAAACATGGCCAACGCATCGGCGGGGGAGCGAATATCACCATTACCGATTACCGGAACATCGACGGCCTCTTTCAGAATCCGGATGAACTCCCAGTTGGCCGGCACGGAGTACCCCGACCGCCCCGTGCGCGCGTGCAGGGCAATCGCCTGCGCTCCCGCAGAGACCGCCCGCCGGGCGGCCTCCACAAACACCGGGGCTTCGTACCCCGCCCGCATCTTCACCGTCAACGGCCGGTCGATTGCCTCTGCCGTCCGCCGGACGATCCCCTCCAGCAGATCAAGGTCTTTGAGGATCGCGACACCCCCGTTTTTTTTGATCACCTTTTTAACCGGACAACCGAAATTCAAATCGATCAGGTCAGGTGCGGCTTGGCAGAGCATTTTGGCCGCTGCGGCCACCGCCGCGCTACGGGCACCGAAAAGCTGAAACCCGATCGGATGTTCGCTCGGCTCAACCGTGATCTTTTCTCGCTGGGGAAGGGATCCGCGAACCAACCCGTCCGCTGACAAAAACTCAGAGTACACCAGCCCCGCGCCGTACCGGCGGCACAACCGCCGGTACGGCCCATCGGTAACACCAGCCATGGGCGCCAGACAGACCGGATTCTCTACAGTCAAGTTTCCTATTTGCATACCGAAAATATACCAAAGGGCCGTTTTTCCCGCAACCGGGGAAGGGCCGTCACAGGCATCGTACTGTACGTATACGTCTTTGACTCGGCTGGAGGTTGGCATGCCGGAAATCGTTGTGAGATTTGAGGATAAGGTTCTTGAGCGAATCGTTACCGAAAAGAGCCGGATCACCATCGGCCGCACTTCGGACAACGATATCGTTCTGGACAACCGAGGGATTTCGCGAAAACACGCCGAGATTGAGTTGGCCGGTGACACCGCCGTATTAATCGACAATGATTCGCTCAACGGGACTTTCGTCAACGATCGCCGCGTGGATCAGGAAATCCTCAAGGACAAAGATGTTATCACGATCGGGAAATACGACTTGATTTTCCATTGTCAGGCCAGCCACGAGGTCAAACTATCCGATCTGGACGGGACGATGATCCTGCAGACGAAAAAGCAACAGGAACGGGTCCAGCGCGATCAGGTCGATCGCCAGCGCGTACAACAGGGCGGCGGTGGACCACTCTTGGAAGCCCAGCAGCATTCGCCGGTGGAGGAATACAAGATCGGCCCCGGGGTCACAACCTTCGGCAAAGCCCCATGGGTCAACGTTCGTGTAAAGGGCTGGTTTATCTCTGAACTGCAGGCCAAAATCACCCCGGTCGACCAAAATTACATCTTGACTAACGTGGGCCGCAAGAATAAGACCCTGGTCAACGGGGAACCCGTCGGGGAACACGAACTGAAAAACGGAGATTTGATTCAAATCGGGAAGACGGTTTTCCGTTTTATCGCCGGGCTGTAATCATGACTTGGGCGTTTTTCTCTGACGTGCACGGCAACCGGGAAGCACTGGAAGCTGTGGTTGAGGACTTCGCCCGCCAGGGAGTAACGCGGTCTTTCTTCCTCGGCGATGCGGTTGGCTATGGCGCGTCACCCAATGAATGCGTGAAGATCATCAGCGAACTGACCGCAGTGCGCCTTCTGGGAAACCACGATTGGGCCGTACTGCAGCGTTGGTCGCCGGATGATTTTAACGAACATGCTAGAGCGGCCATCTTCTGGACACGCAACGCCCTGACCGAGGAAGCGCGCACCGTGCTGAAATCCTTCGCCATGGAACAGACCGTGGGAGATTTCCACCTGGTACACGCCTCACCACATAAGCCGGACCGTTGGGATTACATCCTCGATCCTTTCGAAGCGGAGTTCGCCTTCAACAGCTTCACCAAACCGGTATGCCTGATCGGCCACACTCACCAGCCGCTCATTTTCCGCAAGGCGGGAAAGGCACCCTGCAGTGTAACGCACATCGACAAGTTGATGCTTAACAATGATGCACGGTATTTGGTCAACATCGGCTCGGTAGGACAGCCCCGTGACGGAGACCCGCGGGCGTGCTACGTGCTTTATGACCCGGACACGCGCTGCCTGCGCTACCGGCGCGTGAAGTATGGCCTTTCCGCCGCCCAGGAAAGAATACGGCGGGCGAACCTGCCCGCATTTCTCGCCGCTCGGTTGGAAGTCGGGCGGTAATCGTGATCGGAGAGTGAAGGGATGAAACTTCCTTTTCTTGGCTTGAGCAACGTTGGATTTAAGCGGTCTTCACCGTTTCTCCTTTACTTTGTCGTCACGCTTTTAGTGGTCGTCTTATACGTCGACCGCCACCAATGGCTGGAAAACCTGGAGCTGAAAATCCAGGACAAAATGATCCAGTTGGGGCGGCAGAAAGGCAATCCCAACCGCACCGTCATCGTCACCCTCGACGATTCGGCGATCGAGAAAATCGGTGAATGGCCCTGGGACGCCGAGCGCATCGGGTATCTGATCCACATGCTGGCCGAATATGAACCGGCAGCCATCGGGCTCGACTTCGAATTCCCCTCCTCGGGCAAGAGTGATCCGGAGGGAGATGCCTTTTTGGCGCAGACAATCAAGGAGGCGGGAAATGTCGTCGTGCCGCTTGACTTTCTTGTCTCCGACAAGCCTCTGTCGGGCACCTACGCCCCTTCCTACATCCTGAAAAGCACTTATATCATCACCAACGAAGGACGCGAACTTCTGGACTATCCCCCGTTGCAGGCCCACGACCTGCACGCACCTTCGCGCGCGGTCGCCGAGGCCTCCTGGAACCTCGGGCATATCAATTCGGCCGTGGATCCCGACGGGATCGTGCGCGCTGATCCGCTGATGATTAAGTTTGCCGGAGACTATTATCCTTCCATGGCGGTTCAGCTTGCCCGTGCGGCGCTGGACATTCACCGGGCAAGAATGAAAGTCGAGCCGGGCAGCGCGGTGCGCATCGGGCAAATTCGTATCCCCGTCGATGACCGCGGGCGGATGCTCATCGAATACTGGGGCGGGCCGCAAAGTTTCCCGACGATCTCCGCTGCACGCATCCTGGAAGGAAAGGAATCCATCGAACGCCTCAAGGGGAAAGTCGTCCTGGTCGGGGTCACCGCTTCGGGATATGTCGGTACATTGCGCACGCCGACATCTCCTTTGATGCACCGCACCGAACGCATTGCCAACGCCGTGGAAAACATCATGCGCCAGCGTTTCATCGCCCAGTTGAATATTACCGCCATCCTTGAACTGGCCATTCTGGCGGCCATTGGGCTGTTCTGTGCGGTAGTGTTGCCGCGAATAACCCTGGAGTATCGCATCATCGTGCTGGCGGTTTTTCTGTTCGTCATTGTCAATCTGAATTACATCCTCTATTCGTCGTTCCACCTGGTGACCAAGGCGCTCTATCCGTCGATCGAGATTCTGTTGTTCTTGTTGTTCTCACCGGCGGTGAAAATGCGTAAGACCGCAACCGATTCACTGGGCGACGAACCGACCATCAAGAAAGCCACCCCACAGCGAAAAACGGCCAGGCCGGGCGTCTGCGCAGTCGGCAAACCGGGCAAAAGCACCGCCGTGGAATCCGTCACCCGACCGCGCATGCGCGGCGGTGCAATAACCAAAGACGAACTCGCCGAAACCCAGATAATCCCCGACGCGGTCCTTAACGACGTTCGCGAAATGACCGGAAAGGCTCGCTCAGCCGATACCCCCACACCACCGGCACCCGCTATCCGTGCCGATTCTCCGGGTGAACGAACCAGTGTCGAGGTGACGCCGGTGCCTCCCGAACGTCCGGGATCGGCACCTCCGGCCGCACGCACGCCGCAACCCGACGAAATGCCCGCGCAACTGGGCCGCTACAAAGTCATTGAAGTCGTCGGCCAGGGCGCGATGGGCACTGTATACAAGGGCAAGGACCCGGCCATCGACCGGCCTATCGCCTTAAAAACGATCCGCTTTGGCTTACACACGGGCTCTGAGGAAATCGCCGAACTGCGCGAGCGTTTTTACCGTGAGGCCCGCGCGGCCGGGAAACTCTCCCACCCCAACATCGTCACGATATACGACGTGGGGACCGAGGGCGACCTGCAGTATATCGCGATGGAATTTCTGGAAGGCTACACTCTCGAGGAAGTCGTCAAGAAAAAGCAGGTCTTGAACTTCAAGATCGTCGCCAAGATCATCATGCAGGTCTGTTCCGGCCTGGATTACGCCCACAAGCAGGGGGTCGTCCACCGCGATATCAAGCCGGCCAATATCATGGTCCTGGACAACTTTGAAATCAAGGTGGCAGTCTTCGGCATCGCCCGCCTGGAGCAGCCGAACATGACCATGACCCAGACCGGGATCGCCCTGGGCACGCCCAATTACATCTCCCCCGAGCAACTCAAAGGTGAAAAGGTCGACCACCGCTCAGACATCTTCAGTGTGGGCGTGGTCATTTATGAGTTGATTACGCACCAAAAGCCATTTACCGGTGAGAATATCAGCCAGTTGATTTACAAGATCCTCAACGTCGACCCGGAGAAGCCCTCGACCATCGATCAGAATATTCCCGGGATTTTTGATGTGGTCACTTCCCGCTGCTTGGCCAAAGACCCGTACGACCGCTACCAGAGCGCCGGAGAGATCGCCGCCGATTTGGTGGATTTCGTCTCTTCGTTCTCCGCAAAATCGTACAAGATTTGACGCAATTATCCATCAACGGTTGTCCGTAGACGGGTGGCCCACCCCTCCGGGGTGGAGACTGAGATACACACAACTCCGACTCTATACCGATAACGCCAATACAAGTGGTGGACCACCCTTTGCCTAACTGCTTACCCCGCGCTATTTCGTCACCGTCACCGTGCGAGAATAAACAGTCACCCAGCCGGTGAATATGTTGATGATGACATCAAGCGCACTCTGCTCGGTCTTTATGGTGTAGTCTACCTCACCGGCGGCCATAACCTCTGTATCAACGTCGTTGATGGGCACCAAACCCCACAGCACGTACCATTGCCGTTGTTGTTCCATTACGCCGCGCTGGGCACCATCCCCGATCACATGGGTGTGCATACAGCAACCAGTCATGACCATCACCATGGCCACCAGCACCGCCAGTGATACAGTTTTTTTCATTCAACACCCTCCCGGTTAATGAGTTGAAGACTTCCGATGGACGATTCAAAACGCTTGATCACCTTCGGATATAAGTCACGAGGCGCAAAGTATATCAGCTCGACTGCGTCACTCTCGGCGGACAGGCAAAGAAGCTGGAAACGGACGTTGACGCTGTCGGTAATCAGAAAATTCTTCACGTAGATTTGTTTCACCCAATATTCGCCCTCACGCACCTGATCGCCTCCATAGGCACCACAAAGCGACTGGCGATAACGGCCGAAAAAACCAACTGTGTCCGATGACAGAGTATATCCATCGACTACCGAAACCAACATACCGGCGGCATGCAATGTGTCCAGAAAACATCCGACCATTTCAATTCCCCCCTGCGGCCCGATACTTGAGGTCAACTGGGTCTTGAGCGCCGCCAGCACCGAATCCGGCACAGGCGCAAAACCGAGGGGAAGATTGAGCCGTTTACCGGCGGTCTTGATCTCATAAGCCGGGCCCAGCAAGGAATCGACGACATCAAAGCGAAGATGTTCAACGGAGGCGCGCTCATCCTGCCCTGAACCGCAGCCGAAGCACACCACCACCGGCGGAACTACAAGAAATGCGCATAACACCACCTGCCTGATCGCTCTCATGGCCGACAATCAGCCCCGCCCCCCCAGGGGTGTCAATAGTAATTTATCATTTTTCATTCACGGAGAGAAAGACGGGCGGCCCTGACATTTGATTTGAGACGGTGCCCCACCGCTTGCGGTGGGTTTTGTGATTTGACAATAAAACCTCGCAATGATATCGGATCAACGGAAATGGGACCTTTATCACTCCCGCGACACCAACCATAATACGTACCCCACCGCTTGCGGTGGGTTTTGATTTGACGATAAAACCTCACAGTGATATCGGATCAACGGAAATGGGACCTTTATCACTCCCGCAATACCAACCAAAACTCGACCATCGCCATTGCCCCGGATGGACGACCAGTCCCCCCCGTACCGGATTCATATGGCAATATTCAATTTTCTCGCGCACATCTTCGAGGGTACGGCAATTGTGATCATAACATCGCCGAAGCCAAAAAACGACACGTGGTTTGCCATCGCGAATAACCTGTAATCGACGCAAATCCCTTACATCAGCCGTTCGCCAACGGCTAAGGATTTTCCGGGCAGACTTCGACTTAATCTCACCGATAACCCGTCCCGCCTTGATCGGTCTTTTGGGAAGTAAGACCACGTGAAAGTGGTTCGGCATAACCACGTATCCCAGAATCAGAAAACCATATCGCCGCCGGGCACTCTCGATTTCTTCAAGGACATCGGTAATATCCCGACCATGTGTCAGCAGATGCAGCCGGCGATGGCATGCGACCGTGACAAAACGGGCTGTGCCAATGTCGTCATAATGCCGTAGACGTACCATTCAATAAGGTAAAGAGCCGGCGGCGAGCGCTGTCAATCATCTTTCTTGTGGATCGCCCACCGCAAGCGGTGGGGTACCGTTTGTCGAAACCATAGGGGTTCGGGCCTAGGAATCAGATTTTGCGATACGCAGTTCAACCTTCAGTGGCGATGCGGAACACTTACTCCATCCCTGCAAGTGTAAGTCTGCGACAATTTGCCCACGTATTCCCTCTTAGCTCAGATATACGAAGTAGTTCCGCAAAGTGAATCTTTGAGGAATCCCGTACAATTCCCAAATAGGCTTCCTCCAGGTTCGACACTCCGGATTTATTCAACACCGTATCCATCAATTCGAATTCGGAGAAACCCAAAACAGCTGCAAGGCGTATACCATCTACAACGTTATCAAGTGCCGCCTCAAAATCCATGCCCTCCCAGCCGCCAAAAACCTGGGAAGACAATTTAATTTTAGATACTCTGCGAACGGATGGATGATGAGCAACACAGCTTGCGTACGTAGCAAAGAACTGCGCCCTCGTAACATATGGATAGGGCAGGCCTGGCCATAAGGAAATGGCGCTATCCAGTGATTCCCGTAGATTACGCAATGTCGCCACTGGCTTGCTGTGCACCATGTTATACAGCTCAAGCAGGGGTTTTGAATCGTCGAAATCCATTGTCACACCGCCGTACAAATACTTGTTGAATAGATCGAGCATCATATCACAAGAATTATTCAATAAACGAGCTGTCTGGAAATTCCCTTTGTCTTCACGCGTCAACAATGTCGCCAGAGATGACCGAAAACCTGCAAGTTCCGTGAGATATTCCCTGTTTATCTCACCATAGCGCTTTTTCAATAGAAGTAAGCCCGCTGTCGAAAACCCCTGTGATGCAGCCACACACTGAGGGTCAACACTCATTGCTCTCGCGAAGTAGTTCTTTGCTCGGGGTAATGAATCAGAGTAAACGTTCCTCGATAGCTGCTGTAAGATCCGTCCTTTCAATACGTTAGAGCGTACGTATGACCAGCGATTATGATATTCGTAGTCCTGCACACTTGTATCCAATTCACCATCAAGGTCCCAAAAATGATTCACTGCTGCGTTAAGACCATGCGGGTCAACCGTCCGTTTGGAGCAGCATGAATCAAAGATCGTCAAGATTTCTTCCCAATACGGGAGTTGCTTAAACAAGTCTACTTTCCCGCGAAGAAACTCAACGTCGTCTTTTATGAAACGATACTTTTCGTGCAAAGCCGAACTGAGGACATCCTCATCGATTAACCTCTCCACATCCTTGCTGAGCGGACGAATCAACGATTCAGCTTGCGCTAGGTCGATACGCTTCTGAATTGCCGTGTAAAACAGCCAGAAACCGACGGTCATCACCACAGCGACGATAAGAATACTTAGCAAAAAATACCTTCGCTGAAGGTATCCTGAATCAATTATTGCCCTCTTTGTGTTCGGATCGAGTATGGAAGTTCGGTACCCTTCCGTAAGTGATGATGAGCGACCGGAGACTGCGTCTCGGATGGACTTGGACAATTGGGCAATGGTATCCCGCGTAAGTGGTCTATTCCATAATAATAGGAGTATGCCTCCTATGATAAGCCACAGCGCCAATGGAGCAGTAAGGCCGCCGAACGAAATCGACAATGGGTGCGTTGACGAGCGCATATACATGCCCGCAGCAATGCCACCGGCTATCAAAACCATCGCTAAAAGCCGTGTCTTCGCCGTCGGTCCCATTCTTTTTAGACTCATTTTATTCTTCCCACGTTGCAGAAAAATCAATCCGTGTCCCGCACTTAACTGCCGCGTTATTATTCAACAGACTGCCAGCTGTCTGCTCATGTTAAGCCAATGATGCCCAACCGGCTGTCAAAGAACACCTTACAATTGGTGCTCAGGATTGTCAAGAAAAATCTTCTATGGCCCAGCCGAAAAATAGAACCCGAAACAGCTCTAGAAATCAATGACCCCGCTCAAATCAAGCGGGGTCAAAATTTAAGGCCGTCGTTCTACTCTCCCGCGCGGTCTTGCTTGCAGTTCAACAAGTTACGAGACTGCTGGCCTAAGAATTCTCAACGATTGCTTGAAGCCGGGGAATGAGACGGGGGAGGTCCTCCAGGCAGATCGCCCAGATTATATCAAGGTCTACATCGAAATACCCATAAATCAGTCTATCCCTCGTTCCGGCTGGGGCAACCCCAGTGCCTTCTGCTGTTGCATATGATCAATGAACGCCGTTCCGTCGTTGGCCTTCTGCGACACGGAGCAGCCGGTGACGAAACCGTTCTCCGAAGCCACCTGGATATTGTAGGCCGGTTTGAGTTGATCGTCTTTGGTCAGCATCACCGTGGCATCCGGAGAGGCATCCGCTTCCATCTTCGTCCCGTCGATGAAATAGTCTTCGAAGCGGATGCAGCCTTCGGCCAAGAGCAACTCCACCGTCCGCGCGTAGACCTCCGGCAGCACCTCTTGGAGGTACTCGCTGCGGAAACGATTCACCGTGTTGAAGTCCGGACGCTGCATCCCGCTCAGCCACATGAACGTCACATCACGTCTCAGCGCCTTGGCAATGTTGCGGCAAGAGTAGATCTTGCAGCAGCAGGCATACACCAGCACTTTTAGCATCATCCGCGGGTGATACGGCGGACAGCCTCCGCCCTTGAAAGACCCCTCCACCAACCCAGGCTCAAGTTCCTCGATCACCCGGTTGACCACCCGAACCAGTTCCTTCTCTTCCAGCAAATCCTCCAGCGATGGAGGCAAAGACCAGCTTTGATGTTGATCACATCACTTAAAGATCGGTGCCATTCCTTCCTCCCCCGCTCATGTGCCAGGTTTACTATCGGCCAGCTTCACGAGCAAGAAATGGTTCCCCCAAATCGGGAGCTTTTGATACAGCCCCTCGGAACACCGACCTACTTTATCTTTTGTCGTCCCAGCAAGTAAAAGACTAGCGAGAGCACAAGCCCGGGAATGATTGGCTCCAGCCCGAGGGGATAGCCGTTCGGCGAAATCTTGCCCAGGATCAGCCACACCAGACTGGTCGTTCCGGCGGCAATCATCGACGCAGTCGCCCAACGCGGCCTCAGCCTCCACTTACCCGAAAATGTAGACAGCATGGGGATAACCAGCGCCGGTGCGCCAATAGTCCCCAGGTCGTGCCATAAATCCACGACGGATTGAGAAAAAAGCGCCAGGCCCACTGACAACGCCGCGGAAACCCACAGTCCCATGCGCGTCAAAGGCAGAATCCGGGAGGGATCTTTCTTGCCGAAGTTCCTCCAGATAATGTCGCGGCCCAGGGCGATGGCGGCCAGAAAGGAATATGAATCAACCGTTGAGATGATTGTTGAAAACAAGCCGACGAAAAACAAACCCAGGATCACCGGCGGCAAAACCTCCACCGCCAGGGTGGGGAAGGCGGCAATCGGATCGGCCAGCCGGGGGATGATCGCTCGTGCATAAAGACCCGTGCTGGTGGTAAGAAAATCGAAAAAACACCAAAACAGAATCGAGGTGAAAATCCCCCGGCGCGCGACAGCTTCACTTTTTGCCGCGTAACAACGCTGGTAGAACGCTGGTTCGATCAATGTGGTCATGGCGATGACATACCAGACCAGGATATATTGTGTCGAATTACCGCCGTGCCAGGTAAAATGTCCGCTGGGCAGCGCCCCGGAGAGAAACGCCGCCCCGCCGAATTTGCCCAGACAAAATGGGAGGATCAGGGCAAACCCGCCAAACATCAAGATAAACTGCAAAACATCGGTGCGCACCACCGAGCGAAAGCCGCCGATGTAGACATACACTACCGACAAAAGCGCTCCGCACACTACCCCGATCCACAGCGGCCAGCCGAAGACAAGCTGAAACATCACCCCCAGCATTAACACGTACGCTGCCGGGAGGGTCATCACGAATATCAACGTCGTGCCGACGATCCCCGCCGGGCGGCCATAACTTTCGTACAAGTGATCCGAGATGGAAACAAAGGGGGAATGGCGCGCCTTTGCGGCCAACCTGTGGGCGAAAAAACCCGCCCAGAGGTAATATGGCACCCCGAAGACCAGCCAATTGGAGATGCCATACTTATAGGTGTACTCCCCGACCCCCAGAATCCCGCCGTACCAGGTGCAAACCAAGGATGCGACGAAGGCGGGCACGGTCAAGCGCCGCCCGTCCAGCAGAAAGTTGGTTTGCTCGCGCAGCGCACCGCGCCGCCGTGCGATACGGACCCCAATAAAAGTCTGGAGCACGGCAAACGCGATCAGGATGCCGATATCGACCGGATGAAGAGACAGCTTTTGAATCATTCGCTCGCGTTACCTGCCTCAGCAATTTCTTCTGGTTGTTGGCGGAGACTACATGCCCAAGGTCAGTGACAGGTAGAAATTCCGCTCTGCACCGACAATCCATCGCGGAAGCCCGTCGTCTTCTTCAACGTACCCGCCGGTTTCGTATTCGGTGTCCAAGACATTGTTGATGCGGCCCTCGAGGGTCAGGTCCGGCCACGGGGCCGAAAGTCGTGGGTGGAATCTGACCGCGAAGTTGACCAGAGTGTATGGCTCGACAGAAGCCTCTCTGCTATTGGAATTGTCCAGGTAAATTCGCCCGGCGTGGAAAAGATGTCCTGACACGGTGACGGACGAATAGGCGTACGATGCCCGCAGGTTGGCCAACACACCGGGGAATCCGGCAATGGGGTTATTCTCCCGCGACACAGTATCGATCGGCGGCGGCCAGTCAGACCAGTCGGTGATGAACTCATTGAATTCATCGAAGTAGTTATCGGCGAAGCTAAAGTTGCCCGATAGTTCCACTCCCGTGTGGGGTTTTGCGGTGGCGGAAAACTCGACCCCCCGGTGGATTGACGACGGAGCGTTGACCCGGATGGGAACGCCATCGTCGGAAAGCCCGCCATTATACACGATCTCGTCTGCAAAACGCATCCAGTAGAGGTTGACCTCGGCGGAGTAATTGCGGGAGCGATACGCACCGCCCAGTTCGAGGTCGAGCAGTTTTTCCGGTTCCATGATCGGGTCTTTGCCTTCACCGGTTTTCGGGTCCAAAATCTTGAAGTAATCTGCCGGGTCCGACCAGTAGTCCTGGGGGTCGTAGATCTCGTCGGCGGCGGGTTCCTGACGGGTATAGGCAGCATTGGCGAACACGTTGACCTGATCGTTGAGGTTAACGTTGACCCCTACGCGCGGAGAAATGATGTGATACGGCGTTGTATGGTGTATTCCGTTCCTGTGCTCATTGAGCAACTGGTACCGGCGGTACTGGTATTGCAGAGCGGTCATGGTCGTTATCTTTTCCGCCCAGGTTACCTCTGCGTTGACGAAAGCGGAGCCCGAGAGCTTGCGGCCCTCATAGTCATAGTACCGGTGATCAGGAGTAACCTTTTGGATCGAGTCGGGAGGCAGGGTTTCCGCCCAGATGACCGTGCCGGTGTGCACGCCGCGGTGGCTGTTGAGTTCCGCGCCCGCGGCCAGACGCAGGTTGCGTTGGCGATAGGTTAACCGGGGAACGATCCCCCAGAAGTCGTTTTCCACGAACCGCCGGCGAACGAGGTCGGTCCTTTTCACCTCATTGCCCCGGGCATCGATAAATTCCGTCAAATTGTATTCGTCGTACCTGCGGTTGGTCCGGAATTGGTCATAATACCCCTTACCTTTGATGTAAAACAGCGTGTTGTCGAACTCCAGGTTGTCGTTGATCTTCCAGTTGGTCAGCAACTCATAGTGGGGCTGGTCGAAGTGGTCGATTTCGCCGTCGTACTGCAGCGGATTAAACTGGCGGTCGGTAGCGAGCTGATCCTTGGTAATGCCTTTATAGGCCAGGTGTGTTTCCTCCTGTCCGCCATATACCTGGAAGCGGTTGGTGAGGCCACCGTCGTAGCGCGCCACACCCAGAAAGTACGCCCACTGGTCGGTCCAGGCACGGTCGCGGTACCCGTCGGAGACCAACCGGGAAAAGCGCCCGTAGACATTGTAGGTGTTTTCCACCAGCCCGGAATTGAAACTTAGGGAAAACTTCTGTGTGCCATAAGAACCGATGCCCGTGGTTACCCGGATGTCTTTGACCGGGTTGGCATACGCGGTATTGATGTTGATCGTGCCGCCGATGGCCGCCGAACCGTACATCGACGAGCCCACACCGCGCTGGATCTGGATATCCTGGACTGACTCAGGAAAATCGGGCATGTCGATCCAGTACACCTCATGCGATTCCGGGTCGTTGTGCGGAACGCCGTTGATTAGAACCGACACCCGGCTTTGGGGGAACCCGCGCACCGAGAGATATGAATATCCGATCCCGTTCCCGTTGTCGGAATAGGCATACACTCCTGGGGTTTGTGTCAAAAGCATCGGCATGTCCTGCGCCCAGTAAGTGTTTTCAATTTCACGTTGGGAGATGTTGGTGAAAGCGACGGGTGTTTCGCGCCGACGGGCCCGGTCGCCGGTGACGACGATATCCTGGCCGGGAAGCAGCGTGGGGGTCAGCTGTATCTCGATCGGCTCCCCGCTGGGTGGCACCGTCTTTTTGAATAGCTCGTATCCCAGGGATTTTACGACGAGGCGGATTTTCCCTTCGGGCAGATCGGCGAGGGCAAATTCGCCGTTCTGGTCGGTCAGGGTTCCGCTTTTGGCGTCCTCGGTTTGGACGGTCACTCCGGCCAGGGGAGTGCGGGTCATCTTATCGACAACCCGGCCGGAAAGATCGGCGGCCTGCGCCATGGCCGTAAAGCAAAGACACACACTCGCCACGATGATTGCGTAGCGTAACTGCATCTTGAGACTCCTTTGGGCCTTGGTGAATCCTTCAGCTTTGCAGGGAAACAAGTCGGAAGTCCTCCGGGACTGCAAACTTGCCGGAGGTCGGGCTGTGTCTCCCTACGCCGGTATTACCCGGATCAGGTTCGAGGGGTTTGATCTCAGGCCCTTGGGGACCACCCCCGTTCAACCCTTCGCAGGAAATATGGGAAATCCAATTTTGTAGCGCAAGAGATTTCTGACAATTTCAGGGATAGACCGTGGGGGCAGAGCTTGCCCTGCCCGATGAGGGCGCAGCAAGCAGCGCCCGTACGTTATAGAACGATGGCCCAGGGAACGCCTCCACGGCTCGGCACACCGTTTTCTATTGACACGTTACGCACGACGGTTTAGACTGGCAGCGAACCCGCCACAGGGGAGGCAACATGTGGGCGTTTCGCATGTTCTTGGTTTTGCTCGTCATTTCTCTGGTCGTCGGTTTCTCGATGATCAATGCCCAGCAATTGGTGTCGGTAGACCTGTTATATACCAAGTATGAGGCTGTGCCCCTGGTATATGTCGCGTACTGGGCTTTTCTGGCCGGGATGCTGGTGACATTTGTCCTCGGGCTGTCGTACATCCTGAAGATTTACAGCGACTTGCGCGAGGAGCGGAAGGAAAAGCATCGGCTGGTGGTGGAAATCACTGCCCTGCGCAACCGGTCGATTGAGGAAATTGAGGAGTTATAATCAACCGATGATGATTGCAGCCGCCTATCCGGAGAAAAACAGGTAGAATGGAAAGTACGGGGTTTTCTTTCAATTACAGCCTGGTTTTGCTTTTGATTATTCTTGTCGCCGTGACGGCAGGCGCGGTGTACTTCACGCGCACGCGGCGACGCAGCCAGGCTGGCGATTTGCATCTGTATATCGAAGCGCTGCAGGCCATGGTGTCCGGTGAAGACTCGACGGCTTTTTCCAAGTTCAAAGCGGTGGTGGCTGTCCAGACGGACAACCTGGATGCCTATATCAAGCTCGGCGACATTTTGCGCAGACACGAAAAAGTAGACCGGGCAATCCGGGTGCACAAGGAGCTAACGCTCCGGCAGGGGTTGACTCCCCGGCAGAGCAGGGCGGTTTACCGTTCGCTTGCCCTGGATTATATCGCGGCCGAGAACACTGAGGCTGCGCGGCACGCGCTCGGTGAAATCTTGAAGATCGATAAGTCTGATTTATGGGCGGCCGAGAGGCTCGTGCGGTTATATGAAGACAGCGAGCGCTGGGAAGAGGCCTTCCAGATGCGCTCACAGATCGACCGCCGGCTGGGGCAGGATCACTCCGAGGTGCTGGCGTTGTACAAGGTCTTCGCCGGACAGCAGCTCGTCGGACAAAGCGATAATCACCAAGCGCGACTGGTGTACAAAGAAGCACTGGGGTTTGACGAGAAGTGTTTGCCGGCACTCGTGGGCGTTGGCGATGCTTACTTTGCCGACCAGCGTCTGGAGGATGCTGTTGAATGGTGGTCGAAGCTTTTGCACATTCAGCCCCGGGCGGGGTACCTGGTCTTCGACCGGCTGAAGAAGGCGTACTTCGAACTGGGACAATATGGGGAAATCACCCGCGTCTTTGAAAAGACTCTGGAAGACGATCCGAAAAACCTGCCTGCCCTGTCGGGGTTGGCCGAGATCGCGCACAAAAAAGGGGATTTACGCGAAGCGGAATCGCACTACCGGCGAATGCTGGATCTCGATGTGGACAACGTTGTCGCCCGGGCGGGGATAATCGGGATTCTAAAAGACCGGGAAGAAACCGAAAGCGCCGTACAAGAAATCGATCGTCTCCTGCAATCTTTACCGTTTAAGCCCAGGGGGGTTCGCTGTCGGAAATGCTCGTACAAAGCGCCGGAGCCGACGTGGCGCTGTCCGCAGTGCAAGAGCTTTAATTCTTTCAAGCTCTGGGCCGAAGACAAAACGGCGGCTGAGTGAACCCGGCCGGCCACGTCCGTGCCGGGTCGCCATGCCGAAGGGGGGCAATATGGGGGGCAAGTCAATTTTTCCCTTTCTCGCTGTTTTCCTCTTGGGGGGATGTTCCCAGGAAGATGGCATCGTAAGTGACAAACACGCTCCCCCGAGCTTGGTTGAGGAGTACGGCCTGACCGCGCTGCCACCGGTTGAGTATCCGTTGGATGATGCGCCGACTCCCGAGAAAGTTTCCCTGGGGCGATTTTTGTTTTTCGATCCCATCTTGAGCGGGCACGGCGATGTGGCCTGCGCCACCTGCCATCATCCCGATTATGCTTATGCCGATGGGCGCACGCTGCCGGTAGGCTCTGGGGGAAAGGGATTGGGGCCGGACCGTTATCATCCGTTCGGCGTGCGTGGGGAGCGAAATGCACCGTCGATCCTCAATGCCGCGTATATCCCGGACTCGGTCTTTTATGCAGATGGACAGCCGCTTACCCTGCATGATCAGGTGTTTGCGGCAATGGAGAACGCGACCTGGATGCGCGGGGTGGCCTATGTCTCGGCCGTGGCTGTCGACAGCGTGCTGGCGCGCCTGCGGGCAAACACTGAATATGTGGCGCGTTTCGAGCAGGCCTTCCCCGAGCTGCCGGGGATCGAGTTCCCGGAAAGCCTAATCGTGCGGCGGACGTTAGCCCGAGCACTGGTTGCCTTCGAGCGCACCTTGACCAGTGGTGATTCGCCGTACGATCGGTTCGCCTGTGGTGATCCTTCCGCACTCGGTTCGGATGAACAGGCGGGGTTGGTCTTGTTTTTTGAACGGGCCGGGTGCGTGCGGTGCCACCCGCCGCCCACGTTTGCCGACTACGATTTCCACGTCCTTGGCCCCTCCCGGAGTGACCCCGACTTGCACGACCCCGGACATTTCGGCCTCACGGGAGATGCCGATGATCTGTACGCGTTTCGCACCCCGTCTTTGCGGAACGTGGCTGAGACCGGACCCTATACGCATACAGGGGGGTATGTGACACTCGCGGAAGTGGTGGGTTTCCACCTTCGGGGTGGCGGGGACGATCCTTTGGTTGATTCATCGAGCATTGATCCTTTTCTCTTGCCGGTGGAGTTAAGCCAAACCGAATTGCGGCAGCTTCTGGCATTCTTATATACACTAACCGACCCGAATTACCCAAAGAGAGTTCCGGACGCGGTGCCCAGTGGGTTGCCAGTGGCGGGGCAATAACGGCACACGGATCCGGATAAGAAAACTTCATGCCGTCACCACAAGGTCTTAAATCGGGTTCCCGTCCTCCTTTTGCTCGCCTTAATTTCGTCCTGGTAGTACCTCTTGCATTGATGGGGTTGATCCTCACGTGGAGCCGGACGCAGGCAGCGCTCATTGATAAGGCGATGGGTGCGTATGCGTCAGGCAAACCGACCGAAGCCCGGCGGATGGCCCGGGCCGTGCTGGCCGACAGTCCCGCCGATGCCCACGCGCTGTTGCTTTTGGCTAAAACGGAGTCGGGCGCGCGGACGGCACAGTCCTGGGCCGAGCAAGCTCTTGCCGTTGCCGGCGGGCGACCGCCGGGGGATGAGGCAGAGTTATTCTTGATTGAGGCGTACGCGGCGACAAAGTCCTACGGGGCGATTGTCGAGCGCGCGGACAGGTTTTTCCGCAGTTTCGGTCGGAAAAACAAGTTTGCTGATGCGGTGCGCTGGTGGTCGGCACTGGCCAATATCAGGCTGGGCCGCAAATCGACGGCCGATGCCGATCTGCAGTGGGCACTCAGCAATCCCACGTCGTCGAGTTGGTCGCGCAGGCTGCGCTTGCTGTACGCGGATTCCCGTGACGACGCCCAACCCGCCGTACGCACATATAAGAAACTCTTGGGCGTCAGGGACCGATACATTGAAAGTCAGTGTCTGCTTGGCCTGGCGAGGGCGTACGAGAAGCTGGGTGAAGTCGACCGGGCCCTTTTGTACCGCGGCATACTGGCGGAGAAGTACCCCAGTACAAGCTTCCACTTTACCGAAGAATTGGCCACGGAGTCGTTACTTAAAAAGCACCCGCCTGATGATGAGGCGGAAAAACTGGCCGAGATCGTTTACACTATCCAGCTTGGCGCGTTCAGTGATAAAGGCAATGCCCGATGGCTTCGTGACAAGTACCGCAAACGGGGGTATACGGTGCATTTCTTCTCCCGCAAGGTGGCCGGCAAGCGATATTGGGTGGTGCAAGTTGGCTCATTTGCCGCGCTGGAAAAGACCAAGAAGTTGATGGAGAAATTGCAAAAAGAAGATCAGGCCACTTACCGGGTGGTCGTGCGCTAAAGACAACGGCTGGTCGTTTTTTTCCGGGGGCATGTAACCTCGCGTCGCTTTTGCTTTTTGAATCCACCCTTTTGGTGAACGCCAATCATCTCTATATATCCGGATATCCGGGGATCGGGGACGGAGTCGCCTTAGCTGTCGCGGATGTGCGCCAATGAACTGTGCGCGGTCCGCGTAATGAAACCGGCATAAGCAAGGGGAGAACTATCGGCGCGCTGGTCGCGAAGATATTGGATCAGAGATTCATCTCGCAGGGGTCGATTGTGCCCGGAGACGAAATCATCTCGATTGATGGCCACATCATCCGCGACGGCCTTGATGTGATTTTCTACAGTGCCGGGGAAGAAATCAAAGTTGGCCTCCGCCGGCCCGACGGAACCGAAGCCGTTGTCTCAATCCGCAAGCCGATCGACGGCCAGCTTGGCATCGAACTCGTGCCGGACAAGATCCGCATCTGCAAGGCCAACTGCGACTTCTGCTTCATCAGGCAGCAGCCGAAAAAGAGGATGCGCCGGGCTTTGTATATCAAGGATGACGATTACCGGCTTTCGTTCTTACACGGCAATTTCATTACACTGACCAATATGAAGCCAGAAGACTACACGCGCATCTTCGAACAACGGCTTTCTCCGTTGTATGTTTCGGTGCACGCGACTGAGGATGACGTGCGCCGCCGGCTGCTTTCGGCACCTAAGGCACTGCCGATCATGGCTGAGCTGAAGCGACTGATTGAAAACGGGATTTCAGTGCACACGCAAAATGTCATCGTGCCCGGAATAAACGACGGCGACGTGTTGGAGAAGACCCTCGACGACCTGGCCAGCCTTTACCCCGGCGTGCTTTCCATTAGTGTGGTTCCCGTGGGTCTGACCAGGTACCGTGAGCGGCTGCCCAAGGTCAAGCTGAACAGCCCCGGGCAAGGGCGACAGATTATTAAGCAGGTCGATCGGGCGCGGGAGAAGTTCCTGAAGCAATATGATGATCCTCTGGTGTATGCCGCCGACGAGCTGTTTGTCCTGGCCGATATGCCGATCCCGGCGTGCGACTACTATGGTGAATTTCCCCAGTTGGAAAACGGCATCGGTCTGGTCCGCCGGTTGTGCGATGATTTTGACCGGGAATTTGGCCGCCTGCCCGATGCGCTGCCTGAGCCAAAAGAGCTGACACTCATCACCGGTCGTTCGGCGGAGCCCTTCTTGTGCGATCAGGCCGCACGCGTTACGCGGAACGTCAAGAATCTGACCGTCTCTGTGCTGGCGGCGGATAACGCGTTCTGGGGAGAGACCGTGACGGTGAGCGGCCTGTTGACCGGCGGTGATATTGCCGCCGCGCTCAAGACAGCTGGTGCGGCGGGGAAAGATGTCCTGTTGCCTCCCGACTGCTTAAATGGTGACGCCCTGTTTCTCGATGATCAAACGCCGCAAACTGTGGCCACGGCGTCCGGGTGCCGGATTCACACCTCCAGCTTCAGCCTGATCGACTCGTTGTTGTCAGTTGTCTCCCCGTAAGGCAGGTTTTGAGCAAAAAGAACCCCGGTGTCGGGGTCACCGGGGTAGTGATCCCGGAAACGCGGCAAATGCAGCGCCCCGGGAAACTTAGCTTTCGATCTACATATCATACGAAAATACTCGTGATTAGTTGGTGGCGGCCGGCAAATTGGACTATTCCAGGTAGTTATTGCAGTGCGGAGTCTGCTCGACGTTGCAGGAAAGTGTCCCGGCCACGGCCGCTTCAGGAGACGAAATAGCAGAGCCAGGCGGCGGCAAAGGCGGCGTAATTACCGATGGCGTATCCGATTAGGGCCATCAGAATGCTGACCGGGACCAGCCGCTCGTCATGATAGGCGGCAACGACCGGCGCCGACGCCGCGCCGCCGATATTGGCTGCAGAAGCGATGGCCACTGTGTGCACATCGACCCGAAATAGCCGGGCCCCTAATATACAAAAACCACCGTGAATGAAAATCCAGAGAAACGCACCGAGCAAAAACCACGGTGCCATACCCGCAATGCCTTCCACCTGCGCCTTCGCGCCCATGTTGGCCACAAACAGATATACCAGCGCCATGGCCAGGGTGTGGCTGCCCGGGATATTCCGCGCGCGGGTAAATGAGAGAATGATGCCGAAGGTCGTCACCAGAAGGATCTTCCATGACCCGGCGGTGAGCACCGGGGGGACGACAGGCATCACTTTGCCCAGCTCGGTGGCGGCCCAAGCGACGGTCAAACCCAAGAAAAACAAGTACAGCATATGCCGCATCTGGGGTTTGCCTTTGTCCCGGCTTAATTCTCCCGCTGCCTGCTGCATTTTGCGCAGATGTTCGTCGGAGACACCGGTAAAACGGTGAAACCATCCCGCAACGTTTTTCGAGCCGAGCATGATCGGCAGCCAGACGATATACACCAGGTTATCGGCCAGGACCGCCAGGCCAAAATCAGCACCGGATGTCTTCAAGCCTTCGGCGACCGCAGCCATGTTGCCGGTGCCGCCGACCCAGGAACCGGCGAGGGTGCCGAAGCCTTTCCATGTCTCGGGCCCCAACCCGCTTTTGACGAGGAAATAAGCAATCGGTGCGCCGAGGACGACGCCTGCGGTTCCGAAAAACAGGACGAAAATTCCCTTGCCCATTACCCGCACTGCCGACCTGACGTCGACATTGAGCAGCATCAAAGTCAGAAACAAGGGGAGGATCGTATCGCCCATCCAGCCGTACACGGGGGATTTGACGGGGATAAACCCGGTGTTGGAGAGGATGACCGGAATGCCGTAGATGAACAAAAGCGGGGGGAAGTAGTTGAATATCTTCCACCCGGTCCGTTTTTCCAGCCAGAAGAAAAATGAAGCCACCCCGGCCAGCACGGCCAGGACCCCGATAGGATTGCCAATTACGGCGTCAGCCACCGTCTATTCTCCACCGGATCCGGTTACGTCCCGCAACCGGTCTCAGTTCGCGGGAACCTACGTAACTGACGGGCAAGAATCAAAGGAAAAGTAGGGAACGAATTTCAAGCGTGCGCGCTGAAAAACCGTGTCTCCTGACTTGAGGTTACTTGATGATCACGATTTTGCCGATCTGGGTGCCCCACTCGGATTCCACGGAGTACAGATAAATCCCCGAGACCACGGCCTGCGTGTTGCGGGTGATTAGATCCCAGGCGGTGTGTGATGGCGTGTCAGAAAAGCGGCTCTCCGGGTGATGGAGTTCGCGGATTAAGTCACCATCCAGCGAAAAAATCTTAATCGTCGCTTTCGGCGGCAGGTTGACGAAATGAATGCGCCGGGTGCGTTCTTTGAACCCCTCCCGGTTGGGGTCTTCAAACCCTCTTTGCCGATAGCCGGCGTCGATTTTGTAGGGATTAGGGTAAACCGAAACCTTCAGGCGATTTTGCTCGACATAATCCGGAGAATATGTTGGATAAGCCAGTTGCATGTTGGCCTGTGTTGAGGATTCCAGCGGCCCGAGATTGCCCATGGCCAGGCCGCCATCGAAAGTGGTGACGGCGAAATAATACGGCTGGCTGGGCAGGAGGTTGTCGATGGTGCACTCGTAATGCCCGAAGAGCTTCCAGGTGTGCCTATTCTCATCCCAGACGGAGTCGGTGCGCACATATTGGACGGGGTTGACGATGATTCGTCCGTTTTCAATGTATTCATTTCCGCGGTTGCCGCCATGCGGCTTGAAATAAAAACGGTTGCCATGTTCATCTTCGAAATAGGTGAACTTGTCGGTGTGCCGCCTGGGGTCAAGATCGGCTCCATATAATTTAGCCATTTGATCGGGAGTGAGCGATGGCCCGTCCAAAACCCACGGGCTGGGACGGGCTCCCGGAACGTAGCGGTAGCGGTCGTAGTTGACCAAGTCCCAGGAAGCCACCAAATTCAAGTTGTTGGGGTTGTCTCCCAGTCCACCGTAGACGTTGTACCCCTCAAAATCCTCGCGCTGGGCGAAGGGATCGAAATAGAGTTCGGGCTCGCGGCCGTCCCAGCGGATGTGGATCTTTTCCGGTTCGGTGTGGATGGTAATCTTGGGTGAGGGTGGTGGCGGTGGGCCTTTCAGATCAGGGACTCCGTCACCTGCGTAGTAAATTGAATCGCATATTTCATATAAGATGTTAACATCTTCATAGCAGTAGGTCGTATCCCGCCCTTCAAAGCAATATTCATCAAAATGAAGGATAGTGTCCCGGCAGTTGGTCACGAAGCTCAGCCCGGTGCAGCCGTCGCCGTCGGTGTCGACTCCGGGGGTGTCATAGACCCAGGCCGCCCATTGAACGTTACGCGCCAGATCGGTGAAGTTGAGGTTCCTATAGTACTCGTCCGGGTGTTTCCTTAGATTCTGGCCGTTACGGGGATTACGGTGAAAAAAATCGCCCGCCGCGATGGCAAGGCCGAACGGAATTGAGTCACCAGGCTCCAGTTCGAAGGGACCAACCGATAGGAGCAAATTTACTTTATTCCCCCTATAATATGTAAGGCCTTCACCGACAGAGGGTACCGGATATTCGATCCAGCCGGGCATTTCCTGGTTGGCCAGGAATTGATCGTAGTCGATTTCTCGGTTAGCCATGTACCGATACTTCTGGGCATCGCCCTCGGGGAAGCCATAGCCGCCGGAAAATGTCCTGTCGCCCGGCCGATGCTGTGGTCCCCAGTGAAACTTGAGGACGGAAGGGTGATACGCCCACCAGTTGAAAGAGAATTCCAGTGGGTTGGTATCCTCCTCACACGGCGACCGCCCGGTACCGAGAAACCTGATGCCCATCACCGAGCGCACGCTACGTTCGTCCCATAATCTTTGATGGTAGGGGTCACCGTTATTGTCGGCCCACCACGCGGTCATCACCGTATCATCGAAGCCGTACCCGGTTATCGTGGGAGCCGTGGGCAGGAAACCCACCAGGTCATCATTAGATCCCCAACCGGACCACCCCACCGAAGGAGCGATTACTATCCCAACACGCACCTCGTGCAGAGGCCGCTCGCGTAGGTTAGTGATCCAGTATTGGATAATTACAAAATCTTCGGCGTACTCATACGGCCAGACGAATGAACTCTGTCGCACTTTAACATGTAAGGGTTTGTGCGGTATGTTGGTTGCCGGGTCAGGCCGCACGTAAGCCTGGTCGGTCAGGGTATCGGTGTAGGTGCAGAGGAAATCCTGCCCGGAGACAGCTTCGGGATCATAGTATAGACTGTGTACATCGTCTGTTCGCTGGCGGAAGTCCCCGCCGCCCGAATACGATTCCGGGTAGAACTCGGTCAGCGGGTAGGCCGTGGTAACCAGGGTGTCATCACCGAGCATGGTTTCGACAATTGCCCCGATCCAGAGAGCACCGTATGAGAGGTGCTCGAAGTTGTACCCCGTGGGGAACATCGCCCCAGGGGCATATAGACCGGTTTTGGGATCGGTAAGCCGCCCCGGGTTCCCAAAAACCCCCCAGTTGGTGACTGTAAAACGCATGTTGCCGGCGTCATGTACGCGCACGGTTGTATATGGCTCTCCAGAAGACCGATCGGGACGCAGTAAGATGTGGTGGGAGGGTGTATCGCCACTATCCTGGATCGGCCGGGCTGAAGACAGATGTGCCGTAGACACTAAGAGAAAAACCGCTACGGCGGTGACCAGAAGAGTTTGCCCCAGGATTCTCATCAGGTGTCCTTCTTCGGTCAACAATGCCGGCAGGGCGGTCTTGGCGAGGGCCAGCCGCATGGCGGACAAACGAGGGCCACCGGCCTTCGCACAAAGCACGGACGACGGGTACACAGGGTAATCAGCATCCGCCGGTGAGGGCCGCGCTCCAGTCGGCTATCTCACCATTGAATAATCACATATCCGCAGATTGGCAAGTGGTTTTGCGGGTTGTACCGATCAGGTTTGCGGGCCGGTCGGCAGTCCAGCGCTTGTTGGTCTGCTTTATTGCGGCGTGGCAAAAACACTTGTGCTATAATCGTAAGTG
>Ga0114920_10000115_pt1 | contig 37857 bp, 33 predicted proteins | sample ChitaG_FD_88683 | JGI IMG/M metagenome (GOLD analysis project Ga0114920, IMG submission 88683) | Deep subsurface microbial communities from South Pacific Ocean to uncover new lineages of life (NeLLi) - Chile_00310 metaG | ecosystem: Environmental > Aquatic > Marine > Oceanic > Sediment ...
AAAAACTTGACCTACTGGAGATGGACGATAAAGAAGTGCCTGCTGAAGCTAACAGAATAGTGAAGAGCATATTGGATAAGCATCAGGTTGAGCCGCTTGCAAACGATCTCATTGAAAAGGGCGATGCCATTATTGCGAAGTATGAAGATATTGTGGGTAAGTAAGATATTTGAACTGAAGTGTAATAGCGACTCAAACCAGCGGCCTGGTGTGACATGACCCCTACTATGTGGGTTGAATATGCTTTGACTATTTGGAGTAATTAAGGCTTCCTTGTCGCATGTTCCTGAAAAGCAAATTCCTAATCCAAATTTCAAACATCGGAAGTTCCTAATTGAGCAACAGTGACACACAGCACCACCCGAGGCGCATGCTAAGCAGCTGTTTCACAGCTTATTCTAAAAGAATTGGTTGAAACTTTTCCACCACTTGAAGGAATTAAGGTTGATCATGCCTGGGGTGGGCCGACTGCAGGTACACTTGATTTTAGCCCTTCTGTTGGTGTTATGGGCGATCACAAAAATATCTATTATGGGGCTGGTTATAATGAAGGCGCCCCATCTGCACAAACAGGTCTTTTCGTCATATCGGCTTTTTCCTTTGGCTGTCTCATATCACAGAAAAAAAAAGAGGTCAATACAGGAGTGATGTTGATTTAATGGGAAGCGAAAAATTAGCGATTGGCTTCGGCGATCAAGCGGTCGAGGTGGCCCTTTTCCGAGTGGAGAAGTTATTAGAATTAGCTACGGGCTGCCTCAGAATTACCTGACAGAGGGTTTAAAGCGAATTCAACAACTAGTTACGGAGATTAGGGATAAATATGGCAACATCTGAAGCGAGGAAACAGGGGACAGATGAAAAATATCGGCATTTTTTATGAATAATTCAGGCTGAATGGGGGATGAGCCAAATAATTTAATATAGCAATGGAGGTTTTACGACTCTCCCACTGAGTCTGAGTCAGCCTGGGATATTTTGCGAGAATCTGTGTGAGTTTTTGGAAAAAAATTTAAATAATTGAAAAAACACTTGACAAATTTTAAGAACTTCTATATATAATAAAATAAAATAAAGTATATTAAAGTATACATAAGTAAATGAGGACTATCTGGCTCGGATCTAAAATAATCCAGCAGTATTCTTTAAAGGACATTCAAGAAAAGCTCCAGATCAGCAAAGTGACAGCGCTTCGTTTGGTTGGTTCTGGAAGGATTAAAGCCCAAAAAATAGGCCGGCAGTGGTGGATCAATGAAGAGGATTTGATTGCTTTCTTGGAGGGTAAGGAGAATAGATGAGAGGATTATTGGCCTTAACACTTTTGGCCTTACTCGTAGTTGGAATTATCTGGATGGTCAAAAGTGGAGGAGAAAATCAGCATGTTAAAGAAATCGAAAGATTCGATAATCTAAAGATCGGATTAACAAGAACAAACATGAATGCTTTAGGGAAAGCGATTGCTACTTTTGTTGCAATAGAGGGAGAGACTCCGGAAAGCCTTGAAAAACTAAGAAGCGCTGTAGGTCTTAGTTCTACTTCGAGCTTAGATGCATGGGGGAATACAATCAAGTACGAGAGACTCACTGAGAACGATTTCCGTCTAACCTCTGCTGGAAAAGATAAAGCCTTTGATACAGAGGATGATATTATTGTAGATTACTGACTCAAGCTTGAAAGATGAGTGTTCAACAGATTATATTTGGCCTACTGGAATTTTTTGTTACAATCAACGGATTAAGATGTACGCTTTTAGAAGTCACGGGACCTGAAAAAATGCCTCATGGTTTGATCTCTCTATACAGCCAGTTTTATTTGGAAAGTGGAAGATATCGCTATGCATTTGTACGATAAAGAGAGATTTAAATATATTGAATTCCAAGCGCATTTTTGTTATCTTACCTATTTAAATAGAAGAATCTATAGTTTAGAGAGAGGAGATTAGTTGGAGCGTTACGGCAACTTAGATAGTAAATTTAGCTTTGTCATCCTAGCCTCAAAGAGAGCAAAGCAGTTATTACAGGGATCCAAGCCAAAGATAAAAACAAAATCAAAGAATCTGGTTCGTATTGCTCAGGCCGAAGTAAGGGCAGGATTGATAGATTACGAGATTATTCAGCCCAAAAAGGAAGAAGCCCATGAGGCGGAGAATATCTTTATCGGCGAAGAAATTAGGGAGGAAAAAGATATAGAGACACCTGAAAAAAGGAAAGAAAAACCCAAGAAAGTGCCAAAGAAGGATGCTAAAAAGAAGCCGAAAGGAAAGAAGAAAAAGAAAGAAAAAGATTAAGAGAGATTATCTTTAGAATTTGTTTATTTTCTCCCCTTCTTTTTTCATAAGGTGGACATAATCCAGCTTTATGAATTCATTTTTTGAGAAACCTAACGCCTTTGCAAACTTTACAATCTTGTTTTTTTCGCCTTCAAGTTCAATAAAGTTCCCTATTTGCGTTTCATCCAGGCACACTTTCAGAGTTTTTTTTCTGTAAACTGTTCTATATTTTTGATAATTAAAAACTGGTCGAAGCCCTAAGGATTTCAGGATTTTCCTCAGTTGTTTCTCGTTTCTTGCCTCTGTTTCATACTCTTCTCTTATTTTAAATTTCCTGGATTTTTGTGGGGGGCCTTTAAAGGTTAAAAGAACTTTCTTATTCATTTTTCGCAGTCTTAATGCTTGCTGCTTCTTCTCCAAGTCTTTGGAACGGAAATCATAGAGGGTATTTTCTTCGAAAAAGCGTTCTTTCTCCATTTTGGCGCCAAGAGTTAAGATTTTTTCTCTTAGGGCAGGTATATCATTAATTCTAATTTTTACTTCGATTTCAACCATTTCTTCTATAACAGGATAGATAAGCTAAAAGAGTAAAGAATCCGAGGAATCGGGCCAAGCATTTCCTTTTGCGATTTTCAGTCTTTTGTTTATCCTGAATTATTCATAAAAAATGCCGATACTTTTCATTATTTCAGCAATATCAGGAAGTTATCCTGATATTGCTCGAAATCCTGATAAATTCTTTTTCAAGAAAAAGTTCTTTATATTCATCGGCATTTTTTACCCTTAGGGCGAGCCAATCTCACCACATCGGCTTCGTTGTAGCCCATTCGCGGTAGTTCACTACAGCTTCATGGGCCACTTCCTCGCCGCTGCAGCAATCTTGACTCGTGAATAATCCAGGTTATCTTATTTACTTCTTTTAATGACAAAATCAGGCAGTAAAATTAAGCTATCTCGATGGATGGATTTTGGGAGTTGAGCTATTGTTTTTTTAGATTTGAGAGAAAATTCTTCCGCTTTTTGGTATGTGTATTCCAGTGCTCCGTTGGATTTGACAATATCGAGAATCTTCTCTTGAGCATCCCTTTCCACCTTTTTCTTTTTCATCAGGTCCGCTATATGTTTTCGATTGGCTTTGCCATCGTTGTTCAAGGTGTATATCAGAGGTAGGGTTATCCTGCCTTCGCTTAGATCAGAGAGAATCGGCTTTCCCAGCTTTTTTTCATCTCCTGTAAAATCAAGCAAATCGTCAATAATCTGGAAAGCGGTTCCCAAATTCCTGCCGTATTCTATCAAAATATTTTCTTCTCTTTTTGTAGCATGGCCAAGAACTCCTCCTATTTGGCAGGAAGCTGAAAACAGAGAGGCAGTCTTCTTGTCAACAATATCCAGGTAGTCCTCTTCAGCCACATTCAAATTTCCACTCAAGTAATACTCATTCAGTTCTCCTTCAATCATTCGAGCAGAAATGTCTGTTAGAATTTGGATGACTTGAGGATATCTACTCTGGAGAGAGAGACCAATGGCTTTTATATAGAGATAGTCACCTAAAAGGACGGTGATGTTCGGCCCCCATTTGGCATGGACAGATTCTCTTCCTCTCCTGAATTCTGAGCTATCGATGATATCATCATGGATGAGGCTGGCCGTGTGAATAGTCTCAACTAGGGCAGACAGATGAATATGTTCTTTCCCTTTATAGCCGAATAATTTGGAACAGAGAACAAGGAGGGCGGGTCTTATCCTTTTCCCACTTTTTTGAAAAAGATAAGTGCTTATTTCAGCGATGAGTTTGTTGGAAGATCGGGAGAGAAACCTAAGCTCTTTCTCGACTTCATTCAGATCTTCCTGAATATCGCTGTATAAGTCTTTTAAGCTTTGGCTATTTATTTGCAATTGAGCCCTTACCATGACGGCATTATTTTAACATCTCAAATCTTTAATTTCAAACATAAAAAGAGTTTCAAAATTCTGAGAAGTCATGAGGCAAAGCCTATCCAAAGGAACGTTCTTTAGTTCAGCTAGAATTTTTGCGGTTTCGATTACATAGGCAGGTTCATTCCTTTTTTTTATTCCTCGATACGGAACAGGAACAAGATAGGGAGAGTCTGTTTCAACCAGAAGCCTTTCCAGGGGTATCTTTTTGGCCACGTCTCTTAAGGGCTGGGCATTGGGAAAGGTCAGAATCCCAGAAAAGGAAATAAAGAAATCATGATTCATCATTCTCTTTGCCAGATCCCAGTCTTCAGAGAAGCAATGGAGGACGCCTCCTTGAGTGAAGTTTTCTTCTTCAACGACCCGGCCAACTTCTGCTCCCGATTCTCTGCTGTGAACCACAACCGGAAGGTTGAGCTTTTGGGCAATATAGAGTTGGTGGCGGAAGGCTTTGAGCTGCATTTGGGGTGGGGAAAAGTTATAGTGGAAATCGAGCCCTATTTCACCCACAGCATGAATTTTTTTGGATGCAGCCAGCTCTTCGATTTTTTGGAAACACTCTGAGTTGAAGTTTTTTGCCTGATGAGGATGAACTCCAGCAGCAGCAATCAGGCTTTCATGTGTATCGATTAAAGCAATGGTGTTTTGAATGCTATTAGGGTTTGTGATGTCTGCTGGGCAGAGGATGGCCTTGATTCCTTTTTCATATGCCCTTTCAACAACCTGATTTCTATCTTTGTCAAACTCCCTCATATCCAGGTGAGCATGGGAATCAACAAGTGCCAGATTTTGATTTTCTTTCATTATAAAGTAGCGGCATTTTTTATGAATAATTCAGGTAAGTTGGTAAAATAATATAAGAGACATATAATTAAGCTGTTATCCACACTATTAAGCTGTCATCCACATTCCTTTTTGTCATTCCTGCGTAGGCGGGAAACCAGTAAAGACAGATACATATGAAATCACATTTAGATATCTCTGGATCCCTGCTTCCGCAGAGCCTGCCCCTGTGAAAACAGGGGAATGACGGAGAGGATTGGATCCCTTCATCCGCCTGCGCGGGGACAAGTTTACACATGCGAAGCTTGTGTCCGCGTAGGCGGGTAGCAGGTGCAGGAATGACATTCTTAAAAAAAAGCATTCATTTTTTCAACTAATTGGGAGATGAACGATATTTTTATATCTACTGCTCTAATATCTTCTTTTTCAGGTGACGCAGAGGCAAGGCTCCATAGTTGAGTAGCTTCGTGAAAAATTCCTTCGGGCTGTAAGATTCGCCTTTTAGTTTTTTGTATTCCTTTTCCATATTTAGAATCTCTTGGTAGCCTATATAAGTATAAGCGCAATCCCCGGGATTTAAAATAATGTGTTCCCATTTTCTTTCTGCTTCGGCCTTAGTTTGAAAGCCCCTTCCCACCATATAAGAGAGGGCCTGTTCTTTAGTCATGGTTCCTTGATGAATATTAAGTTCGAGCTGAAAATCAAGGACATTCCTAAGGAGTAATTTAAGCTGATTCAAACGCAGCTTTAGATTGTAATTTTTAAAACCTGATTTAACCAGCATCTCTTCGAGGGAAACAGGCCAGCCTTTGATCAAAGCCATATTGGGATAGAGCTTTCTTACAAGAGATTCATATTTGCGGGCGTAATACATAGGAACAAATGAACCAGGATAAACATTGCGGATAGTCCAGAAATAAATAAAGAAGTTATTGTATTCCTCAAGAAAGGATTTTGTTTTCTCTTCGTCCCAATCCTCAGGGATAGGAGTTATTTGAAAGGAGTATGGGTTTGAAGCTTCATAGATTCCAGGAGAAACGAGTCGTGTCCAGGTAATCCCTTGTGATTCAAGAGGCATGGATTCAATGGTGAGGTTCTCTTCCGGTAATTCGATAACCTGGTTATCGGTGAGGTAGCTCTTAATTTCTCCCACAGTTGTTTTAACCTCATTTAGAAACTCATCTTTTGTCGTGTGCTCTACCTTCATTTTATCCAGGACTCCCTTAATGGCTATGTTCCGGAATTCTTCTTCACCCCGTTGTGCTGTGAGTCGTTCCATGCTGAGATTCGGATACATAATTCTGAAATAAGGAAGGCAGACGAGTGCCATTTCTCTTCTGATATTACTGTAATCAGCCTCGGCTTGGGCAATGAGTTCCTGGATAGGAATGTTATTCTGGAGTGTTAATTGGAGAAGCCTTAGATGAGCTTGAGGCCCAAGACGGAAGTTACCAGTGGAGCGAGGAAGTAATTCGTTTTGAAGGAAATTCTGATAATCTTCCAAGGCAGGAAGAACTTTTGCCAATTTTTCCTTAAGTTTGGGTTTGGAAGCTTCCGGGACTTGTTCAATCAACTGGGGAAGTTCATTTCTGTAAAAATCCATGATTGCAGGAAATTGTTTAATGGCGGTTTCTGTGAAAATTTGAGGAGGAGCTTTCAAGTTTTCTTTGCCCTGTTTGATGAGCTTTGGTAGGTTTTTCAATCTTTCTGTGGCGTTCTTTGCTCTGGTTTCTAGAGGGGCAAATTCCTTGGTGAGGAGGCTTCGTATGCAGTTAATGAAAATCTCATTGTAAAAAATGGGATTGTATTCCCAGGGAACAAGGTTTTCATGCTTGAGCAGCTGTAAGTCTAAGGCATCGATGGCCATCTCGTGGTCGATCTGAAGTTCGGGGCTTAGTTTGAACTTATCGACCTTAGCCACTAATTCCTGATTAAATTTATCAAGAGCATCGTGACGTTTTTCGATGGTTTTGTTGCTGAGATTTTCTAGTTTGTTGTCATATTTGTGATAGCCAGCGAGGGTGGCAGCAGTCGGGTAAAATTTCCATAATTCATCTAGGTAAGTGTCTAATACTTTTTTGAACTTCTCGTCTTCAGCATTTTCCTGAGAGAGAAGCAGCCCCATGCTCAAGAGAGCAAAGACAATGATGGCGAGCGGAATGATCGCTTTCCTCATCGTATCCTCCTCCGTAAAAGTTTATTCACTATTGCATTACTAAATGTTTGATTATTTTGTAGTGTTAAATTAAAATCCTAACATAATATTATGGATAAAGACAACACTTCGGTTCTCTTTGAATTTCACTTTAGAATCTGATAATGGCTGATCCCCATGTGAAACCAGAACCGAAGGCCGTGAGAACGACGATATCGCCTTTCTTTATTTTCCCTTCCTTTAGAGTTTCATCCAGAGCAATTGGAATCGAGGCAGCTGTTGTGTTTCCAAAGCGGTCTATGTTTCTTACCACTTTTTCAACTGGTATTTTCAGATTCTTTGCCACCATCTGGGAGATTCTGTCATTGGCTTGATGGGGAATCAAATGGTCTACATCTTCAATAGTGAGGCCATTCTGTTTTAAAGCGATATTTACTGCTTCGGGCATCTTCTCTACAGCGCTAATGAAAACCCTTCGCCCATCCATCTGAGCATAACGTTGTTTGCTTTCAAGAATTTCTTTTGAAAGGAAGGGTCTTTCTTTGCAGCCTGGTTTCTCCATCCATAATTCAGTTGCATATCTTCCATCTGAAAATAGATGGGTAGAGAGGACTCCTCTTTCGTCATCTTTTTCGTTGGCCTCGATGATAGCCGCACCTGCACCATCTCCGAAAAGGACAGCTATGTCTCTTCCATCGTCAGAATAATCCAGATTGAGAGATTGAACCTCGGCAGCTACAATCAGGATTTTCTTGTATGTTTGGGCCCTGATGAAGTGGTCAGCCACAGAAAGAGCATAGATAAAACCGGTACATTGATTCCTTACGTCAAGGGCACCGATACTGGCGAGCCCGAGTTTGGCTTGAACGAGCACTCCAATACCCGGGAAATAGTAGTCTGGAGATAGAGTAGCAGCGATGATAAAGTCTATATCAGACTTTTCAATCCCTGCATTCTCTATGGCCTTTAAGGCTGCTTCATAGGCTAAGTCTGAACTTCCCACTCCAGATTCAGCATAGTGTCTTTCTACGATTCCTGATCGCTGTCGGATCCACTCGTCAGTAGTATTCATTATCTTTTCAAGATCGAAATTAGTGACAATCTTAGGTGGGACGTAGCGACCTGTTCCAGTTATAATAGCTTTAATGTTCATTTTATTATCGATAGATTATAATGGACGATCCCAGAAAAATAAAGACATAATTTAAAATAAAGGGGATGTTCCCGACAGGGACACTTTTTCTCTCTTGTTTTTTGCGGACGGTTGGGGTCAGGTCTTGCTTTTTGCCATATTACTCCTCATTTTCACTTATAATTAGTATATCTTTCCCACATATGGCAAAAAGCAAGACCTGACCCCATTTCTACTTGACTCAAAAAAAGAGAGGGAGTAATATGCTAAAAAAGAATAACGGAGAGTCTTCTTGAAAAAGCTGGTTTTTCTTTTCCTTATATTATTTACATTTTCCCTCCTGAATTTAGCTAAAGAAGATGACCTCTTGAAGGCTAATTCTTCGATAGATCCTAAAAGGCTTTCCAGAGGTCAGGAAGGAAAGGTTGTCATCAAGTTCACCATCAAAAAGGGTATTACTATCAAACCACAACCTTCCTTTATTATCGAATTCAATCCCAGTGAGGAACTTGTTTTCCCTAAAAATTTTTTCACTGCTTCTGATTTAGAAATAGAGATTTTAGAAGAGGATGGCGAGGGATATCTGGATTTGAAAGACCCAATAGAGATTCCTTTTACTGTCAGCCTGGAGGCTAAACGAGGCAGCCATACACTTGAAGGTAAAGTCAAATATTTTGCTTTTTCTAAAGAGGAAGGTTGGTGTCTTAAGAGTTCATCAAAATTTCGGGCTTCTTTCTACACCCGCAGCACCATCATTAAAAAGAAGCTGTAGGGGTTTGATTCATCAAACCCACATTGTTCTTTACCAAACCCGCATTGTTCTTTACCAATGAATGTAGGGGTTTGATTCATCAAACCCACATGTTTATAAGAAAATAAGGTGGGCTTGATAAATCAAGCCCCTACAGATAAATCAAGCCCCTACAGTTTGGAAAAAAAGTTGCCTGTCCCCTTTTTTTTATAACCAGTTATTATTAAGATACCAGTCAATAGTCTCTTGGATTGCTTCTTGGAGGGAATACTGCGGGGAGAAAGACAGTTTCTCCGTAGCTTTCCTGACATCTGCGATCCAAGCTGCCTCTTTCATTTCTCTGTATTTATCCCGGTCGAAAATGCTTGGTTTCCTGCTTACCATGCCTCCTATTTCAGAGATTAAGGCTCCAAGGTAAAGGACAAAATGAGGAATTCTTACCCTTTTCAGTGCTTTTCCCATGGCCTTTCCTGCAGCTTCTCCAAATTCATCCCAGCTATAAGGGCGGGGATCAGCAACATTGATTATTTCTCCACTTTCCAGTTCTTTTTGAGAGCAGAGGTCAAGGGCTTGAATAAGGTCTTTGATATAACACAGGCTCAGGAGTTTTTGTTGGGATGAAAGGGAGGGGAGGATTCCTCTTTTTATGATATTGAGGTAATGGAGGAAATCTCTATCTCGGGGCCCAAAGACTGCACAAACTCGCACAATAACAACCGGGTAAACATCTTTAAAATTTAGGGCTTCCCGTTCTCCCATTAATTTACTTTGACCATACGGTGTGGTAGGATGCGGAGGGTCATTTTCTTTGACCGGTTTCTTCTCGAGGGAGGGTCCAGCGGCCGCGATGCTGCTGAGGTAAATAACTTTTTTAGGAAGAATCTGTTGGGACTCGAGTGACTGGAAAAGGCTTGCTGTTCCTTGCTGGTTTACTGTATAATAATCAGCCGATTTGGAAGCCTTTGTGAAGCCTGCAATATGGAAAATATAGTCAATATCTGCGGGAATGGGCGGTATAGAGAAGAGATCTCCTTCAAGGAGATTAATATTGAGCCCTTTCAGCCACTTTAGGTCGTCGATGTCGCGGATAAGAGCATATATTTCAACGCCTTTATCCAGCAGGAATTCTATGAGATGGCTTCCGATGAAGCCAGTTCCACCGGTGATGAAGGCTTTCATTGGTAAGATTGTATGAAAATTGCCTTTCATGGTCAAACCGAAACGATTTTGGATTTTTTGAAGTTAAAGATTAAGGAGTGAATTTCTCGGATTATGATTAGCCTATGAGAAAGGAGAAAATGGTGAATATTTTTGATAAATGCTATAAATTCACGCGTGCTGAGGAAGCTCAGGAAACGGGAATATATCCCTATTTCACGCCTATCCAGGAGGTCATGGGCAATAAGGTTAAAGTTGATGGCAAGGAGATGATAATGGTCGGTTCTAATAATTATTTGGGGCTGATTAATCATCCTCGAGTAATGAAGGCTGCTCAGGAAGCTGTAGATAGATACGGAGTTGCCACCTGCGGTTCAAGATTTTTGAATGGCACGTTGGATATTCACAATGAACTGGAAGAACGGTTGGCAAAATTCATGAAGATGGAAGCAGCCCTTACTTTTAGCACAGGTTTTCAGACGAATCAGGGAATAATATCCACACTCATAAGCAGAGGGGATGCAGTTGTCACTGACAGGATGGTACATGCAAGCATCATCGATGCCTGCCGTCTATCTTACGGCGGCGCTCACAAATTCAAACACAATGATATGGCCGACCTGGAAAGAATCATCTCCTCACTAGATAACGATATAAGAAAACTAATCGTGGTCGACGGCGTTTTTAGCATGGAGGGAGATTTGGCAAACCTTCCTGAGATTGTAGAGATAGCTAAAAAAAATAATGCCAAGATCATGGTTGATGATGCTCATGGCATTGGAGTGATGGGGAAGAATGGACGTGGGACAGCAGAACATTTTGGAGTGGAGGATGATGTTGATCTGGTAATGGGGACATTCAGTAAGTCTTTTGCTTCTTTGGGAGGATTTGTGGCTGGAGAGAAAAAGGTCATATCTTATATCAAACATTTTGCGCGTTCTTTGATTTTTAGTGCCAGCATAACTCCAGCATCTGTCGCTACCGTCCTAGCAACGCTTGATATCATCGAAAATGAGCCAGAAAGGCGAGAGAGATTATGGCAGATTACAGAAAAGATGAAATCTGGATTCCAAGCCATGGGTTATAACACCGGACCGACTGAAACGCCCATCATTCCGGTCATCATAGGTAATGATGAAATGGCTTTTATGCTGTGGAGATTGCTTAGAGAGGCTGGTATTTTCACCAATCCCGTGATATACCCTGCTGTTCCCAAGGATCAATCCCTGATCAGAACAAGCTATTCTGCCACGCATTCTGATGAGGAGCTGGATACGGTTCTCGCGAGCTTCGAGAAATGTGGTAAGCAGTTGGGAATAATAAAATAATCTTACCCCATTCTTTTTAAATCAATGGATGGAATCACGATGAGAAAAAAGATTGGACAAACATTCGCAAGCTTAATTCTAGTCATATTCTGTGTTAACCTTTGGGGAGCACAAGATTCTGTTCCCATTCTCCCCTTGGATCAGATCAAAGCTGGCATGAAAGGCAAAGGGAGGAGTGTTTTTGAAGCAAATAAGATCGAAGAATTTGATGTGGAGATTCTGGGTGTCCTGCGCAATTTTGAGCCAAAAAGAAGTTTAATCCTTGCCAGACTCAAGAGTGATATTCTTGAGAAGGCGGGCATGATCAGCGGCATGAGTGGAAGCCCGGTTTATATTGGAGGCAAACTCATCGGCGCTGTAGCCTATAGCTTTCCCTATGCCAAAGAAGCAATTGCTGGGATTACTCCTATCGAAGAAATGCTGTCAATTTCAGGAAAGCAAAGTGGGAAATCTTCTTTTTCTCCTCGAGTTCCATTAAAAAAGCACCTGAGTTTAGAAGAGCTTTTTGAAATAAACAAGGAATTTTTCCTTTCCAGACCCTCATTCCTATCTGGAGAACAAACCTTTACTCCCTTGACTATACCTCTCGTTTTTACAGGTTTTACCTCCAGGATTTTTGAGAGGGCTAAACCTTTTTTCTCGAAACTAGGTTTCCATCCCGTCAGGAGCGGACATTCGGGTCAAACTGTTAAAGAGATCTCTCCACCTGATCTTACTCTCCAGGAGGGAGCTCCGGTGGCCGTTCAATTTGTGAGGGGTGATCTGGATATATCTGCTGTAGGAACAGTGACGTGGGTGGATGGTAATAAAATCTTGGCCTTCGGTCATCCTGTCTATAATTTGGGTCCAGTTGATTACGCCATGACCAAGGCAGAAGTCATAACCGTTGTTCCCAGTATTTCCTCTTCATTCAAGATCGCCGCTACAGACGCATTAGTTGGAAGATTTTTTCAAGACCGTGGTTCGGGGCTGTTAGGAGAAATAGGGAAAAAGCCGCAACTCATCCCTATAAATATCAAGATGATGGATGACAGTGGGGATACAAGAGATTTCAAGATAGAGTTAATAAGCGATAAATTTTTGACTGCTTTTCTTGTCAATATGTCTCTTGCGAGCATCTTATCTGCTGAGGAAAGAGCGCTAGGTGATCTCTCACTAGAATTTGCAGGAAATATTTACCTTGAGAACGGCATGAGCGTCCGTCTTGAAGATCTGTATTCCGGGAATTTTGATACATCAGTAGTGAACCTTTCAAACCTTTTCACTGCGGTTGTTTTCTTTTTGATTAATAATGAATTCGAAGATTTAGGTATTCATCGTATCGACCTGACCATCCGCGCTTCTGAAGGAGTGAAATTTTCATACTTAGAAAGAGTTTGGCTTGATAAGTACGAGGCTTCCCCTGGCGAGGAGATAAAGATAAAGATATATTACCGGACGTTCAGGGGGAAGAGCAGGCTCCAGGAGCTGGGAATTAGAGCTCCACATCTTCCCTCAGGCTCTGAATTCCATCTCATCATTGCTGATGCGGCTTCCTTGCAACAAATAGAGATGGGCCAGTACAGAAGAGCAAGCTTTGTTCCCCGAAGTTTAAACCAGCTCATAAGGATGCTAAACAACCTGAGGAAGAATAACCGTATTTATTTAAAAATTATCGCTTCTAAACCCGGCCTTTTTCTCAAGGGTGAAGAAATGCCGAATTTGCCTCCAACAATGAAAGCCATGTTTTCTTCACCTCGGGCTGCAGCTTCTGCCCCAACTGAGCTCGAAAAATCCACTCTTAGCTATACATATTTACCTGTTTCTTCAGTTTTCAGAGGAGCAGTCGTAATTCCTATTAAAATCAGATAAAAGACAGGAGTAAAAGGGAATGAAAAAAGTATTAACTGTAGTTTTAGCTGGTATTGTTTTTATGGTTCTTGTTCTTCAAGGAGTTGTCCCTCGGAGATGGGAAATACGAAACTTCGGTGATTTTTTAAAAGGTAAGTTTGATGGTATCTCTGTTTCCTACGAAGGTGTTCTTTCCCTTTCTCCAAAGGAAGAAAAAATTGAAGGACCTGCCGAGGAATTTTATTTGTCTCTTCTTCTTGACTCAGAAGGAATAGCCTACTTAGGGACTGGACATAGCGGAAGGATATACAGAATCAGCAAAGCAGGCAAATCCGAACTTTATTTTCAGGTACCTGAGATGGACATCTATTGTCTTACACGAGACAGGAGAGGCAACCTTTATGCAGGGACTTCGCCCAATGGAAAAATTTATAAGATTACTGGGAAAGACGAAGGAAGTCCTTTTTTCAATCCTCGTGAAAAGTATATCTGGGATTTGCTGTTTACAGATAAAGGCGTCTTGCTGGCTGCTGTGGGTGAGAGTGGAGGGATCTATGAGATAACGCCCCAAGGAGAAGGGCGCTTAATCCTGAAGGCAGAGGAAAACCATGTTCTTTGCCTGGAGCAGGCCAGCAATGGTGACGTGATTGCCGGAAGCGGAGGTAAGGGGCTTCTTTATCGGATTCCCCATGGGAAGAAGGCATCTGTTCTGTTTGAATCCCCTTATGAGGAGATAAAGAGCATTGTTCTGGACGGAGAGGGAAATATTTATGCCGCGGCAGGGGGGGAGATCAGCAAACCAAAAATAGAGGCGAAAACTCCAGTCTCTGCCAGGACAGAAACACGAGTTACTGTTACTGTATCGCCTGATTCAGCCGGTCTCCGGGAGGCTACTTCCTTAAGCCAGAAACAGCCTGGTGCCCTTTTTAGGATTGGCCCGGATGGAATGCCTAAGAGTCTCTGGAATTCCAACGAGGAATTAATATATTCCTTGCTCTGGCAAGACAGGGAGAAGAAACTGATTTTTAGCACAGGCAACAGGGGAAGAATTTATGTCATCGATAAGGATGAGAAAGTGTCCCTCCTCGTCCAGAAAGATTCTGAACAGATTTATTATCTTCTCCCATTCGATTCAAAAATTTATACCCTGTCCAATAATCCCTCAAAATTGAGCATCCTTCATTCTGGCCAGCGGTTTGATGGAGAATATCTCAGTCAAGTCATGGATACCAAAACAATTTCATCATGGGGGACAATAATATGGGAAGATCAGACACCAACGGGGACAATTCTTCAGTTTCAGACCAGAAGCGGGAACTCGAGTGAGCCTAATGAGACATGGAATGATTGGTCTCCGCCCTATCAGAAAAAGGAGGGAGAGCAGATATTAAGTCCAAGGAACCGTTATATCCAATTCAAGACCATTTTTAAGACTCAATCTGGGAAGATATCCCCGCAGCTTCAAAAAGTTTCGCTTTTCTATCTCCAGGCAAATATTGCTCCTGTAATCACAAAATTGGAGCTGCTTCCCGCCAACGAGGTTTACTTAAAGCCGCCGGAACAAAAAGAGGTTATATGGGGTGTGGATGTGGATTTATCCAAAAAAGTTGAAGATAAAGATAAAAGCAAAATTTTTATCTTGGCAAAAAAGGTTGAGAAAAAAGGATTTCAAACAATTACCTGGGAAGCGGCTGATGAAAATGGCGATAATCTTCTCTTTTCCCTCTACATAAGAGGAGAGGCTGAGAGCAAGTGGCGAGTCCTGAAAGGAAAATGGACAGATAAAATATATGCTTTTGATACACTGTCATTCCCTGATGGAGTCTATTTTGTGAAATTAGAGGTGTCTGATAGTCTTTCTAATCCTGCGGGTATGGAATTGAAATCAGAGAAGATTAGCCGGCCGCTAACTATTGATAATTCTCTTCCTGTAGTCAGAAATTTTCAGGTGACAAGAGATAGAAACAAACTTGTGGTATCTTTTCAGGCCGAGGATTCTCTCTCCCATATTGAAGAAGTTAAATATCTAATAAGACCAAATGAGTGGAAAAGCGTTTTCCCTGTGGACGGAATCTGTGATTCAAAGATAGAGAATTTCCAAGTTAGCTTAACCTTGCCCCCAAACTTTGACAATCTTATCACTGTAAAAGTTAAAGATAGCCATCATAACATCGGCGTCTACAGAAAGACTTTCTAAGCGCCTACGTCTGGCTCTTTACTCTCTCCAGGTATTTGTCCTCTCTTGTGTCAATGCGAATAATATCGCCCTCTTTTATGAATTGAGGAACATTTATGGTTATTCCGGTTTCAAGAACAGCAGGTTTGCTGCTGGCTGATTGAGTGGCGCCTTTGAGGAAAGGTTCGGTCTTAACCACTTTTAAATTTATTGTCAAGGGTGGCTCTGTTGCTACAGGCCTTCCTTCATGCATTTCTACAGAGAAGACCGCATTAGGAATGAGATGGTTGACACTATTGCCTATTATCTCTAAAGGGAGCTTGATCTGTTCGTAGTTCTCTAGGTTCATAAAGATGTATTCGTTTCCGCTCTGGTAGAGAAATTCCATCTCGATTTTTTCAAGGTAAGCCTGTTCTACCCGGTCTTTTGAACGAAATCTGTAATCCAACAGGGTTTGATCCTTGAGGTTTCGAAGTTTTATCTGCATCAAAGCCGGACCCTTGCCAGGAGTGACATGAGTGGCTTCGAGCACTTTATAGAGTTCTTCTTCGATTTTTATAACCATTCCTTTTCTTATCTGAATGGCATTTATCATTTTTCTTCCTCTATTATCTTTCCCTTTTAACTCCCTCATCTACGCGGATAATATAGACTTTTGCTCCCAATCTCTCTAGAGCTTCTGATACATTTTCTGCCCTGTCGGGGGTATAGGCGAATATGCATCCCCCTCCTCCAGAGCCGTTTATTTTTGCTCCCATAGCTCCAGCTCTCAGTGATTCCTCTATCATCTGTTCGATTTTCGGGGTAGATATATGATGATAATCCCTGAGAATTTCGAATTGTCTGGTTAGAAGTTCACCAAACCGGGCGTGGTCAAAGACGTCTTGTTCAAAAAGTGTGTTTCCCTCGGCAGTTAGATCCCGGGTAAGAAGAGTTCCTTTTAAAAGCCTTTTTGATTCCGAGGGAAGATTTTCGATTCCATCCAGTATCTCCTGGCTAAGTGGGCTTTTTAGACTGAAACCTTCTATTTTTTGCTTGAGACTGTCTGTACCTTGAAGAACGTGATTTTTGATGTAGCCGAGCATCCCGGTTGTATCCTTTTTCTGAAGAGAATCGGCCAGCACAAATTCTTTAAGGGGATTCTTGAGCTTTTTAACTTTCATATTCTTGCCAAAGTCGATGGAAATGACCCCGCCTAGAGCAGATGAAAAGTGATCCATCTTGCCTCCCGGCTCTTCAAATTCTGCTACTTCGGATAAAAAACCGAGCTCTGCAATTTCTTCTGGAAAATTGGCTCTCTTATCATCGACTGATTCAAGCAGGAATTTGAGCCAAGCGACAACAAGGGCTGAAGAGCTGGCAGAGCCTGCGTTTATAGGAATTGTCCCTTGTATGAGGCAGTCCCAGCCTGAATGAAAGTGGATTCCCTGTCTGCGGAGAATATTGATGGCGCTTCTGAGATAATCCCTTTCTTTCTCATAAGCCAGCTCATTTTCAAGCGAAAATTCTTCCTCCTCTCCGATATCCGGGAGGCTGATTTTAATGAGTCTGTCTTTTCTTTTTCTGCCGCTCGCAGTGATTCTCAGGTTTATTGCGGCAGCGATTATGGATAAACCAAAGTAATCCTGATGCTCACCAAAGAGACATATCCTGCCTGGAGCAGAAACTTGAATGCTGCCTTCACTCATACCTTCTTTCTATATAATGTGTGTTGCCGCTGTCAAGAACATTGGGGTCAGACTTTGAAAACTTTGGTAACTTTTATAATTTTTCTTCAATTTTGTTCTTATGCGCTTTTCTTTATAAATTATAAAAGTTACCAAAGTTTTCAAAGTCTGACCCCACTGATAATTTGATTTTATTGGTGATTTTTTCTATAACTTGCTCTTGGTTTAGAAATTTTAAAAAAAATGATCGAGCTTTGTTTTTTAGGAACAGGAGGTTCAGTAGCATCTGAAGAGAGGGATAACACCTCCTTTCTAATAAATCATGATGAGACGTTATTTTTAATTGATTGCCCTGGGAGTGCTATCCAGAAGGTAAAAAAATTAAATTTCAATCCTCTAAAGATTGGGGCAATCCTGGTTACCCACATTCATCCAGACCATATCTATGGGTTGCCATCTTTTGTTCACAGTCTGATGCTGGATGAAGGTCTCATTAATCTCTATGGCTCGGCTGAGAGCGTTGATTTTTGTCGGAATTTGCTTGATTTGTTTCATCTAAGGGATAAAAAGATAAAGACGAGGATTGATTTTATCCCTCTGGATCCAGGACAGGACCTTCAATTGACTGAGTCCGTACGATGTACATGCCTCGAAGTTCCTCATAGTTCTTCATCTTTAGCCTATCATTTTCGCTTTGAAAGAGAGAAGAAGGAGTTGATTTACTCTGGTGATACTCCTCCTGACCCCCTTCTTTTCAAACAAGCAGAGGGTAAGGATTACCTCATTCATGACTGCAGCGCACCTTCCCGTTTTTTTAAGATGTATCCTTCCCTTCATGAGATGCATACGCATTCCCTTGAGCTGGGCTCTCATGCCCAGAGTAGCAGTATCAAATGCCTTATTCCCTGTCATTTCTTTGGAGAATTGGAATTTTCACTTTCGGAAATAGGAAATGAGATAAGAGAAAACTATAAGGGCAAGCTGATTATTCCCAAAGATTATGAGAAAATAGTCTTATAAAGTCGAAAGTGAATATAAGTTGTATAATTTAACCTGGATTATTCATAAAAAATGCCGATTACGATTGAGAGGGAATCTAACAAGAAAAGCAATTCTCTTAATCCTGTGATAGGTCATGCTAATAAGCAGATATCATTGAAAACAAAAATAGGTATCGGCATTTTTTATGGATAATCCAGGTTGATTCGAGATAGATGAGATTTATTTCTTCTCAAATTGAAGCTTCTTCATGATTGGAGGAAGGGATGAAAGTATTTCATTTACTTTTGTTATCCTTGATTTTTTCTTTTGCGGTTTCCTGTGTTTCAGGTTCAAGGAAAAATAGGGCCGATCTCGTTCTTCTCAATGGCACTATCTGGACTGTTAATCCTGACCAGCCTTGGGCACAAGCAGTAGCAGTCGGAGGAGAAAAGATTCTGCAGGTTGGCACGACAGAAGAGATACAAAAGGTAGTGGGCAGCCATACTCGAGTTATCGATTTGGGAGGAGGTTTAGTCCTTCCTGGCTTCATAGATTCTCATACTCATTTCCTGGACGGGGGTTTTTCTCTTATGAGCATTCAGTTGTATGATGCGAAGAGTCGGGAAGAATTTGTGGCCAGAATCGAAGCGAAAGCTCAAGAAATGGAAGATGGAGAATGGATTCTCAACGGCAACTGGGACCACCAGAAATTCGATCCACCAGAGTTGCCGGAGAAAGAGTGGATTGATGAGGTCACGCCTCACACCCCCGTTTTTGTCAATCGCCATGATGGCCATATGGCGCTCGCCAACAGCTTGGCTTTGAAGATTGCCGGGATTACAAAAGATACTCCATCTCCTGTGGGAGGAGAAATACTCAAAGATCCCACGACAAAAGAGCCAACAGGGATTTTGAAAGACGGGGCCATGGATCTTGTCACAGACCATATTCCCGAGCCTTCATTAAATGAAAAAATCAAAGCGGCAGAAGTCGCTTTGAAACATGCAACTGAAGTAGGCGTGACTTCAATTCATGATATGGCCTATGCTTCAAGCTTTGAGGTATATCAAGAGCTTTTTAAGACCGACAAACTTACAGCACGGCTTTATGTCTATATCCAAATACCGGAAGTTGAGCTTTATTCTCGCCTTAAGTTAAAGACTCCCTTCGGTAACAATCTTTTAAAAATCGGGGGATTAAAGGGATTTGTTGATGGATCGCTCGGTTCATCGACAGCCTATTTTTTTGAGCCTTATCAAGATAATCCTGAGAAAAAGGGTCTTCTGCATTCTCATATGTTTCCTGAGGGAATCATGGAGAAAAGAATCCGAGAAGCTGACAAAGCCGGCCTTCAGGTCGCAGTCCATGCCATAGGGGATAGGGCCAATCATCTTCTTCTTGATATTTTTGAAAGGATTATTGCAGAGGGTGGAGAGAGAGATAGACGATGGCGGATTGAGCATGCGCAGCATCTTGTCCCTGAGGATTTTGAAAGGTTTCGAAATCTCCGCATCATTGCCTCTGTCCAACCTTATCATGCCATTGACGACGGGCGATGGGCTGAGAAAAAAATAGGTAGAAAGAGATGTGAGCATACATATGCTTTCAAATCTTTTCTTGAAAAAGGGGTTGTCCTTGCCTGTGGTTCGGATTGGACTGTTGCTCCTTTAAATCCTTTAACTGGAATATATGCGGCAGTCACACGGCAGACTTTGGATGGCAAAAATCCAGAAGGATGGTTTCCAGAACAGAAAATTTCTTTGGAAGAAGTCATCAAAGGTTACACTCTAAACGGTGCTTATGCAGAATTCGCAGAAGATGTTAAGGGTTCGATAGAGACGGGAAAACTGGCTGATCTGGTTGTCCTCAGTAAGAATATTTTTGAGATACCGCCAGAGGAAATTAAAGAAACAGAGGTCAAGATGACCATTTTTAGCGGAGAAGTCATCTACGAGAAATAGCTTGAACAAATGATCTTTATTTATTTTATTTCTTTAGTTATCTCTTTTGTTATCTTGTATAAGTGCGCAGTTTTTTTTGTGGACGGAGCCTCTGGTATAGCGAAAGAATTGAACATCTCCAAGATGGTAGTGGGAATAGTCCTAGTTGGCATGGCCACCACGGCTCCGGAATTTTTTGTTTCAGTCATTGCCTCCATTACTGGCAATCCTGAAATCGCTTTGGGCAATGCTGTCGGCTCTGTCATTTGTGATGATGGGATTGCCCTTGCTCTGGCAGCCCTCCTCGCACCTGGTGTGATTATGATCAACTGCCGAGTACTCAAGATAGTCGGCACTTTTCTCCTATCAATAGATTTTTTAGCATACTTTTTTGCAAGAAATGGGACAATCGGCCGTCTGGAAGGGGCAGTTTTAGTTTTGATCTTATGTTTTTATTATATTTTTATTCTTAAAAACAAGAACATCAAGCTTGATAAAAATAGCCAAGATAAAAGTATGTCTGAGAATAAGGAATATGCTTCTCCGCCAAAAGAGTTTCATTTGAAACGATTTATTTTGTTATTTATCGTGGGGCTTGCAGGCGTCGTCCTTACGAGTTACATCATTGTTTGGGCTGCAAAAAATATAGCCGTGTATTTTTCTGTTTCTAAAATTGTCATTGCCATCACTGTAATTGCAATCGGGACCTCTCTTCCTGAGATAAGTACCTGCATCGTTGCAGCTTTGAAAGGAGAAGGGGAGATCGCTGTCGGAAATATAATCGGTGCCGATATCCTCAATATCCTCTGGATTATAGGTGTCGCCTCCATCGTTAATCCCATAACAGTTGAATTGAAGATCATGAATTTTGCCTTTCCTTTTATGATATTGATAGTGGCCACTATGCTTGTGGCCATGAGGATTGGCTGTCGTTTGGGAAAAACAAAAGGGATCATTCTGCTTGGCCTCTATCTTATTTATTTGATTTTGACGCTCATACTTTTCACTTGATTTCTCCCCCCGTGCCACCCAGCGTCATGTACCTAATCGGTGATCTTCTCTCTTCTGACTTTCCATGAATTTCAGTTTAAAAGGGGACGATTCTATTTTTCTCTTTCAACTAAATCAGCCAAAGCAAATAAATAGAACCGTCCCCTTTTTATGTTGTCCTAGGATAACTTATTTGTTATCATAAATGCCTTTTAGGTGAGAAGAGGCGCTCATGAATATTGGTGTTATCAACGAAAGCTGCAAGATAGAAAACAGAGCAGGCCTAACTCCGAGCAGTGTTTCCCTGTTGGTGGAGAAAGGCCACACAGTGTATGTACAGGCTGGTGCGGGCTTGAAAGCTGGATACACTAATGAAGAATACACTGCTCAAGGAGCAAATATTGTTTTCACCAAAGACGAAGTTTTTGGTCGGTCGGACATAGTGCTCAATATTTCACCTCTGAATGAGGAAGAATGCAAACTCGTCAAAAAAAACCAGATTTTATTGGGATTCCATCATCTTGCTGTTGCCCCAAAAAGTCTTGTGCAGGAGCTGCTCAAAAAAGGTGTGATTATTATCGGCTATGAAATCATTCAACAAGATAATAATGTCCTTCCCTTTATTGAGAGTTTAAGTGAGGTCGCTGGCCAGATGTGCCTTGCCATATCAGGCCATTATCTTCAGACCAGTCAAAGTGGTAGAGGTGTTATTATCGGGGGAGTAGCAAGCGTTCCTCCAGCAACTGCTGTCATAGTCGGCAGCGGTGTTCTGGCGAGAAGCGCCATAAAGGCCTTACTTGGAGCAGGTGCACACACCATTGCGTTAGGACGCTATATGGACAGACTCCGGGAACTGGAAGAGATGACGTCGGGAAGATTGATAACACTTATTGCCAGCAAATATAACCTTGCCCGGATGACAAAAGTTGCTGATATTCTCATTGGTGCAGTCCTTCGACCCGGAGAAAGAGCACCCATAATGATCACAAGAGAAATGGTCAGAACCATGAAAAAAGGTTCCCTGATTATTGATCTAGCTATTGACCAGGGAGGATGCATAGAGACCAGCCGATTGACGACTCTAGAGCAGCCGACATATATCGAGGAGGGAATTATCCATTATTGTGTTCCCAATATAACATCTGCTGTAAGCCGCACTTCAACTAAGGTTTTATCCAATTCAATTGCACCTTACCTCCTTTCAATTGGAGAAGCCGGGATCGAAGGAGCTTTGAAACAGGACGTCTCTCTGACAAGAGGTGTTTATGTCTATGATGGAAATATTGTTAAAAAGACTACTGCGGAGAGATTTGGTCTGCCATATAAAGAGTTGTTTAGCTCTGGATAGAAAAGGAATTTCGAAATGGAAAAGGACTTAAACGAATTTGATAAAAACCAGAAGGAACTTATACATATCCTTCATAAAATCCAGGCACAATATGGCTATATTCCTGCTGATATGGTTTCTCAGATTTCAAGGCACTTAAAAATTTCTGAAAGTGAAATCTTCGGAGTCCTGACTTTTTATAAAGTATTTACTCTTGAACCCCGGGGTAAACACCTGATCACTATATGCATGGGAACAGCTTGCCATGTGAGGGGAGCCCCGGCTATTTTGGACGAATTTGAAAGAAAGCTAAATATAAAAGCGGGTGAAACGACCGAAGACAAAATGTTAACCTTAGAGACTGTGAATTGTGTCGGGGCTTGTGCTTTGGGGCCTATTATCATTGCCGATAATGAGTATCATGGTCAGATGAAAACCAGAGAAGTCGATAAAGTTATTGAAAAAATCAAAAAAGAAAAAAGGGACAATCCTGAATGATGGATGATACGGAGAGCACTAAATTAGATGAAATAAGAGCTGAAATTTTAGAAGCCCGAAAAGAACAGAAAACCTGTGTCACAATCTGCGGGGGGACAGGCTGTCATGCTTATGGATGCCTAAAAGTGGCTCAGGCTTTTGTGGAGGAAGTGAAGAGACAAAACCTCGAGGACTCAGTAGATGTCAGGACCACAGGATGCCACGGCTTTTGTGAAAGGGGTCCGATTGTTGTCATACAACCTGAGGGAATTTTCTATCAAAGGATTCAGGTTGATGATATAAAAGAGGTCATTTCTGAGACAATCAAGAATAAAAAAATCATAGATAGGCTTCTCTATATTGAACCCAGAACAAAGAAAAGCATCATTCTCGAAAAGGAAGTCCCTTTTTATAAAAAACAAAAACGCATAATTTTTGGAAATAACGGCTTTATAGATCCCACAGATATTGAAGATTACATCGCTTTAGATGGATATAAGGCTCTAGAAAAAGTGCTTTTTGATATGACTTCAGAGGAAGTGGTCGCTGAGATTAGAGCATCAGGCCTAAGAGGAAGGGGAGGAGCAGGATTCCTCACTGGCAAGAAGTGGGAAATTTGTCATGATGTTAATTCTAATGTGAAATATGTCATCTGTAATGCTGATGAAGGCGATCCCGGAGCCTATATGGATAGAAGCCTTTTGGAAGGAAATCCTCACAGTGTTATAGAGGGTATGATCATTGGTGCCTATGCTATAGGTGCTTCGGAAGGCTTTGTCTATGTCCGGATGGAATATCCACTTGCTGTGAAAAATATCACCCTAGCTTTAGAAGAAGCCAGAAAAATAGGCCTCCTCGGGTCCTCTGTCCTTGGATCTGAATTTCGATTTGATATTCATATTTTTAGAGGAGCAGGAGCCTTTGTTTCCGGGGAAGAAACATCTCTGATGGCTTCCATTGAAGGAAGACGTGCTTTCCCAAGGCAGAGACCTCCATTTCCTGCACAAGAAGGATTGTGGGGGAAGCCTACTAATATCAACAATGTCGAGACATGGGCGAATGTGCCAATGATCATAAATAAAGGGGCTGATTGGTATTCTCAAATAGGTACAAAGAGGAGCAAAGGAACGAAGATATTTTCTCTGGTTGGGAAAATAAACAACACGGGTTTGGTGGAAGTACCCATGGGGATTACACTTAAAGAGATTATTTATGATATTGGAGGCGGCATAAAGGATAGCAAGAAATTTAAAGCTGTTCAGACTGGAGGGCCTTCGGGAGGATGTATACCCGCTTCTATGCTCAATCTGCCAATCGACTTTGACACTCTGACGAAGGCCGGGTCAATGATGGGCTCGGGCGGGATGATAGTCATGGATGAGGAGACCTGTATGGTAGATGTTGCCCGGTATTTTCTGAATTTTACTCAGGAAGAGTCCTGCGGAAAGTGCGTGCCCTGTCGTGTTGGAACCAAACAGCTCGTAGATATCTTAACCCGTATCACTCAAGGCAATGGAGAGGAAAGGGATATAGAGAGGCTCAAAGACCTATCCAAGACCATAAAGTCAGGTTCTCTTTGTGGATTGGGACAGACCGCTCCTAATCCTGTCCTCACAACCATTCGCTATTTCTTGAATGAGTATGAAGCCCACATTAAAGAAAAGAGCTGTCCTGCGTTGGCGTGTAAAAATTTGATCATTTATTACATAGAGCCAGATAAGTGTGTGGGATGTCTTTTATGTTTGAAAAACTGTCCGGTCGAAGCCATAAGCGGCGAGAGAAAAAAATTGCATGTGATTGATCAGGATTTATGTATCAAGTGTGGCGTATGTCTGGATGTGTGTCCTCCAAAAGTCATGGCAGTTTCTAAATATACGGGTAAGAAAAAGGATAGAATTCTCAAAAAAGCCACTGGGCAGAGAGTCAGAAAATGAAAATTATTATTGATGGAAATGAAGTCGAGGCCGAAGGCAAAAAGACAATCTTAGAAGTTGCGAGGGAAAATGACATCTTTATTCCCTCCCTATGTGATTATCCACAACTTGCCCCTTTCACAGGCTGTCGACTTTGTATTGTCGAAATAAAAGGACAAAAGGGCTTTCCTCCTTCCTGCGGTACTCTTGTTGAAGAAGGAATGGAGGTAAAAACAAAAACGCCTAAAATCCAGAAATTGAGAAGGGAGATTCTCGAGCTCATTCTTATTGAACATCCAAATGCATGTCTCATCTGCAGTGAGAAAGAGAACTGCGATGAATACAAATCGACGATTCGGAAGGTGGGAGAAGTTACGGGGTGTGTCCTTTGTTCCAACAATGGACGATGCGAGCTTCAGGATGTGGTTAATGCTGTGAAGATAGATTCAGTCAGGTTTCCTTCGGTTTATCGAAATTTTGATATTAAGAAAAATGATCCTTTTTTTGATCGAAATTACAACTTATGCATCCTCTGTGGAAGGTGTGTGAGGGTGTGTCATGAGGTGAGGGGAGCATCCACTGTTTCCTTTTCTTACCGGGGGACACAGGCTGTTGTGGGAACCGCGCTCGACCGGCCACTTCTTGAATCAAGCTGCCAGTTTTGTGGAGCCTGTGTGGATGTTTGCCCAACAGGAACTTTGGCTGAGAGAGCCATCAAGCATGATTCATTGCCTGATGAGAAGGCATTAACGATTTGCCCTCTCTGCAGCATTGGCTGTGAGTTAGAAATCGAGCTAAAAGAGAGAAAAATATTGAGATCTCTGCCCTCAAAACAAGGAACCACGAATCAAGGACAGGGTTGTGTCAAAGGGCGATTCACAATAAGAGATGTTGTCTACAGCCGAAAAAGAATCCTCAAGCCAATGATCAGAGTGAATAAAGAGCTCGAGGAAGTCAGTTGGGAAGAAGCCTTGGATTTTGTGGCAAAGCGGCTCAAAAAATACAAAGGGAAAAAAGCTGCCTTGATTACTTCTGCCCAGGCCTCTTGTGAAGAGAGCTTTCTTTTCCAGAAATTCGCTCGTGAAGCGCTTCGGACAGAGAACTTCGACAATTTAGCTCGATTCTCTCCTTTCACAGCATATCTCGAAGCAGCTAAAAAGAGCGGCCTTGAACCTGATCTGAATTTTAAGATTGAAGACATCTCCAAGGCAAAGACCATTTTTCTCATCGGAGAAAATCTCACTGTTTCGCATCCAATAATCTGGTTGGAAGTGTTAAAGGCTGTAAAAGCAGGCGCCAAGCTCATTGTGATTAGTCCTGGAGAGAGCTTCCTCGATCGTTTCTCCGAGCTCTGGCTTCAAGTTAAGCCTGGGGCTATTTTCCATTTGCTCAATATTCTCTCCAGAATTCTCCTTGATACGGGATATGAGTATGCTCGTATTGAGGGTATCCAGTCTTTTAAGAGGAATCTTGACAAACTCAATCTGTCTCAGATTTCAGAGATCACAGGTGTTAGGGGGGAAGATTTAAATGAAGCTTCCAAACTGCTTATGGAGGAAACCCCAGCTGCATTTCTTTTCGGTATAGGTTTGACTCAATCTCCCTCAGGAAATCAGAATATATCTGCCCTATGGAATTTAGCCTGTCTGACACAAGCCCAGATTTTTCCACTCGGTCTCGAGAACAACTTGAGAGGAGTACTCGAGATAGAACACCGGACTCGAGGCAAAGGTCTGAATTTTAACCAGATTGCGAGAGCTGCTTCAATCGGCGATATTAAAGCTCTTTATCTGGCAGGTCCATTTCCGCCTCTCAAAAAAGCGAATCTTGATTTTCTGATTATCCAGGATTGTTTCGCTACTGAAAACATGATGAGGGCGGATGTCGTTTTGCCTTCAACTACTTTTGCAGAGACTGAAGGAACAATTGTCAATACAGAAGGCAGAATCCAGAAGTTTAATAAAGTCATTGAACCCTATGGAGAAGCAAAACCGGATTGGTGGATAATCTCAAGATTAGCCGGAAAAATGGGGAATAGAGGATTCAATTATAAAAGCCCTTCGGGAATCATGAAAGAGATGAGTAAAGCAATTCCTGGTTTTAAAGGAATATCATCCTCTAAGCTGGGGAAAGATAAAGAAATCTTTATTCAAGAGAAGAAAAAAAGAAAGAAAAAATTTATTCCTTTAAAAGACAATCACCTACCCATAAAAACCAGTAAGAAGTATCCATTTTTCATGTTAGTTGATTACAATTTGGATTATTACAGAAATCTTTCCTTATCCCAAGAGATAAGAGGCTTGGAAAAACTCAGAGATCCAAAATGGGTTAAAATATCTCCTGAAGATGCGAAAAGTCTAAAGTTGAAAGATGGAGATGGTGTAATAATTGAATCCTCAGCCGGTAAGATCAAAGGAATAGCTAAAGTTACAGAATCCATGCCTAAGGGCACAGTGCGAGCTAACCTGTTCTGGAGCGAGATTTCTACAGTTTCTCACGAAGAACATTCTTTGGGAGTTTTACCTGTTAAGATAGGAAGAGGAGAGTGATGGCAAAGATATTAAAGCGAGAGCGTTTAGTCCCGAATATTCATCTAATCGAAGTGGAGGCTCCTGAAATAGCTATGAAATCGAAACCCGGACAGTTCGTTATCATTATGCCTGATGAAAGAGGAGAGAGGATTCCTTTGACTATTGCAGATTGGGATAGAGAAAAGGGATCTGTAACATCCATCTTCATGGTTGTGGGTACTTCGACTCACAAGCTTTCCTATCTTAACGCCGGAGATGAAGTTCCTGTTTTTGTCGGTCCTTTAGGCAAGCCTTCTGAAATAGAAAAATTCGGAACAGTGCTTTGCGCTGGGGGCTGTTTTGGCATTGCAGCCATCTATCCCATAGCCCGTGCTTTGAAAGAGGCCGGAAATAAGATCATTATTCTCTTAGATGTTAAAGCAAATTACCTTCTGTACTGGGAAGATAAACTTAGAGCCGTGGCCGATCAGTTTTTTGTTTCGGCTAGAGATGGTTATTTCGATTGCAAAGATTATGTCCCCAAAACGCTTCGAAGTATCATGAAAAAAGAGAAAAAAATAGACCGCGTTGTCTCAATCGGCTGCACTTATCTGATGTATACATGTTCTGAGGCGACGAGGCCTCATGGAGTTAATACTGTCGTGAGCCTCAACCCGATTATGGTGGATGGAACCGGCATGTGCGGTGCTTGCAGGGTAACAGTAGGAGACAAGACAAGGTTTGCCTGTGTGGATGGCCCTGATTTTGATGGCCATTTGGTGGATTGGGAAGAGCTTTTCTCCAGACGCAAGTCATATTTTGAGGATGAAATTCAGTCCCTCTGTTACTGGGAGAAGAAGAATTTTCCATAGGATGTAGCCTTGATTATTCGCGATCGGCATTTTTTATGAATAATTCATGAGGTGTAGGGGCTTGATTCATCAAGCCCACATAAAAAGAGGATGTAGGGGCTTGATTCATCAAGCCCACATAAAAAGAGGATGTAGGGGCTTGATTCATCAAGCCCACCTTAAGGTTAAGAAAGAGTTAAAAAATGACTGAAAAGAAAGAAATGCCTCCTGAGCTTAAAGAAATGCTTAGGACAGGATACAACTTGGAATGGCGCAAAGAGCTGCGGAAATCTATCCCTGCCAAAGAGAGGATGAAAATGCCTCGCCAGAAGATGCTAGAGCGAGAACCAGAAGAAAGGAATAAGGATTTCAACGAAGTTAATCTAGGTATAGATACCAAGGCAGCAGTGAAGGAGGCACAGAGATGTCTGGATTGCGCCAATCCTCAATGTGTGATGGGTTGCCCTGTGGGAATAGATATTCCCATGTTCATAAAGCTCATTGAGATTGGGGATTTCCCTCAGAGTATTCGGAAAATGAAAGAGACCAACAGTCTTCCAGCCATCTGTGGACGTGTGTGCCCTCAAGAGGTCCAGTGTGAGGCTGTCTGCACCACGAAAAAGGCAACCGGAGTTCCTGTGGCTATCGGAAATCTGGAGAGGTTTATTGCTGACTACGAGGGGGAAAAAGGAGAAGTTTATATCCCTAAAATCCCGCCAGCAACAGGACATAAAGTAGCCATTATCGGTGCAGGACCAGCGGGTCTGACCGTCGCAGGTGATCTGGCAAGAATAGGTCATAAGGTCACGATTTACGAAGCTCTTCATATTGCTGGAGGAGTTTTGGTCTACGGAATACCTGAGTTCAGGCTTCCTAAAAAAACCCTTCAAGCTGAAGTGGACTATCTCGAAAAACTAGGTGTCGAGCTGAAAACAAATTTTGTTGTGGGCTTAACAGCAACGATTCAAGATTTAATGAATGATGGATATGATGCTTTTTTTATTGGTAGTGGAGCAGGACTTCCGAATTTCATGAGAATTCCAGGCGAGAACTTGATAGGGATCTACTCGGCTAACGAATATTTAACCCGGGTAAATCTGATGAAAGCGTATGATTTTCCTGAGTATGATACTCCTGTATTGTTAGGGAAGAAAGCTGTTGTGCTCGGTGGAGGCAACGTAGCCATGGATTCGGTTCGAAGTGCCCAGAGGCTTGGGGCAGAGGAAGCCACAATAGTCTACCGTCGGTCAAGAGTTGAAATGCCCGCAAGGGTAGAAGAGGTAAAACATGCGGAAGAGGAAGGTATAAAGTTTCATTTCCTTACAACGCCAACTAGATTCATCGGGGATGAAAAGAACCGGGTCAAGGCCATGGAGTGTTTGAGGATGAAACTTGGAGAACCCGATTCTTCAGGGAGGCGTCGGCCGATTCCGATTGAAGGATCGGAGTTTATCATGGAAGTTGACTTAGTCGTGGTGGCGATTGGAAATAGTCCCAATCCTTTGATTCCCAAGACTATGCCTCAGCTCAAGGTGGGGAAATGGGGAAATGTAGAGGTTGATTGGGACACCATGGCTACCAACATAGAAGGGGTTTATGCTGGAGGAGACATCATAAGAGGCGGCGCTACAGTCATTCTAGCCATGGGCGATGCCCGGGTTGCTGCGCGTGAGATAGATAAATACCTGAAAAGCCTAAGCAAGAAGAAAAAAGTAAAGCGTAAACGATAATGGATACAAATGAGCTGGGTTGATGACTATAAAAACAAGCTGGTAACTGCAGAAGAAGCGGTCTCTGTGATTAGCAGTGGTGATCGGATCTATGTAAGTGGAAACGCTGCTACTCCTTATTTCTTGATGAGGGCTTTAGCCTCAAGGAAAGATGAACTCGAAGATGTAGAGCTTTCACATGTGCTTCTCTTAGGAGAAGATCCTTTTTCCAAACCAGGTATGGAGGGTCATTTTCGCCATAATTCTCTGTTTGTCGGTCCGGCGGACAGGAAGGCCATAAACGAGGGGAAAGCAGATTATGTTCCGATCTTTCTCCACCAGATTCCAGATCTCTTCTATTCTGGCGAGATGTCCGTCGATGTGGCTATGCTGCATCTTTCCCCTCCTGATGAGCATGGATTTATGAGCTATGGTGTTGAAGTTTTAGCCTCCAAAGCCGCTGCAGAAACGGCAAAGACAGTTATTGCCCAGGTCAATGAGAAGATGCCTCGGGTTCTGGGAGATTCTTTCATCCATATTTCAAGAGTCCATAAGGTTGTTGAAATCTCTGAAGACCTGCCTCAACTTGAGAAGAAACCTTTTAGTGAAGTGGAGAGGAAAATAGGTCATTTCATTGCTGACATGATCGATGATGGTTCTACCCTTCAGCTGGGCATCGGGGGGATCCCGGATGCTGTCCTTTTTGCCTTGAAAGGGAGAAAGGACTTAGGCATCCATACAGAAATGGTATCCGATGGAGTTATGGAAGCCATCGAGGAAGGAATCATCACGGGAGCCAAGAAAACGTTCCATCCTAACAAGATCATTCTGACCTTTCTTTTGGGCTCGGAGAAGCTGTATGAATTTGCCGATAATAATCCGGTTTTCGAGGCTCATCCCACTGACTATACAAACCACCCTTTTAATGTATCCCGTAACGACAACATGGTAGCTATTAATTCTGCCATCGAAGTGGATATAACAGGACAGATATGTTCCGATTCTATCGGGACCTATATTTACAGCGGTTTCGGAGGGCAGGTCGACTTTATTCGGGGGGCAGCTCATTCCAAAGGGGGCAAGCCCATCATTGCCCTTCCTTCAACTGCCAGGAGCGGAGAGGTGTCCCGTATTGTCCCTTTCCTGAAAAAAGGGGCGGGTGTGGTTACGACAAGAGCTGATGTAACGTATGTAGTAACAGAGTATGGCGTTGCATATCTTCATGGAAAGAACCTGCCCGAGAGAACGAAATCTCTGATTGATATTGCCCATCCCAAATTCAGGCCTGATTTAACCAAAGAGGCCAAAGAACGGAATCTTTTGCGTTAAAAATAAGCTAAGACAAATGCGTCAATCTGAATTATTTTCAGCAGAAAAAGGTCATATCGGGACAGATGAATCCGGGAAGGGAGATTATTTCGGTCCACTTGTGGTCGCAGGGGTTTTCATTCTTGACGAGCAGCAAAAGGTTCTTGCTGAACTGGGTGTGAAAGACAGCAAAAGATTATCCGACAACCGGGTCCGCGAATTTGCAGACCTCATAAAAAGGGGATACAAGCATTCATTGGTTGTCATCGGGCCGGAAAAATATAATGAGCTCTACTCGAAGCTCAGAAACCTCAATAGGATCCTTGCCTGGGCTCATTCGCGTGCTATAGAGAACTTACTGGAAGAAGTTCACTGTACTCTGGCTGTTACCGACCAATTCGGAGATAAAATGTATGTTCTCAATGCATTGATGAAAAGAGGAAGAAATATTGAGCTCATCCAAAGACCGAAAGCAGAAGAGGATTTGGCAGTGGCGGCGGCTTCGATCTTGGCTCGGGCAGAATTTTTGAAGCGCCTCTATTTTCTCTCTCAAGATATAGGAATAAATCTCCCCAAGGGTTCTCCACCATTTGTTGTTGAGACTGGGATTGAGTTGGCCAAGGCACATGGAGTCCAGGTTCTTGATAAGGTTGCAAAGAAGCACTTTAAAATCACAAAACGTATTATGGATTCGCTGTAATCAGCCTATTTCAAAGCCAACCTTCGCGATGTTTATAAAATCTTGATCTGGCCATCCCTTATTGTTTTCAGCGCTGCTTTTCTTGTATTATTATTGTTGAGGGTAATATAAACTATTCATAAAAAATGCCGATATTTTCTATAATAACGGATGAATAATCAAGACTGGTTATGATTTTTGGCAATCCTTATAAAAGGAGGGTAAGATGAAAAAGGTGGCGTTTGAAGATTTGGCAGAGAAGATTCCCAAGAAATTTGCTCCTATTAGAGTAGCTAAAGTAGAAAACTGTGGCGTAAGTCTAGCTTTGATTGATGGAGACTATCCCTTTCACCGTCATAATGGCGATGAATTCTTTATTGTATTTAAGGGAGGAGTCACGATTGATATTCATGGTGGAGAATCCATCAGCTTGAAAGAGGGAGAGGGGCTACTCGTCGAGGAGGGAACAGTTCACCGTTCCAGGTCACAAGAGAAATCATTTATCTTGGTTTTTGAGGCCGTAGACCTGGTCTACACCATGGAAGAGAAATAATATTGAAAAATTCAGAGGAAAAGTCAGAAGGGGCTAAACGTCTCTATTTTGAAAATCCATACCAAATTGAATTTGAAGCCCGTGTTGTGGAGAGGCTCAGCTGGAGAGAGAAACCTGCTGTAGTTCTCGATCAAACCTGTTTTTATCCAGAATCAGGGGGGCAACCTTCTGACAGGGGAACACTAAACGGGATTGAAGTTCTAGGCGTTCTGGAAGAGGATTCAAAGATACTTCATCTCCTTGAGGATGATATCTCTGCCGGGGAAGTAAAGGGGAAGATTGACTGGCAGACCCGTTTCGATTTCATGCAGCAGCATGCAGGACAGCATATTCTTTCCCAAAGCTTCCATGAGCTTTATCAAGCGGAGACTCTCTCTTTTCATTTGGGAGAAGTTACTTCTACTGTGGAGATAGATTTAAGGAAGGTTGCCGAAGAAGAGGTTGAACGAGTGGAGACACGAGCTAATGATATTGTGTTTCAAGACAGAGAAATAAAATCCTATTTCATCCCCGAAGAAAAGATTAGTAGTATTCCCTTGAGAAAATCCCCTAAAAAAAAGGGGCTCATCCGAGTCGTCGAAGTCTCTGATTTTGATTATTCAGCCTGCGGAGGAACACATCCATCCAAAACAGGGGAGGTTGGCCTGATAAAGATTCTTAAGTGGGAAAAGATTAGGAATAATGTGAAGTTTGAATTTGTCTGCGGTCAAAGAGCCTCCAAGGATTATGCGTGGAAAAATAGAGACCTCCGCGAGCTTTCGAATATGTTCACTGTCAGCGAACGCGAAGTCCTGACTTCAGTCGAGAAGCTTCAATCTGATTTAAAATCCCAGAGAAAGAAGACAAGGAAAATGGGGGAGAGAATCTCCCAGTATGAAGCTCAGGAGATTATCCGGAATACAGAAGGAAGGATAATCAGAAATATTTTCACGGGAAGAACACCAGATGAAGTAAGGTGTCTGGCCCTAAATATCATAAAAAAAGGGGATTTTATTGTTCTCTATGCGCTGAGAGAGGGGGAGAGAGGACATCTTGTCTTTGCCTGCTCTGAGAATCTCAAGTGTGATATGAGAGAACTTGTTCCCCTGGTATCTCCTTTGATAAAAGGAAAGGGAGGAGGAAATCCTTCTCTTGTGCAGATAGGAGCGGAGGAAGCAGAGAACCTTGAGCTGGCACTGGACAAAGCCTACGAATTCATAACAAAAATGTAGGGGTTTGATTCATCAAACCCCTACATTTCTATTCGTATCTCAGGGCAACAATAGGGTCCAATTTGGCGGCTTTTCGGGCTGGAAAAATACCGAAGAAGAGTCCCAATGAGATAGAGACAAATAATCCCAGAAAGACAGACCATGATGTGACAGATGCAGGCAGAGGGGTAGCAGATTTGATCAGCATGGCTATTGAGAAACCTACCAGTATTCCCAGGACGCCTCCTGTTCCAGTCAAGAATATGGCTTCGATCAAGAATTGCTTGAGTATGTCTGAAGAACGCGCTCCGATGGCTTTGCGAATCCCAATTTCCCTTGTTCTTTCTTTAACAGAGACGAGCATGATGTTCATGACGCCGATTCCCCCGACAAGAAGCCCGATAGAAGAGATCACGATCATCACTAGATAGACAGCTCCTGTGAGTTGGTTGTAGAGGTCGAGGAAAGTATCCTGTGTATTGATAGCAAAATCATTGGGTTTTCCAAATCCCACCCTTCTTCTTTTCCGCAGCACGTTAATGATCTCTTCAATGGCCTCGGGGAGATACTCATGTTTTATGGGGAGGGCTATAATCTCGAGTTGTGAGAGTTGGTATGGAAAATATTTCATAAGCGTAGTGATAGGGATTCCCACAAAATTATCCCGGCTCTGACCAAATATACTCCCTCTTTTTTGAAGCACCCCGACAACTGTGAATTTTTCAGCGCCAATCCTTATCTCTTTTCCAAGGGCACTCGTATGGGGAAAGAGAGTATCTACCAGCTCGGATCCTAGAACACAGACTTTGGTCCGGTGAGTCACATCTGATTTTGTCAAAAATCTTCCCTCCTCAGGGAGATAGACAGATATTATTTGGATGAATTTCTCATTCATCCCCAAAATTATGGAATCCTGGCTTTTAATGTTCCGGTATTTTATTGAGATGACTTCCCATGGATTGACAATGAGATCCACACCCACAGCTTTTACAAAGGAACATTCTCTCTCGATTGCCAAACCATCTTCAAAGGTGAGGTCTTTTCTTTGTCTTTCTTCTTCCGAGCGGCGGCCCATCTGGATAGGCTCGTGTTTGTTTACATAGATTAAATCCGAACCAACGGATTCGAGTTCGCCGAGGAAGGTTCGGTTTATGCCCTGGATGATTGAGACCATCGCGATTACGGTCATCACGCCGATCATGATTCCCAGCAGTGTCAAAAAGGAACGGAGTTTATGGGACTTGATGGAATCAAAAGACATCTGGAATATTTCTTTAAGGATTCCCACTCTCATAGTTCTGACCTTAGGGCTTCGATGGGATCAAGCTTTGCAGCCTTATTGGCGGGATATAGGCCGAAAAAGATGCCCACAGAGGCTGAGACAAGAATGGCCATAAAGATCGAAACGGGTTCAATGCTTGAGGGGATCGAGGTGGCTGCCGTTACGATTCTGGCAATCACAAACCCAATGAGAATTCCTATTAGTCCACCAACTGTAGAAATGGAGGCAGCCTCGATTAAAAATTGGAGTAATATGTCCAATCGACGGGCCCCGACAGCCATACGGATGCCTATCTCCTTTGTTCTTTCAGTGACTGCTACGAGCATGATGTTCATGATAACGATACCTCCCACTAGAAGAGCAAGGGAAGAGATGGCGATCATAGCAAAATAGATGCTAGAGGTAGCTGTCCTATATATTTGAATGAAAGTCTCTGAACTCCGGAATCCAAAATCATCCGGATCTTTAAAGGAGAGATGGCGTTTGGAACGCAGGATTGTCCTTACTTCCTCTTGTGCCTTTTCCATCTGTTCCTGGGAGGAAGTGTGAATATTAATATTGATGCTTCCTCTTGAACCATAGATTTTCTGGAATGTTGTAATGGGAATCCTGACATAATTGTCCTGACTCTGGCCCAGGAGCTTACCCTTCTTCTTGCCAAGGCCGACTACAAAGAAATTCCTGGAGCCGATCTTTATCCACCTGCCTAGAGGATCCAGATAGGGGAACAATTTCTCTTTGATGTCTGCTCCAATGGTACAGACATATCGGGAGTGGTCTTCATCCTCTTTTTGAATATGCCTTCCCCTTTCGAGCTCGTTCACGGATCCTATCATATGGTCTAGATATGTTACACCACTTATAGAGACATCTTTAAGGGATTGATTTCTGAATTTTACGGTCCTTCTAGTGTCCGTGGAAGCTCCTATCAATTCACATGATTCGCACTGCCTGCGAAGGAGTCTCATGTCATCCATAGTCAGGTTCTTTCGTTTTAGCATTTCCCGCCACTCTCTCAGGGAGGATGAGCCCATAGAAAATTTTGAGACCGAAAAATCGTTAGCGCCGTAAAAGGCAAATTGAGTGTAGACAAAATTGTTGAGACCCTGAATGATAGAAACAACAGCAATAATGGTGAAGACCCCGATGATGATTCCCAAAAGAGTCAGCAATGTCCTTAGCTTGTTTGACCAGAGAGAGTTCATGGCCATTGAAACGGATTCACCCACGTTGATTCTAGCCATAGTTCTCTTTTATATTTTACATCATCTGATACGAAAATATGAAGAAAAGGTTTTCTCTCTTGACAACTTCATAAAGAGAAAACAAAATGAGGATGGCGCAATGAAGAGGAAAGAAGGGAGGAGAATGATGTCGCCAGAAAATAGCAAAGATTCATCTGAGATCTCCGTATCTTGTGTCTATTTCAATAAGCCTGGTCGAGAAAATACCCGGCGGACATTGGAGATAGCAGCTAGACGGGCAGATGAGTTGAATGTTCGCCATGTGGTTGTGGCCACAACCTCTGGAGAGACGGGTTTGATGGCCACTCGTCTCTTTCAATCAAAAAATTTAGTGATAGTCACCCACTCAACTGGATTTCTGAAACCAGGCCTTCAAGAGCTTATTCCAGAGTTACGTAAAAAAATCGAAGAAACCGGAGCCAAGGTTCTTACATGTCAGCATGCTTTCGGAGGAGTTGGTCGGGCGGTCAGGAAAAAACTGGGAACCTATGAGCTGGAAGAGATAGTCGCCTACACTCTTCGGATTTTTGGCGAGGGAATAAAGGTTGCCGTTGAGCTGGCACTGATGGCTGCTGACGCAGGGCTCATCCCCACAAGTGAACCCTGTATCGCTGTGGGAGGGACTGCTCAAGGAGCGGACACCGCCATACTTTTAAAGCCTGCTAATGCTCAAACTTTCTTTGATGCAAAAATCATGGAAATCCTCGCCAAACCGCGCTTTGATATAGATGAGGAGTAAATAAACCCGTGCCACCCATCCAGTTAATTAAGCTTGTTTTCTTATCACGGGTATTCATTATTGTGATGAGCAGAATTGTATAAGTTTGACTTATGGGAAATAGGCATTTAGGAGTATAATAGAAGAGGAGAGGAAAATGAGAAAGATATTATTGCCCGTATTTGTTTTAACTTTTTCACTTTTATTGGCCAGTAACGCATTCGGACAGGGAGGTCTCTATCTAGGGGTTCAGGCAGGTTATTCAGCTCAGAAGCCAAGCCTTAAAGATATCGAGTTCAACACGAATACAACCTTTCTATACGGAGTGAGGGCAGGGGTAAAGATTATGATGATTGCCGTTGAGGTGAACTATTTCCGGGCTGCCCACAACCTGGAACTTAAAGAATTAGTAACGCTTGAATGGGGAAACCAAGAGATTGATTACAGCTACCTTGGTTTGAATCTTAAATATTTTTTCCCTCTTGTTGCACTCCATCCCTATGTCACTTTCGGTTATGGGTACTATACTGCGGACATTCGCAATTTCGAAGAAGATAAAGAGAAAGGATTCAACCTGGGCCTTGGCTTGGAATTGTCGATGGGTGGAAAATTTTCTCTTCTGGCCGAAGGCAAATATCATCATGCAAATCTTGACATCGATGAGAGAGAGTTCAAGCTGGGGGATTTCACCTTCTGTGTGGGGGTGAACATCTACTTTTAGTCTCCCTGGCTATGGGCAAGTGCATCGATTGTGGAAAAGAGTCGGGGCTTATCTCTGAATTTTTAGGATTATGCCGCAGCTGTATTCTCCGCGATTTTCATAACCTTGAATCTCAGATCTATAGGGATTACTGAGAATGCAGATCAGATTGAATAAATTTCTCTCTCAGACAGGAACAGCTTCAAGAAGAGAAGCGGATAAAATGATTGCTGAGGGAAGGGTGGAGGTGAACGGCGTAGCTATCCAGGTTTTAGGTTATAAAATAGATGATGCGAAGGATAGG
>Ga0114920_10000116_pt1 | contig 37419 bp, 50 predicted proteins | sample ChitaG_FD_88683 | JGI IMG/M metagenome (GOLD analysis project Ga0114920, IMG submission 88683) | Deep subsurface microbial communities from South Pacific Ocean to uncover new lineages of life (NeLLi) - Chile_00310 metaG | ecosystem: Environmental > Aquatic > Marine > Oceanic > Sediment ...
TCAGTAGTGAGGAAATCAGGTTGATTGAGTCAAGGTTAAACAATAGACCCAAGAAGTGCTTGGGCTTTAAAACACCCCTCGAAGTCGCTAACCTTAATGTTGCACTTCAAGGTTGAATGTAGTGGTTAGATTTTTCAACCAGTAACGAAAATCTCTAACAGTGTGCGCCTGAAACTCGTCAAGCCGCAGACTCCTTAAGGAACGTATTTCCCCCAGGTGAGCAAGTCCGCGGTCTGAAATCTTGATACGGTCAAGGGTCAGGGTATGCAGGTTCTTAAGCTTAGCCAGGTGCCTTAATTTACGGTCATTTGCACTGTAGTAACGGATTTCAAGCTGCCTGAGGTTTCTCATCTTTCCAATGTGACGAAGGACCTTGTTTGCCCAAGGTGGAATGTAACAGACCAGCCCCGCTAGATTCTTACGGCGTGAAAGCACACGAGACTTACAATTACACAAACCCGGAGTTGGGTGAGAATATTCAACGTACAAATCAAGGTTTTCTGGTATCTTTCTGAGATTTCTGCGGAACACGATGTGGTATACGTAATTCCAAAACCCCAGATTACAATCCAAGTCGTAAGACATTCCTATCGTCTCAAGATTGGGATACAAATCAAGGCTGTCTAGTTCAAGCATATTATAATCACCGATACAGACGATGTCTTCGGGATTCTCGATCTCCATCCTGTAGTATCTGTGGGTGCTCAAACCTATCACTCGTCCTTGCGCCCAGTAGTTATAAGGTAGTTCGTAGAATTCTATTGAGAGGGTATCTTCAGCTTTCCCTTTCTCCCACACATCGTAATCTTCTGGATATCTTTCAGGGATGATAAAAAAAGTCGTGTCCTGCGGTTTCGTTCTGACCCATAAGTAATCACCGTCATAAGCGTATATAATCGTGTCTTCACCTTGCCAGGGATATGGGATTATAGTGTGAGCCCCGTGAATAATAATCGCGTCTCTGCCCTCTTCCCACCAGGTAACGTCAACGGTTTGCACGTAATATTCATCCATGTGTGGATCTCTTCTGATAAGCACAAGCGTGCGCGGCTCGGGAGCATCTTGCACTGCTGAAGACGTAACCTCCACCTCCTTCCTGCAAGCCATACCCCCCCACGCCGCAACAAGAGCAAACGCCAGGACAGCCGTGAGCTTGAAGATAGACCATTTCTTCATCACGCCTCTCTGTAAACTATTGTAGGTATGGGAGGAGGGTTGTCAACCCCCCGGCTTGCAAGCATAAAGAGATATTGCAATCCGCATGTAGGGAGAGGGGGAGATGAGGGGGTGTGATGCGTGGGGTATGTGTGAAGGGCGGTGGCTAGCGGATCTCCACCAGCTGGTAGAGGCGAACGCTTTGGACGATGTAGGTAGAAGGTGGTTTTTCGCCCTCAGGCACGATGCGTGCGGTGGAGGTATAGAAAGAATCACACTGCTGGATAGGCAGCCCCACCTGGGGTGCAAACCAGATACTTCCCTTGACCTCGCCCTGTTCCAGGAGCCTTCTGCCCTTGCTTTCGTAAGGGATGAACGACTTACTGTGGTAGTCAATCCGCAGACAGATATACTCCCCAACCTTTTCCCATCCCTTAACATTGAACTGGCTTTCAGCGGTCAAGATACGATCCTCAAACACCACCTTGGTTTCCTGAATCCATGTCTCTCCGGGTTTGAGTTCACGGTCAGGATAGGTCGGCTGGGTCTGCTCAAAGTACTGCTTGCGGTACTCGCTGCGTTCCCTGCTGGGGATGGAACGGGGAGCCGAGCCTGTATCAACTTCGGACATACCGTAGAGTCTACCGTTGGGGGCCATGCTGTAGGTAACAATAGTGGGCTTGAACTCCTGTCCCTCCCTGATAAGGTTGATAGCCTCGCGTATCCGGAAGGCGGAATCAGGCCCTATCCCAAGCACACTCATCTCGGTCTCGATCAGGTTCCCGAACTCACCGCTGCGTTCTCCCCTCTCCCAGCCCTCGATTCTCCAACTACCTGTAACCTCGCTGCGGTAGACGTAGGTTTTGCCCTGCTCAAGCTTCCAGCGCAGCTTTGCAGACCTGCGCTCACAGGATGTGGTGAAGGAAAGCATGAATGCTGCGAGTCCTCCAAGAATCAGCATCGCCCACAACCTGCTCTTCGCACGTAACGGCACAGACCTGGCGAAAGCAGAACTCACAATCCCTCCATCCTCTGCCAGGCGGCGGCACGCTCCGAAGGGGTGGGCTGTCCCAGGGAAAGGTTCGCAAGTTCAAGCGAGATGCGCTGCTCGGCATCTTCTTCCAGGATCGCAGGCGGAGCGGTGGGGAGATCTGTGAAGTAGGATGCATCATGCGTTGTCAATACCGGTGCGAAGAAAGAACGAGCAAGAACGAATAGAGATACAGCCGCGGCAGCGGCCAGGGCACCCGCACCGGCTAAAGCCCAGCGAAGCCAGAGCCTGGGGCGGCGCTGACGGCGTTGGACTAACGCGGCCTGCATGCGCGGCCAGATGCGCTCCCAGTAGCCGGGATCGACCTCAAGACGCATGCCCTCACGCATAACACGGTTGAGACCGATCTCCTGTGCCAGCAGCTTGCGGCACCTCTCACACGAACGCAGATGCTTACGCAAAGCCTCCAACTCCGCTTTATCCAACTCTCCAGCCAGATAGGCGGCAAGAGAGTGCTCGACGGCCGCGCACCTCATCTGCATACCCTTCTTATTCTGCAATCTCTCTCTATCTCTGTGCCTTCTATCCCTTGCGAACAAATCCTGCCTCCAAATCGCGTAACCGCGGGCCTAAAAGCTCCTGCAGCCGTTTGCGTGCCCGGTGCAGATGCGTCCTGACGGTCACCTCTTCGCACCCAAGCACCTCTGCAATCTCCGCATAGCTCAAACCTTCCGTAAAGGAAAGCACTACCACGCGCCTCTGCCTGAAAGAAAGCTGCCCTAAGGCCCATTGAATCAAAGCAGCAAGCTCCTTGCGTTTCGCACTCTTCTGAGGCGTTTGACCATCCTCAATCGCCAGCATCTCCGTAGCGCCCAAGTCTTCAAGGGACACAGTCTGACGTCTCTTGACACGACGCAGGCGGTCTATGCACTCATTCGTGACACTGCGCGCCAGGTAGGTCTTGAGAGCTTTAGCCTTGCGCACTCTACCCGCTTTCTCAAAGAACCTGATGAAGACCTGCTGCACCGCGTCATCTGCCTCGCCGTGATCTCCCAAAAACTTATAGGAGATACTGTAAAGCAGGCGTTGATAACGCTCCACGATGGCGCGGCATGCCTGAAAATCTCCAGCGCGAACACCTGCCAGGAGATCTGCATCGGACGCAAGCCCCTCTCGTCCGGCCGCAGACTCCATCTTTCTATTAGACGAACCGTTTCTGGGCTCTGTTGACATGGAAAAATAGCCCCTCAGAAGGGAATCAAGGGTATTTTGAGCCGCTGTCCTCGGAACGGCAAGCAGAGTGCGCTCCTTCACGATAACGATTGTAACTCGGATTCAACCTCAAGTCAAGGTTTGAGTGCAATTCGTCGCAAAAAAGCTGGACAAAAGGTGGTCAAAAGATGGACAAAAGTTGGACAAAAATGGGGCGATTTTGGGATTTTTTGAGGTGTTTTGGGGTAAATCCCCGCCCCCTTTATCCCCCTCCACCAAGGAGGGGGAGTTAATGGATCAAGATCACCTTGTGAGTGGTAGCTGACGCGTCACCCTCAATCCTGATGAAATACACGCCCGGGCCGTAACCCTCGCCCCAGGTGAGTGTTTGACCAGCAAGGTGGATTTCGTCAACCATCCTGCCTGAAGCGTCGAATACGGCGAGGTTGAGAGGTTCCCCACCCTCGGGCGCCCGCAGGGTGATTTGGGAACCGATGGAAACTTGAACCTGCCAATCGGATTGGTGTGTTACGGGTGTTACGGGCTCGGAAACCGCAACAAGGCCAAGGGAGTCGGTTTTGAGAAGGAAAAGGTTACCAGTACCAACTCCGTAAAAATCTCGATCAACCACACCCGTAAGGATATAACCTCCATCATCCGTCAGTTGCATGTCATTAGCCCAATCATATAGATCCCCACCGTAGTTCTTAGTCCATAACTCCTCTCCTTGTTCGCTTATCCTAAGCAAGAGAATATCTGTTCCTATCTCGCCCCCAATTACGTACCCATCATCATTTAATTGCTCTATAGATTTACATACTCCGGAACAGTAACGGTTAGCCCATAACTCATTTCCCACAGAGTCTACTTTTAACACTAAGGTCTTTACAATCCACCACCCGCTTTCTTCTACTTGTATTGAAGAATGTCCGCACGTAATATAACATCCGTCAATTGTCTCTTTAACAGAGTACGCTCTCTCTTCAGAAGGTCGTCCTTCTTCATTCCATCCCCAATTATAAATCAATGTCCAAAGACTATCACCTAATTCATCGGTTTTTAAAAGCCAAAGATCCCTCTCGCCCATTACAGTTTGTCTTTCTCCAGCTATTATATAGCCATTATCGCTGGTTTGTTGCACGTAAAACCCCTCGTTGTACCCATAATACATTTTCGTCCACAAGGTATCACCTAACGAATCTATTTTAAGTACCCAAAGGTATTTCGGATAAGAATATGGGAGTATCTCTTCTGTACTTCCAGTAATGATATACGCTCCATCTAGAGTTGACTGAATAGAGTTACCTCTGTCAATATTTTTCCCGCCGTATGTGCGTGTCCAAACGGTATCACCATCGGAATCCGTTTTGATTAACCAAAGATCATAATTCCCAGCACCGAATGAAGCGGTAGTTCCAGTGATAATATATCCCCCGTCCGGTGTTGGCTGAACAGAGTTACCCCAATCTCTTTTCGTACCTCCATACGTTCTTGTCCAAATAGTATCGCCGTTTTCATCCATTCTGAGTAACCAAAGATCATATTCTCCCTTACTAAATGAATAAGTGGCTCCGGTTACTATATAACCACCATCTTCGAGTTGCCTTACACAATTCCCATAATCGTGGGATTCGCCTCCATACGTCTTCCACCACCCGGCGTGGGTTAAGGTGGGTATTAGAGCCAGGATTGTAAGGACAAGAACAAACGAAAACTTCTTCACGATCCCTCCTATTTAGGTTAACCTGTTTACGCCACATTATACAGCAATTAGTGTGCCAATGCAAGGTGTGGGGTATGTTGCGTAGAATTGAGACTTGGAAATGCAATGCATCTCGGAAGTTATCTTTTTGTGTAACTTGCCTTCACCCTCCCCCTACCCCCTACCCTATGAGTGCACCAGGCACTCAAGGGGCACACTGTCCCGTCAAGGGAGGGGTATGTTACCTCCCCTCGACGGGGGAGAGCCCGCATTAATTGCCTAATTGCTTTCTGTCATTGCGAGGAGTATGACTAGAAGAGTCGTACGACGTGGCAATCTCATATGTGGCATTGTTCTGTAGGTTGCCACTACATAATAATCACCCACTAACCAAAATTTGGGCGATCCATGGACATTTTTACTTCCTTCGAGTCTTGATATATGAGATTGCTCTGCAAGCATCGCCCTTCGGAGCTTCGTAGTCTTTTAGAAGTTCCCACAGGGAACTTCGCTGCGATCTTTTTGCCCTCGGGCAAAAAGGAGCATATTCTTCCTTGACTTAGCACACTACCTCAGTAGAATCAACCTTAAAATCCCCTAGGAGGCCTCATGAAGATTGTCGAGTGCGTACCTAACATCAGCGAGGGCAGGGACAGGGCGAAGATTGATGCGGTAACCTCCGTAGTTGAAGAAGTTGAAGGAGTAAAGCTGTTGGACGTGGACCCGGGTGAGGCAACCAACCGCACGGTTATCACATTTATCGGCTCGCCCGAGGGCGTGGCCGAGGCCGCGTTCCAGGTTGTCAAGAAGGCTGCGGAAGTAATTGACATGCGCACCCACAAGGGCGCGCACCCGCGCATGGGGGCAACCGACGTGTGCCCGTTCGTTCCGGTATCCGGGGTCACCATGGAGGACTGCGCCGAGATAGCAAGAAAGGTGGGTAAGCGCATCGGTGAGGAGCTGGGCATCCCGGTGTATCTGTATGAGGAAGCGGCCACCAGGCCAGAGTGGAAGAATCTTGCCAACGCACGTAAGGGCGAGTACGAGGGGTTGGCGGAAAGATTTAAGGACGATACATGGAAGCCTGACTTCGGCCCGGCCTCCTTCAACCCTACAGCAGGGGCGACGGCAGTTGGGGCAAGGGAGTTCCTTGTCGCCTACAACATCAACTTGAGCACCCGCGACCGGAAGATCGCGCACGACATCGCACTCGACATCCGCGAAGCGGGCCGGGCAAAGAGGGATACGAAGGGCAACATCATCCGCGACGAGAAGAACAAGGTGATAAAGAAGCCGGGGAAATTCACCCACGTGAAGGCGGTGGGCTGGACCATCGAGGAGTACGGCAGGGCACAGATATCGATCAACTTTACGAATTACAAGATTACGCCCATCCATGTGGTGTTCGACGAGTGCGTGAAACAGGCCTCCAAGCGCGGGGTGCGGGTGACTGGCTCCGAGCTGGTTGGACTGATCCCCAGGCAGGCGATGCTGGATGCGGGGAGGTATTATCTTGCAAAGATGGGCCGCTCCACCGGTGTGCCCTCCTCGGAGTTGATTCATATCGCGGTGCTGTCGCTGGGACTGGATGACCTTTACCCGTTCAAGCTGGAAGAAAAGATCGTTGAGGCGTTTGTAGAAAAGGAAGGCTGGCTTGAGGGGATGAAGATTGCCGATTACTTCGACGAGCTCTCTACAGATTCACCTGCCCCTGGCGGCGGCTCGGTGGCTGCGGTATCTGGTGCACAGGCTGCAGCGCTGGTCTCCATGGTGGCCAACCTCACCCACGGCAAGAAGGGTTATGAGGATGCGTGGGAAGATATGGAGAAGGTGGCTATTGAGGCGCAGAAACTCAAGGACGAACTTGCAAAATCCATCGACCGGGACACCAACGCTTTCAACGCGCTCATGGCCGCAAACCGCATGCCAAAGAAGACCGATGAGCAGAAGGCGGAGCGTGAGCGGGCGATCCAGGAAGCGACCCTTGGTGCGATAGAGGTTCCGCTCTCGGTTGTTCGGAACATGGTCAAGGTCATGGAACTTGCCAAGATAGCCGCTGAAAAGGGTAACCGCAATTCCATATCGGACGTGTCTACCGCAGCGGCCCAGGCTCGGGCAGCGGCAGAGGCAGCAGCGGACAACGTGATGATAAACGTGCCCGGCCTTGCGGATAAAAATAAAGCGAAAGCCCTGCTTGAGGAATCAACCAAGCTTCTTGCGGAGATCTGCAAGGCGGCGGATGAGGTGATAACTCAAGTTCACAAGGTTCTCGAAGGGAATCTGAAGTAACAGTGACGGTTATCGGCTGAATCCTGGATCAAAACCGACGGCAGCAGATGAGTTACAATAAGATGTGCAGTGTTCAAATGGGGTGTCAAGGCCTTGACAAGCCCGCTGACTCGGTTATATTGATTCAAACAGCATTGGAGGCGTGCATGAAGCGAATCCTTTTATTCCCAATCGCGGCAATTATAGCCGTCTTAGCAGTTACCGGATGCGAGAAGCCGCTCCCTGAAGGCCTCAAGGGTGAGATTGCGTTCATAAGTTCGATGGACGACGACGGAGCGTTCGACATCTACGTCATCAGCCTGCCTTCAAAGGAAATCCGCCAGCTTACGCATACCGAGGGACGAGGCATAGAAAACGTGTGGCTCGACTGGTGCCTGGCAGGCCCGATTGCCTTTGCAAGCACCCGCGATGGCAACTATGAGATATATATGATTAACCCCGACGGATCATGTGAGGTTCGCCTGACCGAAAACGACTACGACGACTTCTACCCGACCCTGCGCTGGGACGGCAAGAAGATAGCCTTCTCGTCCTCAGTGGCGACCAAAAAAGGCCCGCCACAGAAAGACATCTTCATCATGGATATCGCAACCCGTAAGACAAAACGCATAACCAGGACACCCGAGGACGAGATTGCCCTGAACTGGTCGCCGGACGGCAAGAAGATTGCCTACTCAAAGTATGTGAGGGGACAGCCTGACATCTTCATACTCGATCTTGCCACCAAGACCTCCACCCGGATAACGGATAATCCCGGCGAGGATTTAAATCCGGTGTGGACATCCGACTCCAAATACCTGATCTTTTCCTCCGATCGCACCGACACCGTAAACGTGGCGGGCGAAAGGCTCTACAGTATCTTCACAGTTGACGCGGAAGGAAAGACTCCACCTGAGCTGCTAATCCATAAGGAGAAATATACCATGGGCAGCCCGTCTATCTCTCCTGATAACAAGTGGATCGCCTATCAGTTCAAGCGGGTAGATTGGAACTGGATGTATATAGGGATCCGCAGCACCACCAATCCCAAAGAGTCCTACACCCTGGTCAAGAACATCTACTTCAACCGCAACCCGGTCTGGAAACCGACCTTAGATTAAATCCGGACGCTCGGAGGGGTTGCGTCCGAGCGAGAAAAGGAGGCCTAAGGGTCTCCTTTGTTTTTTTAGGGGGCTACCCCTCGACTACGATCCGTGAGAAGTCGGCAACCTTGAGAAACTCGTTGCGGACGGCTGCTAACAGGTGAAGCCGGTTGGTGCGAATCTTTTCATCCTCGACCATCACGAACACCTCGTCGAAGAACTTATCAATCGCGGGCCGCAGCGAGAGCAAAAGCTCCAGCGCCTTGCGATAGTTACGTTTGTCGAGCGCGGCATCGAGTTTGGGTCGAATCAGCTCGGATTCTTTCCAGAGCGCTTCCTCCTCTTCTTGACCGAAAAGCGAGGTGTCCGGGTCCGGGGTATCGGCAAGTTCGCGGGTGATGTTGGCTACCCGCTTCTGCCCCACCGCCACAAGCCTGAACTCCTCGCCCTTGTCAAGTTCCCGGAACGCAGCCAGCCTCTGATAAGCGTCGTAGGGTTCATCACCTGCAACCGCCAGAACCGCGTCCACCCAGTCGTAAGCAAAGTCCTGATCGGTAAGAAAGAGCCGCAGGCGATCGGTAAGGAAGGTGTATATAGCTCCGCGTTTTTCTTCACCCTTACCTATAAGCTGGATGGTTCGATCCAGCGCGGCGGATAGATTGAGGGGTAATTCGCGATCCACGATGATCTTCATGATCGCCGCAGCCTGCCTGCGCAGGGCAAAGGGATCGGATGAGCCTTTGGGCGGCTTGCCAACGATGAAGGTGGCTGCGATGTTGAGGAGCCGGTCGGAGATCGCCAGTATGGCGGACTCGTTGGAGGAAGGCGAGTTGGTGTACTGCTGCCCGATTGCGTTGCAAACTTCCGGCTTTTCGCCCATTTTCTCAGCGTAGATCGCACCTGCGATCCCCTGCAGGGAAGTAAACTCCTTCTCCCGTACCAGGTTGGTCAATAGATCGGCCTTGGCAAGGTACGCGGCGCGGATATAGGTTTCCTTATCGAAACCGTCTATGTTTGTTCCCAAGGATGTCCCAAGCTCGGTAAGCCAGCGGGTCTTGTCCGAGAGTGTGCCGATCCCCTTGACCCACTCTACACGTGATTCTTCCTCGATCAAAGGCTCCAGCCCTTTCTTCAAATCCTCCTTGATGAAGAAGTCGGCGTCCTCCAGCCTTGATACGGCCATTCGTTCGAACCAAGTTCGGGCAAGGTCGGGGTCGAGGTTTGGGGAATTGGTTACTACGAGAAAGTAGGATGTCAATTGAGGGTCACCCCATCCCCAACCAGTATCTTTCACAACGACGAAAGCCCGCTGGTGTTTAGCAAGAGCGGCGGTTAATACAGGAAGAGGGAGGTCAGTATATGCTCCCAAGTCACAGACAAGTGCCCTGGGAAATTCCACCAGATTAACGACCTCTTCAAGCAACTCGTCGTTCCGAAGAAACTTGCAATCAAGTTCTTTTGCTGCTTTCTCAAGCTCGGCTACGATCTGCTTGCGGCGCTCTGCAGGATCGACGATTACCGATGCATCCTTCAGCTTTTGCACGTACTCGTCAGGATGATCAATGGTAATAGGCTCAGGATGTGCGAACCGGTGACCAAAGGTCTGGTTGGACGGGGTCAGTTCGGGGAATTGGAACTTGACCGGTTCATCACCAAACAGGCAACAGAGCCAGCGGATAGGGCGTGCGAAAGTAACACTCTTGTACTTCAGCCAGCGCATCCTTCGTGGGAACGGGATCTTAAAGATGATGGAGGGCAGGGAATCGGCAAGGAAATCGTAGGTCTTCTCTTCCTTGGATATTATCTTGGCAAAGACGTAACTACCCTTTTCACTTTCTTCAATAGAAAGAGCCGATTCGTCTACCCCGTGCCTCTCTGCGAATTTCTTTGCTGCTTTCGTCCAGTTCCCGTCGGCATCTTTAGCTACTTTCGCAGGAGGACCTTGAGTAAGATAGCTCTTCCGAAGAGTCATCAAAGGGATATCTTCTACGATCAAAGTCAACCGACGTGGTGTCCACATCTTGCGGATCTCTCCGTAAGGCTTCCCTGGGTAGCCAAGAGCATCCAATTTTTTCTTTAGTTCATCAGCAAGCCAACTGACTGCAGGCTCAAGGTAGGATGCCGGGATCTCCTCGGTGCCGATCTCAAGAAGGAAGGTGCGGGTCTCAGGCATCCTTCACCTCCCCTTCGGGGTCGGAGTCGGTGTCTGGCCCCTCCACGTAGAGCTTGGCAACCGCCATGGCAAGCTTGCGAACACGCAGTATGGTGGCCGCACGCTCGGTAACCGAAATCGCACCACGAGCATCTAACAAATTAAAAAAGTGCGAACACTTGACGACCGCATCGTAGGCGGGCATCAGGAGACCCTTTTTGACCAGCCGCGCGCATTCTTCTTCGTAGTGATCGAAAGCCCTCCTCAAGTAATCTGTATCGGCCTCCTCGAAGGAGTAGGCGGAGAAGTCCTTCTCATTTCGCAGGAACACGTCACCCCAGGTCATCTGCTTACCGTCCACCCCACCCCAGGTGATGTCGAATATGGATTCCACACCTTGCAGGAACATGGCGATGCGCTCCAGGCCGTAGGTGTACTCCACCGGGATAACTGGCAAATCCAACCCGCCTACCTGCTGGAAGTAGGTGAACTGGGTTATCTCGATCCCGTCAAGCTCCACCTGCCAGCCGAGCCCCCACGCGCCCAGGGTTGGCGACTCCCAGTCGTCCTCGGTAAATCGCAGGTCGTGCCGCTCAAGGGGTATACCAAGAGCACGAAGACTGCCAAGATAGAGTTCCTGTGAGTCCTCCGGGGCGGGCTTGAGGATAACCTGCATCTGCCAGTGCTGGTATACCCGCAAGGGATTCTCGGCGTATCGTGCGTCTCGCGGCCGCTTGGCAGGCTCCACGTACACGCAGCGCCAGGGCCGCTCGTCGAGAACTCGCAGGAAGGATGCAGGATTAAACGTTCCCGCGCCGACCTCTGAGGAGTAGGGCTGCATCAGGATACAACCCTTATCTATCCAGTAATCCTGCAGCCGAAGGATAATCTCCTGAAAGCTGAGGGGTTTACTCATCAACTCTCCCAAAAACCTAGAAGAAAAGAGCGCTAAAGACCAAGCTCATCCCGGATACCACGCATGGCTTCAAGAGAGATCGATACGAACTCGGAAAGCTGTATGCCTAACTCGGAGCATGTCCTTATCTGATCGCGGTCAGCCCCTGCGGCAAAGCGCTTGTCCTTGAAGCGTTTTAGCACGCTTTTGGCCTGAATCCCGGCAAGCTTTTCCGGATGCATAAGTGCCGCGGCTACGATCAGACCAGTCAAAGGATCAACCGCATAGAGCGCCTTGTCGAAGTTAGTGACCCTGGGGACGTCACCCAGGTGGGCGCGAATCGCCTGCACCGCATCCGGGGGCAGACCTCTCTCATCCGCTACCCTCGCCCCCATCTCGCCGTGCAGCATCATGTCCCCTGCTTTCTCTGCGTCCTCGTAGGATACATCGTGCAGGAGCCCGGTAAGTCCCCAGACCTCGGGGTCACCGCCAAGCTTCGAGGCAAGAGCCTTTAAACAAACCTCGCTGGCAAGCATGTGCTTGCGCAGATTGACGTTGGATACCTTCTCTTCAAGCAACTTCAATGCTTCCTCACGGGTAATCATAGCTTAAGAATAGGGAGAATGGGAGCCAAGTCAACGCCTGAGATCGAACCAGCGACTGCGTCTGACTGAGGCTTATATCTTTCTTTGTGTCCTGCGTTCGGCAAACCAGGCGTATAGCACAGGAACGAGAATAAGGTTGGCCGCGGTGGCGGTCACCAGTCCGCCTACCGTGGGTGCGGCCATGGGCTTGACCACCTCTGAGCCTGTACCCTGGGAGAAGAGGATAACAACCATAGCCAGCATGGTGGTGACCACGGTCATGAGTGCAGGGCGAACACGCAGGGAAGCGGCATCGAGCACCCCATCCCGGACAGCTTTAGGATCACGGAAAAGCTTATCCTTCAATCGGTTGCGCAACACCGACATCATCAGCACCCCGGAGTCGGTGGCAACGCCAAAGAGTGCGATGTAGCCCACCCAGACCGCAACCGAGAAGTTGTAGCCCAGGATTATCTGCAAAAGCAGCCCTCCGGCGATGGAAAGAGGAAGACCCAGAGCGATTATCCCCAGATCCCTGAACGACTTGAAGCCCTGATAGAGGATGAGAAGGATAATCAAAAGCGAGATGGGTACAATTATGGCCAGCCTCTTACGGGCGCTCACCTGGTGGGTGAAGCTTCCACCCCAGGAGATGGAGTAGCCGGGGGGCAATTCGACTCTTGAAGCGACGGTACGGGAGGCCTCACGCACGAAGCCCATCACGTCGCGGCCACGCACGTTCATAAGCACATAGCTGCGCGGGATGCCGTTGGTGGAGTTGATCATCGCAGGCCCCATGGTGCGTTTGATGGCAGCTATCTGGCCCAGGGGAACCACGGCTCCTTGCTTGGTGGGTACAAGCACTCGTTCCAGATCGCGTACCTCGGTGCGCATCGCCCTGGGGTAACGAAGCTGAAGACCGTAGCGCTCCCTGCCTGCGAAGATGGTGGTAACCTCCATCCCTCCCACAGCTGTCATTATTACGTGCTGAACGTCGGCCACCGACAGCCCGTACCGCGCCGCCTGTCGGCGGTTTATCTCTATCTCGACATAAGGCTTGCCGACCGGCCGCTCGGTAAAGAGGTCGACGGCACCGGGGACGTCCCGGAGTACTGCCTCTACCTCCAACCCGATACGCTCAAGCTCGGCAACATCAGGTCCCATGATCTTGGCACCCACCTGGGTCCTTATACCTGTGGCGAGCATATCGATGCGGTTGATGATCGGCTGGGTCCAGATGTTGGATACGCCGGGGATCTGCAAAGCCGCGTCCATCTCTCCGATTAGCTTCTCCTTGGTCATGCCTCTGCGCCACTGCCGCTTCGGCTTGAGGTTGATTACCGTTTCGATCATGGATACAGGTGCGGGATCGGTGGCGGTCTCGGCGCGGCCCAGTTTGCCGACCACACTTTCGACCTCGGGGAAGGTGGAGAGCACTGAATCCTGGGTACGCATCACCTGCATCACCTGAGGAAGAGAAGCGGAAGGCAGGGTGACGGGCATAAAGAGTATGGAGCCCTCGTCCAGCGGCGGCATGAACTCCCCTCCGATGAAGGGCACGGTTGCAAGGCCTCCCACGGTAAGGACAGCAGCGGTGATTACTACAACAAGCTTATGCTTGAGTGCCCAGTTAAGAATCGGCCGGTAGCCTCGCACGATCGCATGGGAGACCGGATTCTCTTCAACCTTTCGGAGCTTACCTCTGAGCAGGAAAGAGGCAAGTACAGGAATAAGCAGGAGGGAGATGAGGGCGGCGGCACCGATGGCCAGGGTTTTGGTCCATGCAAGGGGCCCGAACAGCTTGCCCTCCTGACCGGTTAACGCGAACACCGGGGCGAAGGAGATGAGGGTGGTGAGGATTGCCACCAGGATCGGCGGGGCTACTTCTCGCGCCGCCTGGGCGGTAACTTTGAGCGGCGGTTCTCCGGGTGCTTCAGCCCTTCGACGAAAGATATTCTCGGTCATTATGATGCCGTAGTCCACCATAACCCCAACGGCGATCGCCACTCCGCCCAGCGACATCACGTTGGAGGTGATACCTATAATCTTCATAAATACGAAACTTGTGGCCATGCCGACAGGAAGTACCAGGGAGACGACGAAGGTGGAGGCGAAGTGGAGAAGAAACAAAGTGACGACAAGGATCACAATGATGATCTCGATTATGAGGGTAGTGCGCAGGGTCCCGATGGTGCGGTTTATGAGTCCGGAGCGATCGTAGAACGGAACGATCTTGACACCCTGGGGAAGTCCGGGTTCGATCTCGGCTATCTTGGTCTTGACCTTCTTTATCACCTCCAGGGGATTGGAGCCATACCGGACGATAACCACCCCGCCAACCGCCTCCTGCCCGTTTTTATCCAAAGCACCGCGGCGGAACGCGGGACCTAACTGGACGGTGGCCACATTCCGGACATAGATGGGGATGCCGTCGCGGGCGGTTATCACGATGTTTTCGATATCCTCAACGTCTTTGATGAAACCGATGCCCCGGACAACGAACTCCATCCCCCCTTGCTGGATCACCTTAGCTCCTACGTCCACGTTGGAGCGCTCGATAGCCTTGGATAGCTCGTGGATACTGATGCCGTGGTCGGCCAACCGGTTGGGGTCAACGTCCACCTGGTACTGACGCACGAACCCGCCCACCGCAGCCACTTCAGCGACACCCTGAACCGACTGCAGCTGATAGCCGATGTAGAAATCCTGGATGGCACGCAACTCGTCTAAAGAGTAACCCTCGCCCTCCACCGTGTACCAGAACACCTGCCCCAGACCGGTGGCGTCCGGGCCGAGTACTGGCACAGCGTCAGGTGGGAGTTCTCCCTTAAGCTGGGCTAATCGTTCCAGAACCCTCGTGCGCGCCCAGTAGAAGTCCACGTTGTCGGCAAAGATAACATAGATCATCGAGAACCCAAACCCGGACTGACCGCGCACCTCCTTCACTCCGGGAAGACCCTGAAGCTGAACCGAGAGTGGGTAGGTTACCTGATCCTCAACGTCCTTGGGGCTTCGGCCCATCCATTCGGTGAACACGATCTGCTGGTTCTCACCAACGTCAGGTATGGCGTCCACCGGCGTCTCGGTCAGCGCCCAGATACCTGCTCCCAGAAGGAGTAGGAAAAAAGCCAGAACCAGCAGCCGGTTCTTAAGAATCCAGGCAAACATACATGCTCCTTTCGCCCTTCAGGCGAAAGATCGCAATTTAATTAATGGCCGTGTATTTCTTCGTGGTGTTCCTCCATCTCCTCATGCATCTTTTCCATGTACTCGCCAGGATCAGCCACGAACTTGGTTTTGCAATCTGCGGAGCAGAAGTAGTAGGTTTTGCCTTCGTATTCATACTTAGCGGCATCCGGGGTCATCGTCGCCTCCATGCCACATACGGGATCAATGACCTTGGCCTCTTCGGCAAGATACTTATCCGGATCAGCAATAAAAGCCTTCTTGCAATCTGCGGAACAGAAGTAGTAGGTCTTGCCTTCGTACTCATGGGTAACGGCACCCTCGGTCATGGCTACTTCCATACCACAGGTGGGATCTGTTGCCTTCTGTGTAACCTCATCGGTCTTGGCCTTGCTGCCACAGCCGGCAATGAAGCCTACCAGAACAACGGCTCCGAAAAGCAACGCCGCTCCTAAAAGAGTGGGTAGGGTTTTCTTTAACATCTTTACTCCTTTTTAATGTTAGTGGATATGAGCGGGAGGCGCTTCGCCGCCTCCGGCGTCCACCTCGGAGGCGCCGCCGTAAAGCGCGGAGGAGCCTCCGGTTATCCTTGTTTCCGAATCTATGAGAAATCCACCCCGGGCGACCACCTTCTCACCCTCAGCCAGTCCGGAGATCACCGGGTAGTAACCGTCCGCCGAAGGTCCAACCTCGACCTTTCGGGCGATGAACATCCCGTCACCGGCATCCACGTAGACGATCAACTCCTCCCCGGTATCGATCACCGCGTCACGGGGCACAGCCAGTACCTTGCCCACCGGCTGGTGGATGTCCACGTCAACGTACATCCCCGGCTTGACGTAAGAACTGGTGGATTTCGGTTGAATCCTCACCTTCACCGACCGGGTGGCCTCATCGAGCACCGGTGCGATGAACGTGACCTTGCCTTCGTATCTTTGCGACGGATCGCCGGGCAGCGAGAACACCGCGTGCTGGCCGAGCTTGACCGATGAGATATCCTGCTCATACACCGCTGCCTGGATCCACACCCGATGAGGGTTGCCGATCTCGAACAAAGGCTGACCGGTCTTCACGTACTCGCCCTGGACCACGTGCTGGCGGGTAACAGTGCCCGATTGAGGGGCAACGATGGCCATGGTGTAGCGAACACTGCCGGTGCGTTCAAGCTCGGCGATCTGGGCGTCGGTGATGCCCCAGAGCTTGAGCCGTTCGTAGGCTGCGTTGTGCAACGCATGAGCATTGGCCTTAACCTCTTCAGAGGCGTCCTCAGACAATGCCTGGAAAGCGGCGTGTGCCGATAAAAACTCCTGCTGGGCAGCGGCAAGCTCCGGGCTGTATATCTCAGCCAGCGCTGAACCGGCATTCACCACCGCACCCTGAAAATTCACATACAGCCGTTCGATGCGGCCCCCGAACCGCGCACTAACCGTGGCCAAAGCCCGCTCGTCGAACACCACCGTGCCCGTGGTCTTTATGGAATGATTCAGTTCAAGCTTCTCCACCGTTGCCGTGCCTACCCCGGCAAGGTTCATCTGGTTTGCTGACAGCTGGATCATGCGTGGGGCGTCCACGTCATGAGAGTGCTCCGTTCCACCTGATTTTACCGGTATCAGATCCATGCCGCAGATGGGGCAGTCGCCCGGCTTATCGGACCTGACCTGAGGATGCATCCCGCACGTCCAGCCCGCATCCGCGTCAGAGCCCTCCTCAGCAACACTGTCAGATTTGCAGCTTATTACAGAAATGGACAGTGCTGCTATCAAAACTACCCCGATAAAAATGATTTTCGGAATTTTCTTCATCTTGTCTCCCTTTTAATTTCGTATCCTCCCAGAAGTGCCCGCAGATCAGCAAGTGAGGTCTGATACTCGAATCGGGACGCTTCCAAGGACATCCTTGCCGACCGCCAGCTCCGCTCCACTTCAAGAAGGGTGTTGAACTCCACCGCCCCGGTCTCGTAAGCCAGCCGGGAGCTGGCCAACGCCTGCTCGGCCAGAGGCAGCACCTCGTGCTGGATGCGCTCGATCTCCGCCCGGGAAGCGGTCAGCTTTGCCGTAAGTTTTGCATACATGGTTTCCACCTGATTACTGGTCGCCTGATTCTGATAGATTGTTACTTTGCGTTCAGCCGAGGCTGCGATGATTCGATTGCTTCCTTTAGGCCAAACCCAAATAGGAAGGGTTATGCCGACCATTATGTCGCCGGACCCCATCTCACCATTTGCCTCTCGCCACCGGTAGGCGGCCATAAAATCCGGCATCAAATCCAGCCAGGCACCGGTGAGCTGCCGGTTGCTTGCTCTTACCTTCGCCTCACTCATCTGCACCATGGGTGCTGTCTCGGTGGAAGGAAACTCGGTCACCGCAAACTCGATGGGTATATCCTCAGGAAGGGTGGGTAGATCAGCAGATTCCCTTCCCAGCAACAAAGCGAGTTCGATCTTGCTTGCCCCCAGCTTCTCCTCAAGAGACACCAGCTTCACCTCGACCTCTGAACGCGCCAGCTGTGCCCTTAACACCTCGGCCTGGGGCGCGGCACCGGTGGCGTACCGCGACCGGGCACTGGCAAGAAGCTGACCAAGAAGTACCAGGCTCTCGTTGAGAATATCCCGATCCCTGGACAACCGGTAGACGGTCCAGTAGGCATACTCAACATCGGCAAGGGTGCGAGAGACGGTGGCGTCGGATTGTGCCTCGACCATATCCTGCTTGGCTGCCATAGCCGTTCCCCTCGCAAGTGTCTTGCCCGGGAACGCAATCATCTGCGACACCGAGTACTGTGTCATCCCTGCGTCAGCCGGATCCAGAGAACCCGGAGGGATATTCATCCACATCACCTCGAAGGAGGGATCGGGCCACAGGAAAGCGGGTAAGACCCTGGCTGAGGCGGCGTCAACCTGTGCATCGGCGGCCAGGATGGTGGGATTGCTACGCATCGCTTCCTCAAGTGCCTCCTCCAAGGTCAGCACCTCGGAGGTATACCCTACTATAAAAGTAAAGATTAAGGCCAAGACTATCCCCTTACTGAAGTGCTTCACCCTCATCTCTCATCCTTTAACTTGACACCAAGGTATTCCCATAGAAATGGTAGGAATAAACACGAGTTGATTATAGTAATTTTTACCCTTGCGTCAAGGGCATATCTACGCCAGAGAATTTTATCTTACACTTTATGGATGGATCTCTTCCATGTGTTATTAAGGCGAAAACAGAATTATCGTTTGGGGTAAAAAGCCGACGAGTGGATTCGAACCACCGGCCTACGCTTTACGAAAGCGTTGCTCTACCACTGAGCTACGTCGGCATGCCTCTGTCGCCCACATGTGCTTGCGCAGATTGACGTTGGATACCTTCTCTTCAAGCAACTTCAATGCTTGTTCACGTGTAATCATAGATTAAGAATAGGGGAAATGGAAGCCAAGTCAACGGCGGAAACTCAAAGTTCCCCTATACATTTCCCCGCAACTCCCCGCAACTGAAATAGCTGCTAACTCGCTGTTAGGATAATCGCAACACTTGCTGGATCGCTGATTTGTCAATCCACGGCATAACGAAGACGCACATTTATCTTAAGGTGTTGTTTCGGATTCCACTATCCTTCAAGTGCTAAGGAAGTTCCGGGATCCTAAGCGTATCCCCTTTCTTGACCCCGTGGGCACCGAACCAGCCTTCCTCCATCTCGATCGCATATCGAAACGGCCTGAAGGACATGTGCATGGTGGTGGTATCAAAGGGCTGCATCTGGCGGATGCCCACAATCTCGCCGGCGGAGTTTATAAAAGCGATACAGAGCGGTATCTTGGTGTTCTTCATCCAGAAAGGATAGATAGCTTCCTGAGAAAAAACAAAAAGCATGCCGCTGTTAGGAGCGAGTGAATCCCGGAACATCAAGCCGCGACGACGGGTATCTTCATCATCGGCCACCTCCAGGGTCACCTTGGTTCCTCCCATCATCATCTCCACCTGCTTCGGTTTATCCGGGGTCTCCTGGTTTGGAGCAGATTTCGCCTTACATCCACAAGGTCCAACAACTCCCAGCACTCCGATCACCGCACTCAGCACCGCCCCGGAAAGCCAGCCTTGAGGTAGCAAGAAACCCCTGCCTGCCTGTACCTTAATCCCAGTATATAAAGCGTCCGCAGTTCGGACAGTTGTGGACTGCCCCACGCTGACCTGAAAGCTCTGTTGGAACCTTGCTGAAGCACCCGCCACAAAAGCCATTCACAACAGGGACAATCGCCCAATCATTGTAGCGACTGATTATGCGCTGATACATCTGGTAAAGTGCAGGGTTGATCCGCTCCAGAAGCTTCTTGCGCTTCTTTAAGAGCATCTGGACAGGGTCTTCGGCGGTTGTTTGGAAACCAATCTTCTGGAACTCGCGTCTCATCTCGGTGTTACGCCAATCCTTGATCATATAATCCAGATGCTGCAGCTCTAGGAGGAACTTGAGTTCATCAGACATCAGAGCTCACCTTCGATCTCTTTAACAAGGGCTATAAACTCCTCAGGTGTTTGCGGTTTTTCGTAACGTTTGCGCTTGAGGAGTTCCTGGCAAACGACCGCAACCCTACCCAGGGTTATAAGGTACTGATTACCTGGATCCTGGGGAGGAGCAACTATCAGGAAGAATAGATGCACAGGTTTCTTGTCGATAGCGTTAAACTCCACCCCGGCATCAGAACGCCCCACTACAACCTCTAACTTGTCTGCAACCAAAGAACGTCCGTGCGGGATTGCAACGCCCTTGCCGATTCCTGTGGAACCGAGATCCTCCCGCTTGAGTAACGTTGAGACAAGAAGGTCTGAATCTTTGTCCTTGCGGATGTAGCCCACCAGCTCCCGCAACACATCCTTCTTCTTGCGTCCCGAGAGACTGAGGTTTATACACTCCGGTTTGAGCAGATTGTAGAGATTCACCGAACCTCCTTTAAGACATCACAATTAACATAAGGCTATTTTGACCTCTGTCAAGTCTTTTGAGTGAAATTAACACCCTTCGCATCCCCCCACAATTGCTCAAGTTCATAAAATGAACGCGTCTTGGAAAGGAAAAGATGGACTATCACCTCAACGAAATCCAAAAGAATCCAATCCCCTCCACCCAGCCCCTCAATATGATGCAAACCCCAATCCTTTTTGCTCTTCAGGCGCAACTCCTCTGCGAGGGTTCGGTTGTGGACGCTTGAGGAAGCCGTGGCAAAAACGAAAAAATCCGTAACATCCGAAAGCTTACGAACATCAAGGATGCGGACATCCTCCGCCTTCTTCTCAACAAGCAGTCTTGCGAGCTTCTTGACAAAAGCGCCGCTTAATTTCACTGGATGGTCTCCACGGTATCCGGGAGATACCTCCCGTAATCCTCGCCGATGATAAGCGTCACCGAGACAGGGGAAAGTGAGTCAAGTAACTGGGTTACATCAGTTTCATCAAGCCTGAGGGTGCGCGCCAGCAGCCGGGCATTTGTGTTCGTGGGACTGCGACGCTCCACGATTATTGTCTGAGGAAAGTGACCCTTAGCGTCCCCTATACCCAGGATATCGTATCCCTTGCCACGCAGATAAGCCCTGGCGCGTCGGGCAACACCGGCCTCACCACACCCATTGAGTATCTCGACACGAACAGCCCCCCCGACCTGTGGCCTCGCAACCCTTTCCTCCTTAGTTAAAAGGTAGTATGCAATAGAAGCCGCTGCTCCCACAACAAGGAGCACAAGGACTACGAGGATGAACTTTTTGATCGCAACCCCTTTATACAGCTGTTGCCTTCTATCACTGTATCTTCCAAGGTAACGAAAGGACCTACGCGAGATCCAGAACCGATACGTGTAGACCCTCTGAGTACTGTTCTGCCGTTCACCTGGGCCCCAGCGGCCAACTCGACCTCGCTGTCTGCAAACACCATAAGGGGATTCTGTATCCTGGCCCCTGCGCGTCGCCAACGAGAAAGAAGCCGGCGGCGAAAAATATCCTCCACACGCTTGAGTGCCGCGGGATCGTTGACACCCATCAGTTCGCTGCTGTCCTCTATCTTAAGAGCCTGCACACGCATTTCCACCTCAACAAGCATGGCGACCACATCTGTCAAGTAATACTCACCCGTGGCAGGGCTGGGCTCAACACGTTCGAGCATATCAAACAAAAGGTTTGACTCGAAGATATATGTACCGGAGTTAATCTCTCTGATCGCTCGCTGGGCCGAAGATGCGTCCTTATCCTCCACGATCCGGCGGACGGTGCCATCGCCGTTACGCACGATACGTCCGTATCCTGAGGGATCAGGAAACTCTGTGGAGAGCAAGGTAGCTGCTGCTCCGCGCGACTGATGCGACGCTATCATGTCAGAGAGGGTTCCCGAACGGAGAAGTGGAACGTCCCCGCATAGAACCATAACCCTGCGGGTCGTGACTTCATCTCGACAACGTCTAACCGCATCTGCCGTACCCAAAGCCTCGGGCTGAATGATATAACGGATGCCCTCGTCACTAAGTTCCTGACTGATCACCTCGTGTCCCTTCGGATCCACCACCACAAGCAGATGCTCCGGAGAAAAACGCTGCACCGTTAGCAGGATATGTGAAATCATGGGCCGTCCAAGCAAGGGACGCATCACCTTAGGGGTAGCCCCCCTCATCCGCTTACCACTACCAGCAGCCAGGATGATGAAGGTCACGTCTTCTCCAGCGGACTGTTATCGGAATCCACCTTGATAATAAGAGGGGTTATGCTCTCGGAAGCCTCAAGGTATACAAACGCCATCACTATCAATCTATCACCTATCTCGCCAAGCCTTGCGGCTCCGCCTTTTAACCAACACGCGCCCTCTTCCTCCTCCTCGATAAGGTATGTCTCGAACCGTTTGCCGTTGGCGAGATTAACGACCAGCACCATCTGTCCTGGTGCAAGCCCCGCCTTTTCGATAAGCTGCCTTGAAAGTCCCAAGCTCCCTTCATATTCGAGATTCTTCCCGGTCACTCGAACCGGATACAGCTTGACTTGAAGAAACGCTCGCAGCACCTATCCAGACTTCTGTTTGGAGGTTGGCTTCTTCTTCGCTGCGGCGGGCTTGCGCTCCTTGCCGGCTTCTTTCTTAGGAGATTTCGCTTTGGCTTTAGGTTTGGTCTTCGACTTACCGATTTTCCCTGCCGGCGATTTCGCAGCGGTTTTCGTTGCTTGCTTGGTCTTCTTCGCTTTCTTGGTCTCTCCCTTTACGGCCATCTCAAGAACAGCCATCTGGGCCCCGTCGCCAAGCCGTGATCCCAGCATAAAGATCCGTGTGAAACCGCTCGCGCGGTCCTCAAAACGCGGAGATATCTCGCCGAAGAGGCGGGCTACCAGTTCGTGATCGCCAAGATGTACGTAAGCGTATCGTCGTGCTGCAAGATCATCGCGGCGGCTTCGGCTCACCAGCCTTTCGGCTAATCGCTGAGCAGCCTTGGCCTTAGTCAGGGTGGTTTTGATGCTCTCGTAAAGAAACAACGAACGCACAAGCGATTGCACCAGCGCTTTCCGATGCGCACGCGGACGCCCAAGTTTTGAGAGATCTTTCCTATGCCTCATCTTTGTTACCCTCTTTTGTCCTCCTCGGTTGGCTGCTTGGCAAACTCGGCACCAATGCCCTTCAACCGAGAGCGCAACGTGGAGAAGGAACGAGGCTTTATATCACCCCACTCTTTAATCTCTTCCTCGGTATAACCAACGAGCTCAGCAACCGTCTTTATGCCGTGATCTGCCAAGGCCTTCTTAACCGTCTGTGGCACATCCAAAGACTCCACCAACACCTCTTTCCAGGTGGATTCTTCTGCTTCCCCGGACTCAGCCAAACTAGCCTGAGGGTCAATAATCTTAGAAAGGGCCTCGACATGACTCCTAAGGAGCTCCGCTGTTTGAACAAGTGTCTCCTCAGGGGTAACACTGCCGTCGGTGGCGACCTCAAAGACTACCTGCTCGTAGTCGGTCCGCTCTCCGTAGCGCACATTGGCTACGTCAATCTTCACCTGACGAACAGGCGAGTAGAAGGCATCGAGGAAGATCGTCCCGGATGGCTCAGCGGGCGAACGCTTCTTCACCAACTCCTGACTTTCATAACCCCTCCCACGCTCAACCTTTATCTCCATGTGAACTGGACGGTCTTTTGCGCTAAGGGTAAGGATTGGAGCATCGGTGTTTACAAGTTCCAGGTTTGGGGGCAACTCGAGGTCTACCCCGGTGTATTCTCGTGGTTCTGCTGCATGCAGACGGGCGTATTCAAAATCTACACCTTCGAGCTTGAAGCGCAGTTTCTTCACGTTCAGAACGATAAATGGCACGTCCTCCAGCACCCCGTCGATACTGGAGAACTCATGAATAACCCCATCTATTCGCAGCTGCGTAGGCGCCGCCCCCTCAACCGAGGAAAGCATCGCACGGCGCAGTACCGTCCCCATTGTCCAACCCCACCCACGCGCCAACGGACTCAAAGTAAAACGACCGAAGGTATCGGTGAGCGTCTCTCGGTCCACCGCAACCGCTTCGGCAATCTTTATGAATCTAGTTCGCTCAGACACTAACCCCTCCATTACTTGGAGTAGAGCCCAACGACGAGCTGGGTATTAATCGGGATATCGGCTACATCCTCAGCCGCCGGAAGACGCTCAATCTGCGCCTTCTTGCCGCCACTGTCAGCAGAAAGCCAGGGGACTAACTTCGTTGTATCAACAAGCTCGGCACGTTCCTGCGCAGAAGCCCCCTCCGGCTTGCGCAGTTCTATCTGATCCGCTGCCTTCACAAGATAGGAAGTGATATCCACCTTGTGTCCAGAAACGGCTATATGCCCGTGACGAACCATCTGCCTGGCCTGTGGACGACTCTGAGCCCAACCGATCCGGTAGACAACGTTATCCAACCTGCGTTCCAGGAGCAGCAAAAGCCCAATAGCCGGATTGCCACGTTTCGCCGCCATCTTGAAGAAACGGCGGAACTGGCTCTCGAACATCCCATACATAAGACGCAGTTTCTGTTTCTCCTTAAGCTGAAGGGCGTAAGCCGAGGCGCGCCTGCTGTAGCGCGATCTCTCCTTTGCACCACGACGAGAAAGAGCGCACTTCTCAGACAGACAACGCTCGCCCTTCAGAAAGAGCTTCTCGCCCTCACGGCGGCACCTCTTGCAGGATGGTGATAGATCTCGAGCCATAGCCCCTCCTAGATTCGCCGCTGTTTAGGTGGCCTGCAACCGTTGTGAGGGATAGGGGTTGTATCCACTATCTTGGTAATCTGCAGCCCTGCGTTTTGAATGGAGCGAATAGCAGCCTCACGACCGGGTCCCGGACCCTTAACATAAACCTCAACCTTCTTGAGACCTCGCGAGGCAGCATCACGTGCGGCTGATTCCGTTGCCTGCTGGGCTGCAAAAGGTGTGCCTTTCTTGGCTCCCTTAAAACCTATACATCCGCCTGAAGTCCAAACGAGGATATTGCCCTCAAAATCGCCGATCGAGACTATCGTGTTATTGAAGGTTGCAGATATCTTAACGATTCCCACCTCGGGAAATCGCTTCTTCTTGCGACGAGCTCTCTTTCTTGCCAACAATCCTCCTAGGCTTTCTTCTTCTTAAGCACACCGCTTGTTTTCTTAGGACCCTTGCGGGTGCGGGCATTCGTATGCGTGCGCTGTCCTCGAACCGGTAGACCCATCTTGTGGCGAGTACCTCTATAGCAGTTGATCTCCACTAAACGCTTGATATCAGCTGCCACCTCCACACGAAGGCTACCCTCAATCTTGTAGTTCTCTTCAATCTCCTTACGAATCAGGGTTAACTCCTTCTCATCCAGATCCTTGGCCTTCTTGCGTGGATCAACGCCTGTCCTTGCAAGGATCTTTTTAGAAGTAGAAAGTCCGATACCGTAGATATAGGGCAGGGCGTATGCAATCGCCTTGCCAGAAGGCAGATCCACACCAGCAATCCTTGCCATCCGGGCTCCTAACCCTGCCTCTGTTTGTGTTTAGGGTTGCGCTTGCAGATCACAAACACCCTTCCATGGCGCTTGACGATCTTGCAGTGCATACACCTTTTCTTTACAGACGATTTAACTTTCATACCAAAAACTCCTTCCAGCATTTACTTAAACCTGTAAACAATCCGGCCACGGGTAAGATCGTAGGGCGAAAGCTCCACGAGCACCCGATCGCCCGGAAGAATCTTGATGTAGTGCATACGCATCTTGCCTGAAAGATGCGCCAGCACCCTGAAACCGTTATCCAACTCCACCCTGAAGGTCGCGTTTGGCAACGCTTCTACAACCGATCCTTCGGTTTGAATCAAATCCTTTTTAGACATAACTCGTTAATATCTCCGCTCCGTTTTCGGTAACCGCAATGGTATGCTCGAAGTGGGCTGAGCTTTTCCCGTCGGCTGTAACCACGGTCCAGCGATCCTCGCAAAGCTTAACCTTACCGATTCCCAGGGTAAGCATCGGTTCTATAGCTATCGTCATACCCTCCTGGAGACGAGGGCCGACACCTGAAGGGCCGAAGTTGGGGATATTGGGCTCCTCGTGCAGGACAAGTCCTGTCCCGTGCCCGAAGTAATCACGCACCACCGCAAGACCGGCGGCTCTCGCCACCTCTTCAACAGCATGGCTTATATCACCCACCCTATTTTCTGGCCTTGCCTGGCCGATCCCTGCCTGTAATGCTTTGCTGGTCACCTCCATCAATCGCTTAACCTCTCCGTTAACATCTCCAACAGGAATGCTTCTGGCCGAATCCGCGATAAAACCGTCCTTTGTAACCCCAGCATCTACCTTCACCAGATCACCCTCCTTTATAACCCGATCCCCAGGGATCCCGTGAATCACCTCTTCATTTATGCTTATGCATGCAGCGGCAGGAAACCCACGATACCCCTTGAAGGTAGGCTCGGCACCCTGGGAACGTATAAACTCCTCAATCACCGCATCCAGGACGGCTGTCGTGCAACCCGGCAGCGCTTTCTTGGAAACCAAATCCAAAGCCCGCGCCAATATCCTGCCTGCGCGGCGGATGCCTTCGATCTCTGCATCGGATTTAATCACTATGCCGGACACAGCTCGCCTCGAATCCTCTCAAGAACCTTATCGCCCGATAGATTACCATCCACTCTTAGGAGCTCACGAGCGAAGTAATCAACTAAAGGTGCCGTCTCCCTCAAGTATACCTGGTAGCGATCGCGGATCACCTCCTCGGTATCATCCTTTCGACGGATGAGTGTGGTGCTACAATTATCACAAACCCCGTCTTTCTTCGGGGGCTTAAACCGCATGTTGTATATCTCCCCACACCCAGGACATACCCGCCTCGAAGTTAAACGAGATGTGATGGTTTCTTCTGACGCATCGAGGTAGATAACGTGCAGATCATCCTCTGCGGATACGAGTGAACGCAATCCTGCAGCTTGCCTTGTGGTGCGGGGGAAGCCGTCAAAGAGCACACCTTCCGGATGGGCCGCAAGGAACTCTTGCGCAAGTGCAAGGATCGTTTCATCATCCACCAATCGTCCCGCCTCAACATCTGCCTTGACCTTCTCGCCGAGCTTGCTTTTCGCATCAATCGCCGCACGCAACGCGTCACCGGTCACAAAAACGGCAACCCCCAAGTGCTCGGATAAAGATGTGGCCAGGGTGCCCTTACCGGAACCAGGAGGGCCCAGAAGCACAACAACCCTCAACGTCTTCCCCTGAGTTTCGTCCCCTTGAGCAACCCCTCGTAAGATCGCATGAGAAGGTGAGATTCTATCTGCTGGATCGTATCAAGCGCAACACCCACTATGATAAGATAGGTCGTGCCTCCGAAGAAGAAACTTACACCAAGCCCCTTTATAAGCCACCAGGGCATAAGGGCCACAATGGCAAGGAAGATGGCCCCAGGAAGTGTGATACGGGTAAGCACCGTGTTTATGTACTCGGCTGTTCTTACACCCGGACGTATGCCGGGTACGAACCCGCCCATACGCTTCATGTTGTTGGCGATATCCTGTGGGTTGAAGACGATCGAGGTATAGAAGTAGGCGAAGAAGATGATGAAGAGGGCGTAGAGGCCGTCGTAAAGCGGGCGCCCAGGCTGAAGCAAAAGCTGCAACCCCTCGGTGAAGTTCGTCTTGCCGAAGAAAGCGGCAACGGTCCCAGGGATCATTATGATACTCTGGGCAAATATGATCGGGATCACACCTGCGGTGTTTACCCGCAGAGGGATAAAGGTAGACTGGCCTCCGTAAATCCTTCTTCCTATGACCCGTCTGGGATACTGAACAGGGATCTTGCGTACCGCCTGGGTCATAAGAACCATGGCACCGAAGGTGAAAATAATCACGGCAACAAGCACCACCAGAACGAACCAGGAGATCTCCCCGGCCGCAACCTGCTGGATGGTACGACCCAAATCAGTAGGGATACGATCAAGACAACCGATGAAGATGAGAAGGCTGATACCGTTACCGATGCCCTTCTCCGTGATCAGCTCACCGATCCACATGAGAAAGATAGTACCCGTTGTCAGGGTAAAGATGGTAAGTATTCGCAGTATAAACCCCGTCTGCGAAACAAGAGGTACAACCCGACCGTCAGGAAGCGCCACAGGCGGCTGACCTTCGAGGAATACCGCGATCCCTATAGCGTAAAGGAAAGCCAGGAGAACCGTAAAGTAGCGAGTGTACTGGTTGACCTTGCGTCGTCCTTCTTCATCTTGCTGTAACTTCTGCAGCTTCGGGAACACCGAGCCCAGGATCTGGAACATAATCGAGGCGGAGATGTAGGGCATCACCCCGAGAGCAAACACGGACGCGCGCGCGAGTGCGCCGCCCACAAAGAGATCGTAAAGTCCGAAGACAGTGCCCCTCATCTGGTTGAGAAGAATCCCAACAGCTTGAGGGTTAAGGCCAGGTGTAGGGATATGGGTTCCGAGGCGGTAAACCACCACCATAAGCAAGGTGAAGAGGATCTTCTTTCTGAGATCCGGGATCTTGAAGATGTTCCCTATGCCTTGCATCATGGGTTCACCTCCAGCTTGCCTCCGGCCTTTTCGACAATCTTTTGTGCCTTTGCAGAGGCTGCGTGCACCTTTATCACAAGCGGCTGTTTAAGTTCGCCTCGAGCCAGAAGCTTCACCGGGCGATCGCTGTGACGAATGCAACCATGTTTGGCAAGGCTCTCTGGGGTAACAGGCTCGGCCGGGTCCCACGATGCGAGGCGAACAAAGTTGATAACCTGGTAGCGACGCCTTCGGCTCCCTTTGGCCTGGTGCATACGATTTTGTTTCTTCCCCTTCTGCATGCCGCGTTTGGGGATACGCCGCATCAAGGGCATCTGTCCGCCTTCAAACTTCGGGCCATGCTCTTTGCCGGAACGCTGCCCAGCCCCTTTGTTGCCGCGACCGCAGGTTCCACCCCTGCCTGATGCCGGGCCTGTCCCCAAACGCCTGCGCCGCTTATGAGCCTTGGGGTGCCTCTTAAGCAGCTCAGCCATCTGCAACCTCCTCTACCCTAACAAGATGCGCAACCCTTGCTATCATCCCACGGATCACCGGCGTATCCTCATGGATACGGCTCGCTCCGCGACGGCGCAACCCCAAGGCGCGCGCATTCTTTTTATGCACGGGCTTTGAATCAATCAGGCTGCGTTCAAGCGTTACCCTCAGCTTCTTACCCTTCGCTGGCATCCTTATCGCTCCGTAAAGTAAGAGATCGGTTTGTTGCGGAGACGGGCTGTCTCTTCAAGGCTACGAACACCCTTTAGAGCCTGAATAGTTGCCATGGCCAGGTTGTAGGGGGTATGCGCGCCCAATGACTTGGTAAGCGCATCCTTAAAACCACACATCTGGAGGACGGCCTTTACCGGAAGTGTTGCAACAAGTCCTGTTCCCGCTGAAGCTGGTTTAAGGATCACCTTGCTGGCGGAAAAACGTGCCCCGGCCTGGTGAGCAAGGGTTCTACCAAAAGACACATTGGTCATGGATTTGCGAGCCTGCTCACGCCCTTTGGCTACGGCGATAGCCACCTCGCCCGCCTTCCCGTGACCCACTCCAACGTGCCCGGCACCGTCTCCTACAACAACCGTGGCCGAGAGCTTGAAGTTCTTTCCGCCCTTAACCACCTTGGTCACACGCTTAATCTCTATCACCTGGTCGAGCAAATCATCCTGGGGGGTCATCATCTTTGACCTATCTCTAAACATGCTAGAACTCCAGTCCTTGCTTGCGGGCGGCTTCGGCCAGAGCCTTCACCCTGCCGTGATACTTAAAGCCCGCCCGATCAAACACTATCCGAGCAACCCCGCGTTTCTTAAGTTCCCCTGCAAGAAGCTTCCCAACGGCTGCGGCTTGAGCCTTCTTGTCTCCCTCGACACCAAGCTCCCTGAAGGCAGGTGAAAGCGATGAAACACCTGTCAATACACGACCTTCGTAGTCGTCTACCACCTGAGCGTAGATGTGACGGTTTGAACGGAACACAACCACCCTGGGCCGCTTGGAAGTTCCTTTGAGCCTGTGACGGATATGCAGATGACGTCTGCGGCGACCGAGTTGCTTAACCCTCTTCATTCCTCGACCCCTACGGCACGCTTGCCAAGTTTGCGACGAACATACTCGTCCTTGTAGCGAATCCCTTTGCCCTTGTAAGGCTCAGGAGGACGAAGACGCCTGATGTCTGCCGCTACCTGCCCGACAAGCTGTTTGTCCATCCCCTTAATCGTTATATCTGCTATCCAGTCCTTGTCTTCGCGCGACCGCGGTTCGAATATCTCCGCCTCGATACCCTGGGGGAGCTCAAAGACAACGTTGTGGGTATAACCCAGCGAAAGGTTAAGTTTGCGCCCTTCCTTCTGCACCTTGTATCCTGTTCCCCGCAGGGTCAAGACCTTCCTAAACCCCTGGGTAACACCGGTGACGGCGTTGGAGAGCAACGCCACAGCAAGACCAAGCATGGCCTTGTTTTCCGGCGTGATAGTATAGGAAAGCTTCAGGGCTCCATCCTCCTCTTTAACCGCAATACCGGGAACAAAGCCGACATCCAAATCACCCTTTGGCCCTTTGATTGCGTATCCTTGCTCTCCCTGACCAAAGCTTACGCCCTCTGGCAGGGCTATCGGCTTAAATGAGGCCCGTGCCATCACCATACCTCGCAGACAACTTCTCCGCCTACATTCAGCCTTCGCGCCTGACGGTCAGACATCATACCCTGTGAGGTGGAGATTAGCGCTGTACCCAGGCCGTTACGGACCCAGGGGAGTTCCTTAGCCTTACGGTAAACCCTTCTGGACTGTTTGGAAGCCCGCTTTAAGCCTCTTATAACGCTTTCTCCCTGAGCGGAGTACTTAAGCTGAATAAGTATCTTCGGGGGCCAGTCCTTCTCCAGAACCTGGAAGTTACTGATGTAGCCTTCCTCCAGGAGTATCCGGGAAAGCTCCTGCCTCAGGCGTGATACCGGTATAGCGACTTCCTTCTTATGCGTGAGGACCGCATTCCGTATCGCGGTAAGGTAATCACCTATAACGTCCATAGCCTTTCCCTACCAGCTTGCCTTTTTAACGCCTGGTATCTCACCGCGCAGGGCCAGCTCTCGAAAACAGATCCGGCAAAGTCCGAACTTGCGATAGTAAGCCCGCGGACGCCCACAGCGCCCGCAACGGTTGTATTTACGCACCTTGAACTTCGGCTCGCGCTTCTGCTTGTTGATCAATGCCAGTTTCGCCACTTTACTCCTTTCGGAAGGGCATGCCGAGATGTCCCAGCAAAGCCCGCGCTTCATCGTCTCGTTTCGCGGTGGTGACAATCGTTACATCCATACCGAAGATTTTCTTTACCTTATCCCTTTCGATCTCCGGAAAGATAAGCTGCTCCTTCAGGCCCAAGGTATAGGCTCCACGGCCGTCAAACGAGTTGGGCGAGAACCCTCGAAAGTCACGGATCTGAGTGGCTGCGAAGTTGAAAAACCTCTCCAGGAAGTGGTAGGCGCGCTCTCCGCGCAGGGTAACGTGAGCACCTACGATCATCCCCTTACGAAGCCTGAAGTTGGAGATCGCCCTCTTGGCCTTGGTTATGCTAGGACGCTGACCAGTGATCATTGCGAGATCCGCAACTATGGGCTCAATCAGTTTGGAGTCCTGCGCAGCCTCTCCAGCGCCAACGTGAACCACAACCTTCTTGATGCGAGGAACCTGCATAACGTTGCGGTAACCGAACTCCTTCTTCAGTGCAGTAACAACCTTCTTGCGGTAATGATCGCGTAAGATGCTCATTAACCTACCTCCCCACCACAGCTTTTACAGACCCGGACCCGCCTATCACCGCGGCGTTCCAAATGAACACGGCTGGGTCTCGAGCACCTCGGGCAAACAAACATCACGTTGGAGCGATCCATAAAGGCCGGCTTATCGATAATGCCGCCGGGCTTCCTTGCGCCAGAGGCACGCTCATGTCTCTTGACCATGTTTATTCCATCGATCTTAACGCGGCCTTTCCTGGCATCCACCTCAATCACCTTGCCCTGACGACCTTTGTCGTCGCCGGAGATAACCTCGACCAGATCGCCCTTGCGTATCGAGAGCCTCATTACACCACCTCCGGGGCGAGCGATATGATCTTCGAGAAGTTGCGCTCACGAAGTTCGCGCGCCACAGGACCGAATATGCGAGTGCCCTTGGGTTGTTTGTTCTCGTCGATTATCACACACGCGTTATCGTCAAAACGCACGTAGCTGCCGTCCGGACGGGATATCTCCTTACGTGTCCTAACTATGACCGCCTTGGCCTTGTCACCCTTACGGATTGATGCCGTAGGCAGAGAAGACTTTACTGCGATGACGACAATGTCGCCAACACTCGCATAACGCCTGCGTGTGCCGCCCAGCACCTTAATCACACGCGCGGTCTTGGCCCCGGTGTTATCGCTGATCACCAATCGTGAGTTGTCCTGAATCATCTCTCCTCTCCCACTACCCTGATCACACGGAAGTGCTTGAGTTTGGAGAGCGGTCGAGTCTCTTCGATCTCTACGCGATCCCCCACCTTGCAGCGGTTCTCTTCGTCATGGACGTGGTATCTGTGCCTCTTGGTTATATATTTCTTGTAGGTAGGGTGCATAGCTTTACGAGACACCTGCACAACAACAGTCTTGTCGGGTTTATCAGAGATAACCTCGCCTATGAGCCTTTTACGCGGGCTCATTTTCTCCCCTTGGATGTCTTTACGGATCTCGACTTAGTTTTGGAGGCCTCATTGGCAGTAGTATTTTTTGTGGTGGAAGCCTTGGACTTAGTTGAGGTTTTCTTTTTTGCGGCAGAGTTCTTGGCAAGGGCTTTCTTCTCAGGCTTGGTTTCAGCCTTCTTTGTCTCCCCTTGACTCTTCTTAGGCAACTGGATCAGGCCAAGTTTGTCCTCACGAAGTATCGTCTGAATCCTTGCGATGTCACGACGGATCGCACGCAAACGCAGCGCGTTTGGGAGCTCCTCTGTAGGACGACGCAAGCGCAGCCGGAACTCTTCTTCGCGAAGCTCTCGAACCTCGTGGTCGAGCTCTTCACGGGTCATGGAACGGAGTTCAGATGCCTTCATAATGGATTCCCTCTTCACGCTTTATAATCTTGGTTTTTACGGGCAGCTTGCTTGAGGCTTCCTTAAGAACGGCGCACGACGCCTCATCGGAGAGCCCCTCAATCTCAAAGATGATCCGGCCCGGCTTAATGGGGGCCACCCAGAACTCAGGCGCGCCCTTACCTTTACCCATTCGAACCTCAAGCGGTTTTTTACTGACAGGCTTGTCCGGGAATACCCGGATCCAAAGCTTTCCGTCCTTTCTGAGCTTTTTGGTCAGCACCACACGACTGGCCTCAATCTGACGAGCAGTCAACCAGCAGGGCTCTATAGCCATAAGGGCATACTCACCGAAGGAGATTCGAGAACCTGAGGTCGCCTTGCCCTTCATTCGACCGCGCTGCTGCTTACGCCATTTGCTACGTCGAGGCATCAACATGGTTACTTTCCCCAGGTCTCGGCTGCGCCGCCCTTGCAGATCCAGACCTTAACCCCAATCGTACCTGCGATCGTGTAGGCGGTTTCCTGCGCGTAGTCGATATCTGCCGTAAGTGTCTGAAGTGGAACCTGACCGGCCCATTGCCGTTCACTGCGGGCAATCTCGGCGCCACCTAGACGACCGGATACGACGACCTTGATCCCGCGAGCGCCCAGCTTCATCGCCTGGATTACAGCACGACGCATAGCCCTGCGGTGAGCAACACGAGCCTCAAGCTGGGTCGCGATCATGCGAGCCACGACGCGACTCTCGAGCTCAGGCACCCGGACAACCTCAACATAGATGCTAATCGGCTTCCCAACAAGCTGCTTCAGCTCTTCAGATAAAGCCTCAAGGTTGGCCCGCCTCTGCCCGATCACCATACCAGGACGGGCAGTAGAGATCGTCACCGCAATCTTGGTGCCCACGCGACGAATAACCACATTGGAGACTGCGGCATCGGCAAGTTTGGTATAGATGTAGCGCTTGATCCGAATATCTTCGGCCAGGTGTTCGGCATAGTGCCTCTCGTCAAACCATTGGGATTGCCATTGTTTGGTGTAGCCGAGCCTGAATCCGAAGGGGTGAACCTTCTGTCCCATTATTTTCTCCCCTTTTCATCGGAGATCTTTACCGTAAGATGGGCAAATCTTTTACGTATAATCACCCCGCGACCGCGAGGAGCGGCACGCAGCCTCTTCATCACAGGTCCTTGGTCCGCACGAGCATCCACCACAAAGTAATCCTGGCGCTCAAACTTCGCCTTACCCAATCCGGATTCGGCGTTGGCAATCGCCGACTTCAGGGTCTTTAGGATCGGCTCTTTGCTAGGCTTGTTAAGAAATGTAAGTATCCTGAGGGCCTCATCCACCTGCCGACTACGAATCAACTCCAGGATCCTCGTGTACTTTTTTGCGGATCCACGAACGAACCTTGCACGTGCAATCGCTTCGCTCATCTCTTCTTCCCTCGAGTTTCACCTATCTCTTTCTTTACACCGTGATGGCCGCGATAGGTACGTGTAGGCGAAAACTCACCCAGCTTGTGACCGACCATCTGTTCGGTGATGTAGACCGGTATAAACTTGCGTCCGTTGTGCACCGCTATCGTATGCCCCACAAACTCCGGGGGTACTGTGGAACGCCGCGCCCATGTGCGGATCACCTTCTTCTGCTTGCGGGTATCCAGCGCCATCACCTTCCCAAGGAGCCCCTCATCCACATAGGGGCCTTTCTTGAGCGAACGTCCCACTACTTTCTCCTTTTAACGATCAGGCGGTTTGAGGCTTTCTTCCTGTTCCGCGTCTTCTTACCCTTGGCGATCAATCCGGTGCGCGAACAAGGCGGACGGCCACCCGATGCCTTACCTTCCCCGCCGCCCATGGGATGATCCACTGGGTTCATGGCGACGGCACGAGTCCGAGGACGCCTGCCCATGTGACGCCTTCTGCCTGCCTTACCCAGGCTTACCTTTCCATGCTCAGGGTTGGAAACACGACCTATCGTAGCATAACATGAGGTGTTAAAGAGCCTCACCTCCCCTGAGGGGAGCTTGAGGAACGCACGCTCCCCCTCCTTTGCAAGTATCTTGGCCGACGAACCAGCGCTGCGAACCATACGTCCCTTGGTGCGGGGGAATATCTGAAGATTGTGAATCTCGATCCCCACCGGAATATTTAAAAGCGGCATTGCATTCCCCAAACGAAGAGGGGCCTCAGGCCCTGCAACAACCTGATCGCCTCTCGCAAGCCCGTCAGGTGCGAGTATATATCGGTACTCGCCGTCCCGATGACACACCAACGCGATGTTGGCGGTGCGATTAGGATCGTACTGAATAGATACGACCTTAGCCGGGATGCCGATCTTGTCGTCTCGCTTGAAGTCAATGATGCGGTAGTGCCGCTTCTCGCCGCCTCCGCGATGTGGTGCGGTGATACGCCCCTGGTTGTTGCGACCGCCCGTCTTACGCAAGGGCTCAAGCAGAGATTTGTGGGGCTTAGTGCTGGAGACCTCTTTATCGTAAAGCACCTCGTAGGAGCGGCGTCCAGGTGTAATTGGCTTGTACTTCTTAACTCGTGATACTACTCGTCCCATCAGGCTCCTCCTGCGAGCTCCTCGATACGCTCGCCCTTGGCCAGCCTCACCACAGCCTTCTTCCAATCCGAGCGTTTACCTTCAAACCGACCGAGGCGCTTGCGTTTGCCCTTGACCTTCATGATATTAACGTCCTTAACGTGAACATGGAACAGCTCCTCAACCGCTGCACGCACCTGGTACTTATTAGCGTCTATGGCAACCGCTAAGATGTACTGCCCATTCTCATCTCGTGCTATAAGAGACTTTTCGGTTACTATAGGATGGCGAATTACAAACCTGGGGTCACTCATCTGTACCTCTCAACGAGCGGCTTGCAAGCCGACTTAAACAGAACAAGCCTCTGGCGACGCCAGACTGCGTAGGCGTTAAGATCGGCCTCTATCATCAGATCCAAAGCAGGTATGTTGCGTGAGGCACGAACAAGTTCTGGTGAGTACTCTCGCGCTACAACAAGCATAGAGCCAGATTCCTTCTCTCGGACAGGCGCCAGAGCCTGGACCACAAACCTGGTCTTGGGTTCTTCAAGTTCAATATCCTCCATGACCACAACGTTGCCTGTCTGCAGCTTCTGCTTTAAGGCCTCAAGCAAGGCACGACGACGCATCTTCGCTGGCAACCCCTTTCGATAGCTTCGAGGCGTGGGGCCGTGCGCCACACCACCGTGCACACGGGTCGGAGAACGTCTTGCCCCCACCCTTGCTCGCCCCAGATGCTTCTGAGGGAAAAGCTTGCGTGAGGAACCCTCTACTTCACCTCTAGACTTAGTCTTGGCGGTTCCCTTGCGCATGTTAGCCCGATAGGTCTCTACCGCCTCCCAGAGAAGCGTCTCGTTCACCGGGGCGGCGAAAATCTCGTCGGGAAACTCCACAGTTCCAGCCTGGTTGCCGTCTGCTTTGAGGACTTTGATCTTCATGGTGCCGTCTTCTTTATTGCAAGGAAACCACCTACAGGACCGGGAACCGATCCCTTGAGGTAGAGAAGTTGACGCTCGGCATCCACCTTAACCACGCGAAGATTCCGAATGGTCTGCTGCTCGTTTCCGTAATGTCCTGGCATGCGGCTTCCCTTCCAGATCCTGCCTGGTGAGGTTCCAGGACCGACGGAGCCAACACGGCGGTGGTGATTTGACCCGTGGGTTCGAGGCCCCCCGTGCCAGTTATGGCGCTTCATCCCCCCGGCAAAACCTCGTCCCTTGGTCCATCCGACCACGTCCACCCTGTCACCGGGTTCAAACATAGCCACGTCAAGTTTCTTACCGGGCGTGACGTTATCTTCAAATTCTCCTCGCACCTCAATCACCCTGGCCGGCACATGACCAAGACCAGCCTTCTTGAGGTGTCCGCGCAGAGGCTTGGTTGCGCGCTTGCGGCGGCCTATACCCAGCTGCAAGGCGGCATAGCCGTCGCGTTCGACGGTCTTGCGCTGGACTACGTGACATAAGTCTGTCTCTACAAGGGTAACAGAAGTCACCTTGCGACCGTCCTCGTAAACCCTACTCATTCCGAGCTTACGTCCAAGCATTGCTTCCATGAGCGTTCCTATCCCTTCACTGAGTGTATCTCGATCTCAACACCTGCAGGAACCTCAAGACGCATGAGAGCATCCACCATCTCGGAAGTGGCCTCGCCTATCTCGATAAGACGCTTGTGCACCTTGAACTCGAACTGCTCGCGGCTGCGCTTGTCGATGTGCGGCGAACGCAGAACCGTGTAGAGCGAACGACGCGTCGGCAGAGGTATAGGACCCGAGACCTTGGCACCCGTCCGCTTGGCGATATCGACTATGTCCTTTGCCGACTGATCGAGAATCCTGTAGTCGTAGGCCTTCAGCTTGATACGAATCTTCTCTATACCAGCCATTACTCGATCACCTTGATGACTACGCCCGCGCCTACGGTGCGACCGCCCTCTCGGATCGCAAAACGAGAACCGTCCTCCAATGCAACGTCGGAGATAAGCTCCACCGTCAGTTCAACGTTGTCGCCTGGCATCACCATCTCTACTCCATCCGGAAGCGCAACAGAACCCGTAACGTCCGTAGTACGAATGTAGAACTGAGGACGA